>JAEEGL013565829.1_pt1 | contig 10759 bp, 7 predicted proteins | sample 9134231 | NCBI WGS metagenome assembly JAEEGL01 (sample SAMN16246548, study PRJNA631951) | gut metagenome | biome: gut microbiome; feature: rumen; material: fiber-attached | host: Bos | place: Iran: Karaj | collected 2018-10
AAGGCGCGCGGGAAAAATACGGCCTTACGGGCGGCGGTCGGCTGATAGTCGTAGGCGACGAAACAGGGATTGCCCTGATCCCCGCCGAAGCGTTTGAGGAAAAACTGAAGCAGGCCATGGAACTGATCTATACCCAAAACGACAGTGAGTAACTAAAAATCCTCACATTTTTATAAAAAGATATCAATTGTAAAAAGGCTTTTGTCTCCGGGTTTTTCTGCAATACTGCAAAGGCTTTATGATTGAAAAAAGAAAAAAAGCAATCTTGGAAAAATAGAGAATCCCTGTGTCAGTCTATGTCCTTATTATTTGCAGCTACCGAAAAGCCGGAATGGACACAAAAAATGCCCCTGAAATCAGAGACACATCAGACACACAATCGACTTTAAAAAAGTATTACACTATCATCATAATGTAAAAAATGAGCAATCTCAATTATCATTTTCAATTTGCCAGAATTCTCAATTTTGTTGATTATTTCAAATAACTATGTTAAAATGTCAAATAGATTTCAACATTTTTTCATCTCAGAGAATGGAGATTGTTTTATGAAAAATCCTTTTGATTCAGCAAAAGAAAAGCATTCAACGAAAAAAAAACGTGAAGAGGAAGCTCTGCAACAAAAGAGAGAAAAATTAGCCCAACTGAATGCATCCCGCGGTAAAAATGGAAGCGATATATTGCATCCATTAAAGGAAAAAAAGGAGATTAAAGCACTTAAAAATGAAATAGAATCTTTTGAGAAAAAGAAGAAAAACAGTAAAAACCTGATTGGTTTAGGGGTTATTTTAGTTGCACTGTTATTTGTTTGTTTTATTGCTGCAAAAATCTCAGAGTCACCAAAAGCCAATCACACTGAGCCATCAAATAATACACAATTGTCCAGTTTTGATACCAACGATACGAATGAGAATACACCACCCTCTATAAATGAAACTTTGTCAACTGAAGAATTAACGGAATCATCTTCTGAACAAGAGAATGGTTCAATAAATGATTTTTCTACCTCAGAGATCGGAAACACGAAACTTGAATCGGAGGAAACAGAGAGTTCATCAACAAGTTCTACCTATGAAGTGGGGAAAGAGATTATTTTTGGAAACTACAAAAACGAGCCCGTGAAGTGGCGAATATTGGCAAAGAATAATGAGAAAGTCTTGATTATTACTAAAGAACTAGTTCATTATATGCAATTCAGGGATGAAGCTTTTGCAACTGGTTGTACATGGAAGAACAGTAGTATACGAGACTGGTTGAGGAACACTTTTTATACTGAGGCATTTAACATTAATGAGAAAAATGCCATTGTTACCACATCAACATTTGATCCTTGGCCAACAGAGGAATATGTTGAGGATACACTTTTTCTGCTGTCATGGGAACAAGTTAAAGAATACTTTACCTCACAGGATGACCGCATTGCTTTTTTTGCTGACTATGTATATAATGAATTAGATTCTAGCCATAGAGAGTTTAACGGATGGTGGTTAATTGATTCTTATACTAGTATCTTATACAAGGAAAGCATCCTAAGAGATGGGAAACATCATGATGGACCACGAACTAATGAAAAAGAGGGTGTTCGACCTGCCGTTTGGATTGATACTAGTATGTTACCGTAATCTAAATGAGATTTTTTCTAATAGTGTATCCATGGGGTTGTCTCAACGCAAAGGTAGATAGCCCCTTTTGCATACCCTAATAACAAATTGAGGAAACAAAGAATCGCACTCTTCCAAATCAGTTCCATACGGCAGACAGGATATTGTTTTACGGCAAAACATCGCTCTTTTCTTGTAACAAAGGCTGTATCTCGTTACGCCGTTATCCGCCGTGACCGTGTTATACAGCTCGCAGCCAAGATGCCGGTACATTTGGGCATACACCTCCATATCCGTATCAAAGAGCAACGGGACGCCGGTTTCGTCGGCTTTTTCTTTCGCAAAGCGGATCAGTTCCGAGGCGATCCCCTGCCCCTGATGGGCCTGATCAACGCATACCATCAGCGCGTCAATGTGCCGAAGCTTTGCGTACCTTTCGTTGGAGCGGCCGACCTGCTTTGCAAAGTGCAGAAAGCTTTTGATCCTCGCAAAGGGAAGCGAGGTAAACATGCGCAAAATCATTTTGCCCCGCGGGAGGACCGGCGCGGCGGCGGAATCCTCAAGCCCGATAAAGCCGGTCATGTCCTCATTTGCGTACAATTCCCCTGCACGGTAAACGTAATCCACGTAAATATCCATGTATTTCAGTACGTCCGCGCGTCGCTCGGTTTCAGCACCCCAGTTATGAAACAATTCGTTTGAAACGAACGCCTCGCCGATGACGCGTTTTATTTGTTTCAGTTGCTCTTCTGAAACGTTTTCAACTCTCTTGACCATGCTCTTTGCCTGTTCTGCCTGCCGCGTTTGCGGCTTTTCTGTTTATAACGCTTTTTGAGGGATCGCGCTGATGCCGTCCGGCTCCACGTGGCACGGGAGGAACAATATGCGGACACCCGCCTGCTCTGCTTCTTCCATTGCCTCCGCGAATGCGGGGTGCGTCTCAACGTTCGCTCTGACCTCCTCTACGCCGTCCATCTGGATCACAAACGCGAGAACGGCACGGTACCCTTCCGCTTTCGCCCTGATCAGCTCGCGGATATGCTTTACGCCGCGCTCAGTGGGCGCGTCCGGGAAATAGCCCACGCCGTCCACTTCCAGCGTGCAGCCCTTTACTTCCATCAAAAACCGTTCATCTCCCCGTTCCATGTAAAAATCAACGCGGGAATTCCCGTAGGTATATTCCGGAATGATTTTGTCAAAGCCCTGCGACCTCAGCCAATCGTAAGCGACCCTGTTCGGCGCCTGGCTGTCAATGTTGATCAGAAAGCCGTTCGTTTTCCGTACGGCAACAAGATCATACGCGGTTTTACGGAGGGGATTGTCCGACGCGGTCAGCCACACCTCAGCGCCGGGGATCAGCAGCTCTTTGCAGCGCCCCGTGTTTTTGACGTGTACGGTCTCAACGGTCCCGTTTACCTCAACGTGCGCGATAAAGCGGTTCGGGCGGTCGATGAAGACCGCTTTTGTTATGTTCCCGTAAATCATTTTGCTGTGATCTGTAATTCAATCAGGATCAAAAATACTTCTCGCAGTATTCAAACAGCGTTGCGGTATATTTTCTCGCGGCGGGGGTAATACGGTTGAGCTTGAGACCGTGCCCGGAAACAGGATAAAGAACATAATCATAGGGCGCGCCCGCGTTTTTGAAGGCGTTTATGATGGAATCCCGGTTGCCGGCAGGCACCACGACGTCAAGCCCGCCGTAACCGAACAGGGTGGGGACGCTGTCTTTGGTAACGTAGGTCACGGGAGAAACGTAGGCGACGATCTCGTCTTCTCTGCCCTCCGCAGTAAACTGCTCCACAATCTCCTTCCCCGCAAGGGAACGGGCCAGCGAGGGCCCGGCGGCGCCCCATGCCTCGGTGCTGAAATCCGAAGGGCCGACCTGGATCGAGGCAAAGGCGATCTCAACGGGGCTTTCATATGCTCTCGAATATGCATACATCATTGCAAGGTGCCCGCCCGAGGAATACCCCGAGACGGCGACCTTGGTGATGTTGATGCCCTTTTCCGCTGCGAATTCTTTTACCCTCGCAATGGCAAGGCCGATCTCATCGAGGTCTTTGTCGATCGAAAAGCTTTCCAACGTTTCTCCGGCGCGCAGGGTATAGCTCATGGTTGCGGCGATATAGCCTTTTGCCGCCGCCTCAATGCAGTTCGCCGCCTTATCCTCTTTGTTGCCGCCCGACCAGGAGCCGCCGTGAATAAACAGAAGAAAACCGTTGGCTTCCCTGCCGTATGCAGCCGCAGGGATATACAGATCGAGAACGTTGCGTTCGCTTGCCTCTGAATAGACGACGTCGGTAAACACTTCGTAATCGGTGCTGTAACCGCCGAGCCCCAGCAGGGAGCCGAGCACGGTGACCAACGTCATATAGATCGCCAAAATTTTATCCAGCATTTTCATTTCTCCTTTTTATAAAAATGATTTCAGGTTCTCTTATATTATAATCACGTTTGCCACCCTTGGCAATTCACAAAAACAGCAGAAGATGAAGCTTTCCTTCCGGCTGCCGATGCGGTTCCGGGGGCTGTATGCGGTTCGTTTCCCGTTATTCTATGCGCGTCTTTTGTTGGAAAAAAGCTTTTATGTACGCCTGCGCGATCCGGTCGTGTTTGCCGCGGAACATATGCGATTCTCCTTATTTTAAGCTGCGCTGATTTTTCCGATGATTTGTGTAAAGAAATTAAAGATCAGCTTAAAGAACGCCATGATATTCGCGCAGAAGCTCTCGGTGTTGCGGCTGATGAAATCGGTAAAGCTCGGGTAACCGTAAGAGACCGGCTTTTTTGCGTTGATACCCGCCTCGGGAACCAGCGCCGCCAGGTTTTTGGAAAGATCCGTTCTTACCGCCGGGTCGGGCGCGTGGCAGACCGTGCAGCGCCCGTATTCGTCGTAATGATGCCCCAGCGTGCAGGAATTGGCCCGGTAATAGCGCGGGGAGCGCATCAGCGTCCACAGGACCTGCGAAGCGCCCTCTTCCAGGGTGGCCCGGCTGATCTCGCCGCTTTCAATGGCTGCGCAGATCGCGTTGATGTCGCAGTGGTCGTAGGGCGTATGCACGTTGTTGGATGCATTGATCTCGCGCACGTGGTTTTTGCCGTTGCCCCAGTCCGTAGTGATGAAGCCCTCATAGCCCCACTCGCCCCGGACGATGCCCCGGAGCAGATCCGCGTTTTCGGAGGTGGGCAGCCCGTTCATCACGTTATAAGAGGTCATAATGCCCTCGGCATGGCCCTCTTTGATGCCCATTTCAAAGGGCTTAAGATAGATCTCCCGGAGCGCGCGTTCGGAAACCTGCGCGTCGCACCAGAGCTTTCCCGCTTCCTTTTCGTTGCATACCATATGCTTGATGCAAACGGGAATGCCGTTGCGCTGTACGGCTTTGATAATTCTGGTTGCGATCCTTCCCGTTACGTAGGGATCCTCGGAGTAATATTCCACGTTTCTGCCGGCGAGAGGAGTGCGGCGCATGTTGACGGGCGGGCCCAGCCACATGCCCACGTTGTTTTTGTAAAGCTCCGTACCCAGCAGCAGCCCGAACGCCTCAATCAGATCGTCGTTCCACGTGGAAGCGAGGATCGCGCTGCAGGGATAGGCCGTTCCCATAAAGCACAGGCCCATGCCGCCGTCGCCCTGTGAAAAGCGGTTCAGCCCGTATTTGACGCAGAGCTCGTCGCTGCAGCCCACCTGATTCTGATCGTATGAAACAAAGAAGGTGGCGAGCTCTTTATCGCTCCACTGGGCGAGGTATTCCTCCATCGTCATCGTGCCGAACACAACCTCGGAGAGCCGGCGTCCGGCGACGGCTTTGCCCTTTTCCACGTTTGCCTTCGGCGTTTCGGTATGCACGTAATTCTGTTCCTTTTCCCGCACCGGAAGCGTCTCATAGCTGCCGTCCGCCAGCAGGCGTTTTTCAAGGTTCGTGGGGCAAAGGGAGGACAGCCGCTGCGTTACGCGCAGCGCGTCCAGTGTCGCCGTGCCCGCCGGAGTCACGGTGCGGACGGAATTCCCCACAAGGAAACGGTAGTCGCCCGCCTCCAACACATAGCACGATTTGTTCCCGGTTTTGCCGAGATCGTCAAAGGAGGCGAGGTCTTCCATGCGGGCGGTCAGCGTCAGCGTCTGGGATTCGCCGGGCGCCAGCGTTTTTGTTTTTGCGTAATCGCAGAGGACTTTTGCAGCCTTGCCCAGAACGCCCTGCGGCGCGGCAACGTACATCTGCACCACCTCTTTGCCCGGAACGGAGCCGGTATTGGTAACGACGGCGTCCACGGAAACGTTTTCCCCGTCAAAGGTGAAGCTGCCGGTCCCGATGCGGAATGTTGTATAAGACAGGCCGAAGCCAAATTCGTAATTTACGCTTTCGTACGCCGGATCGAAGGTCTCGAAATAGCGGTAGCCCACGAAAATATCCTCGGTATACGCCTGGTTCTGCTCGTCCCAGCCCGCGTCGGCGGGGTAGTCCGTAAGGTCCTTCGCCCAGGTATCGTTCGTTTTGCCGGAAGGGCTCACGCGGCCAAGCAGCACGTCCGCAATGCCCAGGCCGCCCTGCATACCGGTATAACCGGCGTACAAAACGGCATCGACGCGGACGCCGTCGATCCCGTCCCTGGCCCAGGAGGTATCAATGACCGACGGGGTGTTGAGAACGACCACGACCTTTCGGAATGCCGCGGTCAGCTGCCGGAGCAGCGTTTTCTCGTTTTCACGCAGGTACCAGTCCTCGCGCGCAACGTCAAAGGCCTCGCCGCCCCAACGGCTGAAAAATACCACGGCGGTTTCCGCTTCTGCAGCGGCGGCGGCGATGTCCTCGTCCGTGGGAACGTACTCCGTGCCGTCTTCAAGCGCGGCGGTATAGCTGTCGCTGCTGGGGTGGTAAAGCGTGATTTCGCCGTTCGCTTCCGCTTCGGTCAGCGCGTCCAGCGGATCGATCCCTTTCCCCCCGAAATCCCCCACCTGGCTCTCCGAGCCATAACCGTAGGGAATATATCCCCTGATGCTCCAGACGTCCTGAAAGGTGTTTGGGACGAGCTTCTGCGCTTCGCCGAACAGCGCGACGCCGCTGCCTTGCCGGATCGGCAGCGCGGCGTTTTCATTTTTCAGCAGTACGATCCCCTCGTCGGTGATCACACGGGCGATCTTCTGCCCCTCGGTGTAATAGAGGGCGCCCGCCGTGAGCGGAAAACAGAGCATGCTGCCCGCGAGCAGCGCCAGCGTCAGGATCAGGGACAATGCCTTATTTACTTTGTTTCGCTTCATAAATACCTCCTGCGGTTATGCCGGTTTTGTTGATTTACGCTTTTTGGATCAGCAGCACGTAATCCGTATCGGCGGGGCGCGTCCCCGCGAACCACGTGCCGAGCCAGGAGGCGGTAAAGGTGCCCTCTGCGGCGTATTCCCCGGAAATGGGATCGAACCATTTATAGATGTATTTCTCGCCCGGCTTCAGGCTGCCCACCGTTCCGGTCAGGATGCCGCCGTATTTTTCCCCGTTGGGCTTTTCACCCACCGCGGGATCGGAGAAGGAATAGAAGTACACTACCAATTCCGTATTTTCTTTGTTGCCGGCGCAGTAGGCGTAAACGTTGGCCGACGGCACGAAATACGCCCGGTTGCCGAACCGCGGGATCAGGTTGTACCAATCCAGCTGCTCCATAAACGAACGCATATATCCCATCTGATACGAGGAGGGGTATTCCAGCGCGTCCTGCAAGGTGGCCGCCTGTTTTTCTGCGGCGCGGATGATATCGATGCCGTCGTCGGAATCGTTGTCTCTGTCAAATCCGTTTTCGTAAGCCCACGTGGGCTGGCCGCCCCAGGAGCAGCCGTAAAGCCCCGTGAGGTAAGAGGCCCACGCCTGCGCCCGCGCGCCGAAATTCTTGGTCCACAGGTAGCAGTACATGCCCTCGTAGTTGACGACCGGCTTGCCTTGTCCGTTGTACCAGAAATCCCGCGCGGACATATAGTCGTCGCGCTTCGTAAGGTTCGGGTGCCACTGAGCGGCGTACATCGTGTGCGCGGGGACGTTCCGGAACGCGGAGGGCTGTGCGCCGGGGTACCAGATCATGTTCACTTCGCCGGTGCCCAGCCCGTTGCCGTAGGCCACGGTGTCGCCTGTGCTCTCCTGATGCGCGGTGACGGGATGGTCGTAGGGATCGTATTTTGCAAGATACGCCGCCACATATTTATAGGGGTTGTTCACCGCGTTCCACGGCGACTCCTCATTCTGATAGGGATCGTTGTCGATCTCCTGTCCCAGCGTCCAGATCACGGGATATGCGCTGAAGCGTGCGACCCAATAGCGCGATAGCTTTTCCAAGTATGCCTTCGCCTCGTCGGAAAGGTCGGGCATCGTCACTTTTTTCGTTCCGAGATAGCCCGTGAGCTTCGGTTCGGTCCAGCCGCCGTGGTTCTCGATCAGCCGCGTCATACCGGAAAGCGGCCAGAAAAACTGGGAGTTCGCGTGGGTCAGGCCACTGTCGGCGATGATACGGAACTTCTCATCAAAGGTGTGCAGATCTTCCATCCCGTCCTCGGTCACGTTCTCGGTCACGGCGGAATTGAAACCGCAGTCGTTCGGCTGGCTCTGATACACCGTAAAGCCCTGCGCCGTTCTCTTTTCGCAGATCGCGGCAACGATCTCGGGCGTTTCCTGCGCAAGCTGCCAGTGGGTATCGCCGAGGTAATAAAACGGCGTGCCGTCTTCATAGGTCAGGTATTTTTCACCGTAGCGGGTGGTGACGAAGCCGTGCTTGTAGATATCGAGGTCGCCTGTATAGGCGGCGCACTCCACCTGCGCGGTCCTGCCGTGCAGCGCGGCGTTCGTTTCGTCGGAACAAACGGTTTTACACTGCCACGTTCCCGCCGCGGGGCATACGAAGCGCACGCGCCACGTACTTCCGCCGTCCCAGAAGCCGGGCACCGTGTACAGCCGGCTGTTCCCGTACAAGAGCAGATTCAGCGTCACGTCCGCAAAGGGATCGGCGTACGTCTTATCGCTTTCAAAGCTGAGCTCCACCGCCCGCCACGTTTCGGCGGAAAGCGTCTGTTCCGCCGCGCCGGTAAACAGCGCCGTATCGCTTTCTTGTCCGGCTGCATCGCGGGGTTCCGTTTTTTTGATGCGGGATTCGTCGGTAAAGGTGATTAGTTTAAGGAGCCTGCCGAGCAAATTTCCGACGGCGCCTTTCGTTTTTTCAAACGTCAGTACGGACTGCGGTACGTCAGGGGCGTTATGCCCTTCGCTTGCCGCGCAAACCGGCAGGCCGGCCGCCGAAAACAGCAATACTGCGGCCAGCAGCAAAGCAATGGTTTTTTTCATAATAAAAATAGCTCCTTTCTCAGAACGGGATCGGCCGATCCGATATAGAATGTGCATTACAGCTTAACGCTGTTCTTTCTGTTTTAAGCTCCCTTTATGTTTGTGCTATCCGGTCACGGCCGGAACTTTTTTATATCGCTGGTACAGCGTTTGTTTATCCCGCCGTCGGGATATATCCCCGCCGCTCTTAAAAAGAATAATCCGGGTGGATCGGTTTCCCCGTTTTCGAGGATTCGATGATCGAAAGACACACCTCCACGGTTTTTGCGCCTTCCCGGGCATCGGTAAGCACCGGTTTGCCGACGCGGACAGCATCGGCAAACGCCTCGAATTCCCTTGCCGCGTTATGGTTGTTGACTTCCACATCCAGGATCTGCGGTTCGTGCGCCATACCGTCCGCCCCGATCGTGAACAGCGTCATTGTGGGCGAGGTGTTGTCGCAGATCAGCGTACCCTTGGTGCCGTAGATCACGGTGCGCATGGTGTAATCCCGCTTGCAGCCCGTGGAAACGAATACTTTGCCCATCGTCTGATCGTCAAATTTCATCACGGCAACGGTGGCATCGTCGTAAGGCACCTGCGGCAGAAGTCGGTGCGTGCCGTAGGCAAATACCTCCCGCGGGTCGCCGGCCAGCCAGCGGAGCAGATCCACCGCGTGGCAGCCGCCGCCGATCACGCCGTGCCGCAAAGGGTCGGAACGCCAGTTGTCAACGATCTTCATATAATCGTGCGCGTATTCCGATTCCAGAAAATAGACGTCGCCGAGGGTCCCGTTTTCCACCAGCGCCTTCGCCTTTTCAAAGGCGGGGGTGAACCGGCAGATCTGGCCGATCATCAGCTGACAGCCGGAAGCGTCCGCGGCATGGATCATTGCCCGCGCGTCTTCCCGCGTGAGCGCCATCGGCTTTTCGCAGAGCACGTGCTTCCCTGCGTGCAGGAAGACGCAGGTCAGTTTCCGGTGCTGCTGGTCCGGCACTGCGATCACCACAGCGTCGATATCGCTGCGGGCAAGCAGCGCCCGGTGATCCGCAAAGCGTTTTTCTTCGGCGATGGCGTACCGCTCCCCGGCAAAACGCAGATGCTCTGCATTGCAGTCGCAGATCGCGACGATCTCGGCGCCGTAAGCCAACGCGCCTTCGATGTGCGCCATACCGAATCTCAGGCCGATCACGGCGATTTTCAGCGGTTTCATTGTTTTGCCTCCTTCAACGGCTTTTTTGCATCTCGACCAGCCCGCCGACCGGAACGGCAAGCTGCTCCACACCGGCAAACGTTTTTTCAAAGCTGCCGCAGATCTCACCGAAACAGTCAAAAATTTTGACCCGGTAAGCGCCGTTCAGTTCGATGAAGACCCGTTCGCTCATTGCGCCGTTGGCAACGTAGACCGCCCCTGCAGCGTCCGGTTTGATCACTTTATCTGTTGCATAAACGCCCACCGCGCATTCGTCGTTTTGGGCGGTCTTCGCCCACGTATACAGCAGGTGCGCTTCATACGCAGAAAGATTTTTGCTCTGCAAAAGGGCTTTATGCTCCTTCAAAAAGGAAAGCCAGAAGCGCGACATCTTCAGCATGTTTTCGTCGAGCCGCTCCAGTCTGCCGGAAAACTGCATCACGCCGAACATACAGCTGATGATCTGCAGGGCGTTCACCCGCGGGTCCTCAAAGGGCGCCATCATCAGCATATCGGAATGCACGGCCTGATCGCCCATCAGCATCCTGAGGTCAAGAATGGAAGCGCGATTTTTCAGGTAGTCTCCGGCGCAGTCCCCCACGCGGAACAGGTTGCCGAAGCGCTTCATGTGCGGCCCGATGTAGCTCTGCCGGAATTCCAGCAGA
>JAEEGL014176737.1_pt1 | contig 10759 bp, 9 predicted proteins | sample 9134231 | NCBI WGS metagenome assembly JAEEGL01 (sample SAMN16246548, study PRJNA631951) | gut metagenome | biome: gut microbiome; feature: rumen; material: fiber-attached | host: Bos | place: Iran: Karaj | collected 2018-10
CAAAGTTCCTGTGTACAAGCGGTATCGCTTATTCAGACGCGTCCAGCACTGGGATTCTCACTAAGCTCGGCAAAACCTCGCTAAGTGTTCACCCATGGCTCGCACTAGACTCGAAAATACCTCGTCAAGTGGACTGCATAAAATAGCGACTGCTAGTACTCAGACTCTAATGGGAGTGCTGAAAGTTCATTGACAACTCTTCGCTTTACGACATCCTTCTCAGTCTCCAGCGCAAAAGCCATCTCCGTGTAAAGAAGCTTTTCAGCAATATTCAGGTATTTTTCATTTAAGGTTGCGAACTTTTTGCCCTCAGCCTCACGAATTGCCTTGATCTTGCGCAAGGACTTCACAAGACCCATCATTTCTTCTGCGACATTTCGTTTGATGATACTAAGTATCTCAGCCTCTGCTTTCTTCCCAGCCGGAAGCTCAGCCTCTTCAACTTCCTCGATGTCATCTATTAATCCTTCAGCATAGTCAGCGCTAATGACTTCGCGTATCTTATCCTCAGCACCCTCTACTGGTACGTAGAGAACACTTCCGGCATCTACAGCGGAGATCATCATGTAATACTGTTTCTCTTTTCCCCTCTCAAGAAACGCTGGTACGAGAATTTCTCGAACCTTGCATAAACCATGACTACCGTAAATAACGCACTCTCCAATATTTAACATCGTGTTCCTCCTTCGTAACTACAAAACAACGGTTAACTTGAAAGCGCTTTCATGCTGGAAGGAAAATAAAACATGGCCACGGGAATCGTCCTTGGTCCCCCCCGACAACCATGTTTTCACTCGCATGGTCTCATTATAGCACGATATTACATTTTTTGTAATACTTCCCATCGTTAAATTTTATGATTTTTTTGTGTCCGGTAATCCTCCCTCGTAAGTACGCCAAAGTGCTCCACTCTTGTTTCTGAAAGCTGCAGAATTCTTGACATTGTGTTGGTATGATGAGGCTTAAATCCGCACTTTTCCTGAACTCTTTTTGACTTCTCATTTCCATCAAAATAAGCACAGAAAATTCTGTTAAGCTTAAGCTCAACAAATCCATGTCTGATAACCTCTTTTGCAGCCTCCGGCGCTATGCCCTGGCCCCAGAACGGGTATCCAACCCAGTAGCCAAGCTCAGCCTCTTTTTCCAAAAGAGGTCTTTCAGGGCTCCCCTCCAGAGTAAGTCCTATGCTGCCTATAGGCTCTTCATCGTGCCCTTTTAGGCAAATGGCATATACCTCATCCTTTGCAAAGACAGTCCTTATTATTGCCCTGCTGTATTTCACATCCTTATGAGGAAGCCACCCCGCAGGTGGCCCGATTCTCTCATCGCTGGCATATTTAAAGAGGCTGGCGGCGTCATCATCCTTCCAGCCCCTTAATATCAACCTTTCTGTCTCTAGTACAATACTCATGTTAGTGACTCATGTACTGGAATCCGGTTTTTGCAGTAAAGGCGTCGAAGGATTTTTTAAACAGTACAAAATACTGTTCTTCCTTATGGATTGCATCTGCCGAAAGGAAGAATATTACTTTGCCGCTCTTAATATCCCACTCGATATCATGCTGAGGATCAAGAGCGCTGATATCCTTGAAGGAAAGGCCATATTTCTCTCTGCAAAAATCATCCTTATTATCAAGATCCATCGCAAGCTCGATAATCTTGGATTTAGTCTTCAACAGGCTATCAAGCTGCTCTAACATAATCTGATGAACGATGTTCAGCGAATTAATCTCATATCCAACAAGCCTCATATCAGCAATAATTCTGTCAAAATCGACTGCTGTCTGCTCAAAAGGATCAATCTTATTTTCGCCATATCCAAACACCGCATTATAAAGACCTTCGTTCATAAATTATTCTCCTTTCGCCATAAGCCCTTTCTGCGCCTTCAAAAATTCTATAAATTCATCTTCCGGTATAGGCCTTGAGTAGTAAAAGCCCTGAAGATATTCGACACCTTTATCAATTAAAAGCCTTGCCTGATCCAGGGTTTCAACACCCTCTGCAAGAATATGAAGTCCAAAATCCTTAAGGAATTTGATAGTATAATCAAGCATTTTTATATTCTCAGGCTTGCCCTTATCAAGACAGTTCCAGATAAATTCCTTATCCATCTTAACAAGCGCGTAATCCATCTTGAGAATTTCCAAAAGGTTTGAATAGCCCGATCCGAAATCATCCATAGAGAACGAGCTTCCCTCCTCCTTTAGCTTTTTTACATTCTCTTTGAAAACTTTGTCATTGTTGATATACGAGGTTTCGGTTATCTCAAAGTTAATAAATTTAGGAGGAATGTGGTACTTATTCATCTTGTTGATGAGCCTGACATGAGTCTGTTCATCGATAACCTCGTTACCGGACAGATTTACCTCTATCATCTTAAGCCCATATGCTGAGAGGTTTTCCCTGGCAATAAAGGAACACACCTTTTCAAAAACAAGATCATCAATATCAAGGATAAGTCCGCACTTTTCTGCTATAGGAATGAAATCCTCAGGAGAAATATAATTCTCTGTATCAGGGCGTCTTAGTCTTACCAAAGCCTCCGCAGAAGAAAAGCTTCCATCTTCCACGCACAAAATAGGCTGGTAATACACATCAAAGGCTTTATCCTTAACCGCCTGCCTTACCACTTCTTCAATGCTGTTGCGATAAAGCATCTTATCCACTACATTCTGGTCAATTACAAGATTCGGAGTAGATTGCGTATAAACATATTCATTAGAAACATAGCTTAAAATCTGAGTTGCCTTATCCGCGTCGCTTGCGTATTTCCTCGCCTCAAGGACACTAAAGATAAGTCTGAAGTTCTTTCCCTCAATATCTTTATAGTTGTTGATGAGATTCATAAAGCTCTCAACCTTTTCCGGAGACCTGGTAACAAGGCAAAGCGTATTCCAGTTAAAAAGATATGCCGACGAGGAGATACTGTCCTCAGAAAGCCTTCCTACTGACTTCATAAGCTCTGCAAGTTCAGTTCTGTCAGCACCGGATAATATTGCAGTCTTTCCGGAAAAAATAACAGATACAACAAAGAAATCCTTTTCTTGTCCATACTTTTCAACAAGGACCATATTAAAGGCATCCCTGTTTCTTATTCCCTCCAATGATTTCTCGTAGTATTCTCTGGGATTTTCCATGGAAAGGAATAAAACAAGTGCCATAAGCATCATGGCTATAGCCGAAACCTGCATACCGCGATTCACATACTGAAACACCGCAAGCCCTGCCCAAATACACAATCCTATAAGCAGTGCCCCCGCATCACTTTTTGCAAGTCTGCTGCGCAAAATAAACGTTCTAAGAAGTGAAAGAAAAACATATAAAAACCCAATTATGAAACAGATTGTAATAGCCATTCCATAATTGTAATAACGCCCATCCTCCGATATTCCATATTCTATTCCCATAAAAAACAGCGCTAAAGCTGCCACAACTAGCGGAATTCCGCAAAGTGCTACAACCTTATTTAAAATGTACCGTTTTTTGGTCGTTTTAGCATAGACATACACGTACATCACAAAAGCCGAACAAAGAAGAGTGATTATATAAAAGTTCTGAGCCACACCTCTTAGTACAAAAAAGGAATCATCCAGGTATCCAAAGACAGCGCACTCAAACATCTCACACAGATTGTTAAAAAAGACCGACACTAAGAAAACGAAGAAAATCCTGGCAGAAATAATCTGTGGAAGCCCCTTCCTTAGGTAAATCACTATCAATATGCTTGATACCAAAATAGCAATTATAGGTGTACGTATATCCATATATAAATTATAGTATAAAAATGTATGATAAAAAAGAGAAAAAAACCTAAACTACACCTGTAACAAATATGCCGTATACCCAGGTATATCAAGGCCTCCTCCAAAGTCTATCTCCTCGCCGGAAATCATGTCCTTTGCCTTGCCGGCCCTTGCATTAAAATCAGCATGGAACTGGTTTTCATCGGCATTGATGACTACCATTACCCTGTCGCCATCTGTCTCTCTTTCAAAGATGCACTGTCTGTTGGTAAGAAGCAGCGATTTAAAATCTCCATAGGAAAGAGCCTTAGAGCCTTCTCTTGCCTTGCATAATGCGGCAATTACATCTGTAAGCTCGTTCCACTTAGGCTTTTCAAAGCATGGTCTAAGAGCAGGGTCTCCCTGGGATTTATCCGCCTTTTCTCCCCATTCACTTCCATAGTAAATCGTAGGAATTCCAGGCATTCCAAACATAATCGTATATATAAGCTTCAAATGCTCAGGACGCTGCAATACGCTTGCAATACGGCTTACATCATGGTTATCAACAAAGGATAAAAGATGCTTACCTCTATACAGAGTCCAGTTTTCAGGACCAAACTGGCGAAGCAGTGAGTGAACAATCTCAAAAAGATTCATGCTGTTAAGTGCTGAATGCATGCCCTTGTAACACTCATAGTTAGTTGCAGAGTGGCACAGATCATCACCCATGATTCTGTTGTAGTCGCCGCCTATCATCTCTCCCATAAGGAAAAAATCTTCCTTCCAGGCAGCACTTTCACGTCTAAGTCTTCTGATAAAATCCGGATCAACGCAGTAAGCCACATCAAGCCTTAGTCCATCAATTCCAAATTCATCAATCCAGAATTTCACACTCTCCAAAAGATAGTCGGTAACCGCAGGATTTTTGAGATTAAGCTTTACCAGATCATAGTTGCCTTCCCAGCCTTCGTACCACAGTCCGTCATTATAGTTACTATTGCCGTCAAAGCTTATGTTAAACCAGTCCTTGTAGGGCGAATCCCATTTTTTCTCAAGCACATCTGTAAATCCAAAAAAGCCTCTGCCTGCATGGTTAAATACACCATCCAGAACAACCTTTATTCCTTCTTTGTGGAGGGCCTTACAAACCTTCTTAAAATCTGCATTTGTTCCAAGTCGCACATCTATCTTTTTGTAATCGCGAGTATTGTAGCCATGTGTATCAGACTCAAATACCGGGTTAAAAAGAATAGTGCCTACACCCAGCTTTTTAAAATGCGGAATCCAGTCTATAACCTTTAAAATCCTGTGCTCCAGCTTTCCATCATTTTCAAAGGGTGCCCCGCAAAAGCCCAGTGGATATATCTGGTAAAAAGATGTTTCATAAGCCCACATAGTCAAACCTCCATTGCCTTTTTACTGATTATTGCTACTCTTTCCAAATGCCTTTTCAATTTTAAATAATAATGGATATACCCCAATAGTCAAAAATGAAACTATGAGATATCTTGCAAATCTTACTATTCCGGCAAGGTATGTCCCCGAATCCAAAAATTCCTTGCTAAACGGAAGCTTTAATATTTTATTCAAAGCGAAATAGATAATAAGTCCGCCAAGTAATCTTGTTATGCAAAACAAAACATTCCTTGTACCCTCAAACTTAACAACTCTTCTCTCAAACTCAGAAGCCAGGAAGAATCCACCCATAAGACCCAAACCCGAAAAATAATCCGAAGTCTTACAATACAAAAGTCCGATGCAGGAAATAAGGAAAATAATAAGGTAAACCAGCCATCTTTTCTCTTCTCCAACTTTTTCAAATATGATTGGAATCAAAAAGATGATCAAAGCACCTGATAACCAGCCAAAAAGCACATCCGTCGGGTAATGGCAGCCAACCACCATTCTTGAAAAGCCAACGCAAAGTGGAAGCACAAAAGCCAGCACCGTAAATACAGGCTTTTTGTAGTACCTGGCCAGCGACCCGTAGGCTATCGCTGAATTGGTGGAATGTCCACTTGGGAAAGAAAAGCCCTGAGCTGCAATGTCGTACTGATCGGCACCGCTGTCCACAAGCCTGTAACACTTTATGGACTCATGATCAAAATAAGGTCTTCTTCTCCAGAAAATATTCTTAACCATAGGATTAAAAACAAGTCCAATCATTATATTGATTCCTATATAGGTGGCCGCTTTCTTGTCATAACACCAAAACAGAAACCCCAGAATCAATATCAGTATCATCTCTTCTCCAAACATAGATAGAAAAGAAACAATATTTATCCCAGTCTCTCCTAAAGTTCTCTGCAAAAACTCCATAAAGCTGACTTCAAAATCAAACCAAAAACTATTGCCAACTACCGCGCCCATCAAAGCCTCCTTATGCATTTTCTCATACTCTTTTATTTTATCACATACAACCAATTCGAATTATTGATAATTTAAAAACGCATAAGTAATTTTTTATAAAAATGATAAAATTATTGTTGACATTAACTCTGACACGCGGTATATTATACAAGTCGGCTGCGGACAGCGGTCAACAACAAGGGTATATGGCTAGATAGCTCAGCTGGCTAGAGCACGCGGTTCATACCCGCGTTGTCGAGGGTTCGAATCCCCCTCTCGCTACTAAGTTAAAGCTCATCAGGAAGTCCTGATGAGCTTTTTTCATGCAATAACAAAATGATTATTATATTAGTGTACTACAACCATAGTACCTATATCTACAATGTCATAGAGCTTGTAAGCCACATCAGAAGGAAGGTTCACACATCCATGGGAACCATTGCTCTTATAGATATCTCCACCAAATTTGCCTCTCCAATTTGCGTCATGAAGACCAACGCATCCGGTAAATTTCATCCATCTGTCAACCCATACATGCCATGTAGGACCTGTAAGGTACTTTCCGGGAATCTTGGTATCAATAAAAAACGTGCCCGTAGGAGTTCCATTTCCATTATTTATATTTCCGGTAACTATAGGAGAAGATAAAACCGGCACTCCTGCCTGGTAGAAAATCATTGTCTGATTAGCAATATCAACATCCACATAGGTAAGACCTGATGTATCAGTTATCTCCTGCTTTCCGGATTTCTCTTCCTCAGCATTTTTAAATCTGTTCTCATTTATTCCAAAGGTAAGATAATGACTGTAAAGAGCTGACGCATCCGTTCCATATGCCGCCACCACATCAGGATATTTCGCCGCATAATAAGCCGCGTCAAAATCTGATGCTTTAGCCTTAACTCCCATGCATAACAAAGCAGTTAAAACCACCATCAATCCGGTAACTATACTTCTGCGTACACTCTTTTTTTTCATAATTTTTCTCTTACCGCAAGTCCTCTAATATCAAGCTATTTGCGGCTTCCTCCTCATATTTTTTCCTAAATTAATTATAATTCCTTAATTTCACCGCAATGATTAAAGAACTATTAACTACTCTAAACAAAAACTAAACCGCAACAATTGAAGTATTTTCGCTAAGATGTGATTGGAAAAAATATGAGGATACCCTAAAATGGAGTATATGAAAAAAGAAAGCTTGCCGTCATCACATAATTGGCGGCTTTGGAAGGAGAAGGGTATGAAGATATATAATGTAACAGATCCAGAATTTACCAACTACGGAAGGATCATCGAGGGCTACGAAGCAGAGAAAAAGGCAATTGCAGACGCTCTTAGAGACAAGACTCCAATTCCTGAGGGAACAGAGTATGTAGCTGAGGAAAAAGAACTCCAGGGACTTGCAGCTGCTGACACTATCACAAACAGCCTCTTTGGCGGTTCACCAATGCAGTTTGGCTGGTGTAACGGTCACAACACAAAGCTCAACTGTCTTGAGTATCACCGTTCAAGTGAGATCAACCTTGGCGCAACAGATTTCATCTTACTTCTTGCAAAGAGAGAAGAAATCGTAGACTACAAGCTTGATTCCAGCAAGGTTAAGGCTTTCCTTTGCCCTGCAGGCACAATGATCGAGGTTTATGCAACTGCTCTTCACTATGCTCCATGTCAGGCTCACAAGGACAGCGGATTCCAGGTTCTTGTAGGACTTCCTAAGGGAACAAACGTTGGAAAGCCTGAGTTTGCTTCTCAGAACCAGGAAGACAGAATGCTTACAGCAACCAACAAGTGGCTTCTTGCTCACGCTGATGCTAATGAAGCCAAGAACGGCGCATGGGTAGGAATCACAGGCGAGAACATCGACATCGCTTCTGACCTTAACTAATTTACATTTATCAAACAAAAACATAAGAGCCTCGAGACTAAGTATTTCTTAATCTCAAGGCTCTTTTTTCATCAGCTATTTATCCTATAACCTTATGTATCCACTTTCCGCTCTTAAATCTGATAGTGAATATAACTCCTCTAATTGCCCAATCACAGAACATTCCAATCCAGACACCCATAGCTCCCATACCAACTACTCTGATAAGATAAGTAGCAAGCGTTACTCTGCAAAGCCACATGGTGAGAGTCGCAACTATCATTGAAAACTTCACATCTCCTGCTGCTCTCATTGCATATGGTGTAACAAAAGAAAGTGGCCAAAGTATGGGCTTTGCAATGGTAATCCAGCCAAGCATATAAATGCAAAGCTCGGCACTCTCTTTTTCCATTCCGGCAAGGAAGGTAACTGGTCTAGAAATTGCATAGGTAAGAAGACAGCTACTAAGAATTGCTATATATCCCCAGCCAATCATCTTCTTGGTGTAATATACAGCTTCATCCTTGCGTCCGGCGCCGAGGCACTGCCCTGTTATGGTCATAAGGCCGATTCCAACGCCAATTCCGGCAACGCCGTTTACATTCTCAAAGATATTTGTCATAGACTGAGCTGCAATAGCTGCAGTTCCCAGGATTGAAACTGAGGACTGGATTGCCAGCTTGCCAAACTGGAACATGGAATTCTCTATTCCGTTTGGAATGCCCATGGCAAGGATGTTTTTGATCTTGGCAAAATCAGGACGTATCTCATAAAACCGTCTGATTGAGATTTCCTGGTTCTTTCTTCTAAGTAGCGTAAGGAGCACCACCGCGGAGAAAATTCTCGAAAACAGTGTCGCTATTGCAGCGCCGTAAACTCCCAAATGGAAGACATATATTAAAAGCGCATTTCCTGCCACATTAAGAAGGTTGGATACAATAGCCACATTCATAGGAAGTCTTGTATTGGACTGAGCCCTGAATATGGCACTTCCTGCCGCAGCCAGTGATATTCCCGGATACGAAAGAATAGTTAAAAGGAAATACACACTTGCAGCATGCATTACATCAGGCTCTATGGTGCCAAATATTGCCGCAAGAAGTCTCCCCCTGAATATAAGGCAGATAATCATAAGTACCGCAGAAATAAAGGCAGATACCAAAAGCACCTGCCCCGCTGCCTCTGTGGCTCTTTTCATATCCTTTTGTCCCACATAGGTGGAACAGATGATAACACCACCGGTTGCCATAGCATTAAAAGCCTGTACAACCAGGTTGTTAATGGAATCCACAAGGGATACGCCGGAAAGAGCTGCCGCTCCTACGTTACTTACCATCATGGAATCTGCCATTCCCATAAGGGAGTTCAGAAATTGTTCTGCTATAATTGGAATCAGCAACAGGAGTAGTTTCCTGTTGCTGAACATGTGCTTGTCATTAGTCATTTTTTATACCCATTACATGCGTTCAGGTGAAGTAAATCCTAACAGATCGATACCTGTCTCGAGGACTTTAAGTGTAATTGAAAGGAGTGCGATATAACTGCTCTTCTTGTACTCATCAGTCTCTGCAAGGATCTTGGTTCCATGATAGAAGCTGTTAAACGCATTACTAAGGTCATAAATGTATGCGCAGATTCTGTTAGGAGAAAGGTCCTTAGAAGCGCTCTCTACTGCATCTGCAAATCTTGTAAGAAGGAGCATAAGATCCTTCATTGCTGCGCTGTCAGGATTTCCAAGCTTACAATCCTTAACATTACCGCCCTCTGCCTCAAACTTCTTGAGGATTGACTTAATACGAACCATTGTATAAAGGATATATGGGCCTGTATCTCCCTCAAAGGAAGTAAATTTCTCTATATCGAAAATATAATCCTTAGCAGGCTGGTTTGAAAGATCGCCGTACTTAAGGGCTGAAACAGCTACCTTGTGGGCTGTATCCTTTGCCTCATCATCGCTGATGTCAGGATTGCCCTCCTTGATACGGTTATACATCTTCTCATCAATCTCTGCGATGAGATTCTCAAGACGCATAACGCCGCCTTCTCTTGTCTTGAAAGGCTTGCCGTCGCTGCCGTTCATAGTACCAAAGCCTACAAAGTGAAGCTCTGTCTCAGGCATAACGAGCTTAGTCTTACATGCGCAACGGAATACCTGTGTAAAGTAAAGCTCCTGTCTCTTATCAACGACGTAGATAATACCCTGTGGGTGATCTCCATCCATACGCTGCTTGATAGTAGCAAGGTCTGTTGTATTGTATAAAGAAGCTCCATCTGACTTAAGGATCATACAAGGTGGAATCTCCTTTGTGTCTGTTTCCTCTGCTACATCAACAACAAGTGCACCCTGGCTCTCATGAGCATAGCCATGAGACTTCATGTAATCTACCATTCCAGGAATAGTCTCATGTGCATCAGACTCACCCTTCCAGAGATCAAAGCTTACATTAAGCTTCTCGTAGTTCTTCTTAAGGTCTGCAACTGAAACATTGAGAATATGGTGCCAAAGTGCTCTATATGGCTTGTAACCATCCTGTAAAAGCTTTGTAGCCTCCATAGCCTGTGCCTTGAACTGCTCGTCCTCCTTGGACTTCTTGCTGGCTGCAGGATAAATCTCCTCAAGCTCACTTACTGTAAAAGGAGCTTCCTTAGGATATGCTCCTGTGTAATCAGGATCAAAATAGCAAAGGTCAGGCTTCTTTTCCTTGAGACCTGTGATAACAAGTCCCATCTGAAGTCCCCAGTCTCCAAGGTGAACATCACCGATTACCTTGTTACCTGTATATCTAAGGATTCTCTTAATACTCTCACCAATTAC
>JAEEGL014759077.1_pt1 | contig 10759 bp, 9 predicted proteins | sample 9134231 | NCBI WGS metagenome assembly JAEEGL01 (sample SAMN16246548, study PRJNA631951) | gut metagenome | biome: gut microbiome; feature: rumen; material: fiber-attached | host: Bos | place: Iran: Karaj | collected 2018-10
AGGGCTTCCGCATGCGCCACCCGCTCTATGTGGCGCTGATTGACTTGGAGGCCGTCTATGCCGCACCGCATCCCTCCAAGAAATATGTGGCTTTGCCGCAATTCCCCGGCGTGGAGCGCGACATCTCGTTCTTGGCGCCCGCGAATCTCACGAACCTTCAGGTCACCGAGGCGATCAAGAGTCTGAAGATCCCCGGCGTTGTGAAAGTCGAGCTCTTCGATCTCTTTGCCGATGCGCAGAAACTTGGCGCGGACAAGCAGTCGATGGCATATACCATCACCTACCAGGACCCCGCCAAGACACTCACCGACGACGAGGTCAACCAGCTCCAGGAGAAGCTCCGCCAGGGCCTGGTCAAGAAGCTCGGCGTCGAATTGCGGTAGCGTGGCCTCGGCCTCGGCTGATTAACTGTGCCTGTGGCGTCAATGGTGTTTGAACGCAGATGAGAAAAATGGCGAGAAGGACGCAAGGACACGGCTTGCCTTCCAAAGAGGTAATGTCAAAAATTGTGGGATGAATTTGCCACCCCAGTGATTTCGAATGTCACTGCAACGCGCCCTTTGTAGCCTGTGACGTCGGGAAGCACCTGCAGCGGCGTGGCATCACGCCACGGGGCACGTCGATCTCGTCGCAGCTTGTCTTCAGCAGCCAGTTGTGCATGGTCTGAGGGGTGACTCCCAGGCTGGACGTGTGGACGAGGAGATCATGGCTTTTCCGATAGCTGTCGGATGAAACGGCCTCGACGACCTCCTTCTCAAGCTCGTTGCTCTTCGTCTGGCATCGTTTGAGGCCGAGGAAATCACGGAGCGGGCAGAGTTTTCCGCCAGTCTCGGGATCCTTCAGGCACACCATCTTCATTTCAAACTCGCCCAAGGCTCGTGCGAAAAATCTTCCTGTAGGCGCCGTCCTTGGCATACTATCGGCCTTCATGGGCGGAAAGCCTCCCGACGGCGGCCTGGGCGACAAGGCTGCGCTGGAAAAGGTCCAGAAACGCATGAAGGAAAGAGCAGTAGGCATGGCTCCCGAACAAGTTCTTGAGCCGAAACACCAGCTCGTCCAGAGAAAATGATTCGTCTGATGTGAAAAAACAAAGACGTGTTAAGATTAATATGCATCCGATGCTCCTGTTTTTTAGGTTGTATGGTAACTTTCTAAAAATTAGTGCCTCGGATGCATTTTGAAATTGTTTCTTATCCCTATTTTTTTGACATTACCTCCAAAGAACTCAGATAAGTTTCGTTTTTTTGTGGAAAAATGACGATGAATTGAGATAATTGCAAAACTCTCAGGGGCATTCACGGCGATATTCCATCCGTGGCTGTCTTTGGCTACTTTTGCAATTACCTCTTAAGTTGGCTACGGAAAACGATTACGTACCGTGGAACCTCTCGTTTTGAGTCAACACTATTTGCTCTGCTTCGATTCTCTGAATATCTCCAATTTAAGTATGATGATGCATGGCAGCCGGAGCAGATTCCAGGAAGATGTCTTGTAACCACAATGGCATTTGGTATGCCCAGATAAGAATTTAGAGGAAAAATCGCATTATTATGACATATGTCCTATAACTTGTTACAATTGTTCTATAATTTTGGTGGTTTTGTACCTATAAATATAGTGTGGACGGAAACATGGTGTAATCGGTGTAATCCAATTTTGCATGCGCGAAGGATTTCACGTGTTGTCGTGTATTGTTCCGCTTTACTAACCAGGCATTCGAACGGAGAATCCAAATGAACAGCAGAATTACCTCTACATCTCTAGGAAGCAAGTCATTTACCCTGATTGAGTTGCTCGTTGTGATCGCAATCATTGCGATCTTGGCTAGCATGCTTTTGCCGGCTCTTGCGAAGGCGCGTGAAAAGGCGCGTGCGGTCAATTGCATCAACAATATGAAACAGCTCGGCATTGTTGCCGCGCTCTATGCTGGCGACCAGGATGACTTCACGATTGGCAATTTCGACTACTGGTGGGTTGCCCCCGGAAAGATGTGGCCAACGCTACTGCGGGACAACAATTACATTGACAAGTCCACGAAGGGCGGCATTCTTCACTGCCCGTCGGAGAGTGTCGCCACAGTTCTGCTTGCCTCCACCGAGCCGGAGTGGGCTACCAAGCAGGAGTGCTTTTTCAGTGTGAACTATGGTGTGAATCGACTAGCGACGGGGCTTTACCAAAAGCCCTTCAATGGTCAGACCATGGTGACGAGGATAAGCAAACTAATCTCATACGGGGCCACCTCGAACATGATTTACTTTGCCGAGACGCCGCCGGCACGTGACGGAAAAACCAATACAAATACCAGTTATCCGGGGGCACAGGCGTATTTTTTTGACATGTATTGCGGCGTGGTGCAGAATGGGAAACATGTGGCCGGTAACAATCAGGAAAATATGGCCGCTCGTCATGGCGACAACATCAATGTGCTACATCTTGACGGTCATGTCGTGCCGCACAACTACAGCGCAATCTATCCCGACCGAAATACCAATGCCGCTGGCAACGGCATTGCGCAGCCGAAGAAGAAGTACTGGATGCCCGCGCATTACACTGGCGCCAACTACAAAGAATTCTGGTGGAGTGCACTGGGCACTGCATTGTGAGCGGCATGTTCTATCAGCCATTGAGCACCCATCCAGCCAAGAGTGTGCTTCTTGAGACCGACTTCTGCTGGGATGTCGATGACGTGGCCGCACTCTCATTACTTCTGGCTGCCTCGTGGCAATACGGTTTCTCCATGGCGGGCGTCAGCGTGAACTGCGTCCGCCCGGAGAGCGCAGCTGCCGTCACGGCGGTGTTGCGGTCACGCGGAATGCCGCAGGTCCCCGTCGGACTGGCTGACACGCCCGGACCCGACGAGTCGCCCTATCTGGACTTGCTTGCGCGTCGACTCGTTCCTGCGGAACGTGCCGCACTCGCCCGGCTGGACTCCGCAGAGCTGTACCGACAGGTTCTGGAAAATTCCCCCGACCAGTCGCTCGTGATCATCTCCATCGGCTTCTTCAATGTGCTGGACCAAGTCTGGCGGAAATGGCCGAAACTCTTTGAGCGTAAGGTCGAGACCGTGGTCGCAATGGCCGGCAGTTTTCTCTTCCGTCCGGACTATCACGAGTTCAACGTCGCCCACGCCTATCCCGAAGCTGCGATGGACTTCATCAATCACTATCCAGGGCGGATGGTTTTCTCCGGTTTTGAGGTGGGCTGTGATACCTTCACCGACCTGGCGCCCAAGGCGGAAAGCCCCGACCTTGTGCCGGCGGCCTACCACGCCTTCAATGCCGCGAACGAACCAGGTGGGAAGCCCAGCTGGCGGCGGCCCAGCTGGGATCCTCTCACTGTGGATTTCGCCGTAACGGGCGAAGGCGCGCACTACCGCCTTTCGCCGAATGTGGAGATACAGGTCGTCAATGGCGCCACACAGTTCCGTGAGAATTCTGCGTCCAACCGTGCCTTCGTGATTCAGAACCTGGATAGCCAGGCGTTGGGGAAATACATCTCCAATGCAGTGCTTGACAGCATCCCATAAGTTTTCCTACTTTTTGCCTGGCCTCTTTTCAGTATTCGCCATCAGAAGACATTCATCGCATTTGGCCTGTGTGAGCAATCGGGTAAAGGTCTCAGGTCAGTTTTTGATGATTGCCTCCTTATGTGGCATCTGCCGGAAAGGGGCGGGCTTTTTTTGATTTTCAACTGCGGTAATGACGTATCTCGCCTTTGTCCTTATTTTTGTCTCGGTCTTTCTGCACTGTGGCTGGAATCTGCTGCTACGGGGTCATTCGCCCTCGCTGGCCTTTCTGCTTCTTCTGAACTTCTTTTCCTGCCTGCTCATGCTACCGTTTCTATTCCTTGTCCCGTTACCCTTCTGGAGACTTTCGTGGAAATTCTGGCTTTGTCTGGTCGGGAGTGTGGCCGGCGAGTTGCTTTTCAATGTGGTTCTGGTGCAGGGATACAAGTGCTTTGACCTCTCGCTCGTCTATCCGCTGATGCGCGCCTTGCCGGTGGGAATGCTGGCACTGGCTTCAAGAATGCTACCCCTAGGTCGCAAAGTTCCTTCGGAAGCGGCGATATGTGGAATGTCGTTTATATTTGCAGGATGTCTATGCATGAGCTTGGTCGGTCGTAATGCCGATGGCGAAAAGCGCATTAGAAGTAGCCCCTGGATGCTCTTGTTCTGGAGCATCCTCGGAGCATTAGGAACTTGCCTGTACACCTGTTTTGACAACCAGGCTGCCACCCTTGTCGAAGCCTCCAGTGTCCTCCGCTGGGGAATTGTCACAGCCTGTGCGTATTTTGTGCTGATTGTCTTTGGATTGAGTCTTGGGATTGCCGTCATGGTGGCGCACTCACCGTCTGAGCGCCGCGCCCTCAAGGCGTTGCGCGGCAATCTTCGTTTCCCATTGCTGGCGGGGCTTTTCAATGTGGTTTGTTATAGCTTGGTGCTTCTTGCCTACTCGAAGGCGACCAATGCGGCGCTGGTCTTCGCTTGTCGTCAACTCGGCCTTCCCATCAGCTTTCTTGCGGGCGTTTTTTTCCTGCATGAAAAAGCCACTCTCGCCAAAATCACCGGATTGGTCGCCATTGCCATCGGACTGCTGCTCTCATGTCTTTGATTATGCATATAAGGTAATTTCAACAATTAGATAGATGAATTTTACTACATCCCGTTTTGACCCTCTGTTTGCTCTGCTGGTTCTTGCGTCAATGTGCGGTGAAATGCTCTTTGGACAAATGCTGAAGGATTTCCATCCGTACGAGCCAGATGCAAAAGAGGGCGACATTGTCTCGCTGGACTTCGAGCGCGGATGCCCAGACGGCCTGAAACTGGCAAAAGGCTACGAATGTGGCTGGGGCTTCGGCGAAAACGCCAACGGTGGGCTTGTCCTGCGGCGCTCTCCCGGAGAGGAATATGTGTTCAGTTCGCTTCCCGTGGATAGACTGGAAACAGGAAAGAACTACCGACTTCAGGCATTGGTCAGACTTTCCGGTGTCCGGTCACCCGACGGCAATCCGCTGGCGGACAGCGATGTCCCCGTGGTTGGTTTGGATTTCATGGACAAGGCTGGTAGTTACCTGAGTTCCGCCTACTTCAATGCCCATGTCAAGAACGGAGAGTGTGACTGGATGCATCTTGAGGGAATCTTCGAACTCCCAGTTGCAACCGCCAAAGCCGTCTTGGTCTTTTTTTTAAAGGAATATAGTTGCCGAAGTTGCCAATGGGACAACATCTCCGTCAAACTGACAGGCAAATACGAGACCATACTGTATCCCGTGATGCCCAAGATGCTTCGGCTGGACGAAGAGAGCACCGTCAAGATGCGCACGGCCTTGCTGAACTGCGAAAAAAAGGAAGATGATTTCGTCCTCTTTGCCCTCCTCCCTGACCGCCGGGAGTTCATTTCCGCAATCGAGAATGGGTTCTCGACCTTTCGGTTCGGCGAGCTTCCGGAGGGCGTGACGCACATTCGTTTCCTTTTAGGTGACAAACGCACGATGAAGATTGTCGCCCAAGACGAATATCCCTTTCTGCGTACCACCGCCGCGCCACCGGAGGGCGCGGTCACGCTGGACGAAACCGGGCGCTTTGTCATTGACGGCAAGCCGTTCTTCCCTCTAGGGATGTTCTGGGAGGATGTCAGCATGCGGGAAGGAGACATCGACCGCATGAAGGCGATGGGCGTCAACTGCGTGCTGCCGTATCTCTCCTTCCGCTTCCGGCTGCCTGCGATGACGGCTTCGGACAATACCTCCGTCGCCGACATCCGGCGCAGCATGGATATTCTGCATCGGAATGGCATCAAGCTCATCTTCAGCATGCTGGATGTCTATGGGCATCATGGCGACGTGAGGTGCTTCGAGGGTGTTGAGGGGATGGAGAACATCGTCCGCGCAGTCGTTAACGGCCTCAAGGACCATCCCGCGCTCTTGGGGTGGTACATCTCGGACGAGAATCCCCTGGGCGAAGTGCCAATGCTCCGAAGGCTGCGCCAGCTCATCAACGGGCTCGACCCATTCCATCCGGTCTTCACGCTGACCTTTGTCACCAGCCATTTTGTTCATTTCGCACCAACCGGTGACATCTTCCTGTCGGACTGTTATCCGATACGCAACGACGAAACACAGTCCATGTCGGAGATTCGCACCTGTCTGCAGACGGCTCAACTTGAAGCCCGCATTGGGCTGGGGTGGGTTCCGCAGATCTTCAACTGGGGCATCTACCAGATTCCGAATCATCCCGGTCAGCCCTACGATGCCACCCGCTATCCCACCGAGGAGGAGATGCGGTCACACAATCTCCTAGCTCTGAACCATCGTGCCCGCGCGGTTATTCCATACGCCTACAATTCTGTCGCGCGGCATGACCATTACGATCCAGGTGCGAGCGTGCACCTTTGGCCGAAAATTGCCGACGTGTTGAAACTGACCAAAGAGCTGGCGCCTTTCTTTTTGGAGTCGGCGGAGCCAGTCCGGCTTTTCCGCGAGAAGGTCGGTTCCTCGCTGGTCGAGGCCTGTCGGCACACGGCCGATGATGGCCGCCAAATCATCGTGGTCACTTCAGACGGTCCCGGCGCAGTGAACGTTATCATTCCAGTCGGCCGCACTGGCCTCAAGTCGCGCTTTGGCCATACGAAGGACCTGGGCGATGGCGTCTACGAGTTCTCCGCCGTCAACACCGCTGCTGATTTGCTGGAGTGATGAAGATGTTTTGTATTGATTTACAACTGCTTAAACCATTTAACCAAGCCATGAGACAAGCCATCAAGACCATCAAGTGCATCCTCGTTGCTTTCGGACTGACCCTTTGCCCATTGCTGGCTGCGGAGAAACTCCGGTCAGGCAAACCCTATGAATTGCATCCCAGCGCATTGAACATCGACACACTGACGGCGGCGGAGCTTGGCCTGACCTTTGAGGAGGTCACCATCGAGATTCCTGGACTGAAACGAAGCTATGATTTTCTCTGGGTGGCGGATCTTCATGTCATCGGGGATGATCTGTGCGAGGTGGCGGAGAAGAACCTGCCGACCGTCACGTCGCGTAGGGACGAAACGTTTCGGAACCCGCATAGCGACCTGACCTCGCTGGAGGTGTGGAAACAGTTGCCGGAAGTCCTGAACGGCTCCGGTGCGGATGCTGTGCTCTTTGGCGGTGACATCTGCGACTTTGCCACGCTCTCGAGCATCCGGGTGCTTAGGGATGGAATGAAGCAGCTGACCATCCCATTTTTGTATGTCCGCGCCGACCACGATGTCGAACCCTGGTGGCTGGCCACCAACAATGTCCAGCGGATCGCGGAGCTGGAGAAGTCCATTGACGACAATCCTCCGATGCAGCTTTTGGAGTTCGAGGATCTGCTGGTCATCGGCTGGAACAATTCGACCAGCAATCTCACCGAGGCGGGGCTGAAACGCTTCAAGGAACTCTGTGCGATGGGCAAGCCAATCATCTTCGTCACCCATGTGCCGCTCCAGTCAAAAGTGGACTCCAGCTTTGACGAACTCTGTCGGACCAACGACTCGCAGGGGCGCAGCCTGCTGTGGGGCAGCGAGAACAAACTCTATGTGCCCAACGAATTCACCCGGGAACTTTTGGACATGGTGTACGCGGAGGGAGGCCCCGTCAAAGCCGTTTTGGCCGCACATTTGCATATTGGCTGGCACGGAATGCTCACGGATACAATTAGCCAGCACCTCTTCGTGCCGGCCTTACAGGGCAACATCGGTGTGATTCATGTTAGAGCCAGACAATAAGCTTGTTTCGCAATCTCTGAAGCCATGAAATTTCTGAGAGTCCTTTTTCCCGCAGTTGTGCTAAGTGTTCTGACGCAGTGTCTTCATGGCGGGGAGTTCGCCTTGAGCGTACTGGAATTCAACCGCCCGGACGGTATCTACGCCAAGGGCGAGGAGATCGTGGTCTCCGGCATCTTGCTCAAGGCCGGAGAGCCAGCACCAGACTATCGTCTCCGCGTCACGATCCGATGGGAGTCGATAAAGACCGACGCCATCCAGGACTTCCCCTGCGACGGAAAGCCTTTCCGGGTGAGCTTCCAAAGCGATACTCCCGGCTGGGTGTATTTCACCTTCCAGGTCATTGGTTCTGACGGCGAGATGGTTCAGGAACCCACGGCGCACAACCCCCAAAACAAGAAGTCGCTGGTTGCTGAAATAGGCGCGATAGTCGCCCCACAGGAACTCTGTGCCGCCGACACCGAACCCGCTGATTTCGATGAGTTCTGGCGAAGAGAACGTGCCAAGCTTGACGCTGTGCCGATGAACCCGCGCCTGGAAAAGCTTGACTCCGGGCGCGAGGACATCGAACTCTACACCATCAAAGTGGACGCCGGAGTCTCTCAGCCAGTCACCGCCTATCTCGCTGTCCCCGCCAATGTTGCGTCGAGGTCTCTCCCTGCCTGCCTAACTTTCCTGAGCTGGATGGACTGTGACGCCGACCGCAACGAGGCGCTGAACCTGGCCGCGCACGGTGCAGTTGCCATGACTGCCACCTGGCACGGCTTTGACGTGAACCGTGAACCGCAATACTACCTTGACCACTGCAAGACTATCCGCATTCAGGACACCATGGGGACTAGGGAGACCTTCTACTTACGGGAAGTGCTAGTGCGCGCACTCCGTGCGGCGGATTATCTCAAGAGCCGCCCGGAGTGGAACGGCAGGGACTTTCTGGTGAGCGGGGGAAGCCTCGCCGGCGCCCAGGCGGCCGCCGTTGCCGCGTTGGATAAACAGGTCACTCTTGCCTTCATCCATACCTCGTGTCTCTGCGGTTTCAGCGCCGACCTGGCCGGACGCAAGTCTTCTCTGCCCTTCAGCTGGATGCCCAAGGAGTGGCTGACCACTACGACACGAATGGCAGCGGCCTACTGCGACGTGATCCACCTGGCCTCCCGCATACGCTGTGAAAGTTACTTCTGCACGGGGTTTGCTGACGAGGTCTGCCCGCCCTCCGGCGTCTATTGCGCCTACAACAATGTCCCCTCCGGCGTGAAGAAGCAGATGACCACGAACCCGCGCACCGGCCACTACGGCACTACACGCGACGCCAATGCGGAGCGACGTCTGGAGGAGTTTTTCCAGGTTGCCCTGATGGGCCAAAGTGTGCCAAGAAATTGACGTTGGCGTGAATGGCTCCTTTTTCGGAGTGGGGGCCTTTGATTATGGTAAGTCCTATGGAAACGAACACTAACGCAAGGATTTTCACTTTGCATAAATTTGCCCGGATGCTCAATGCGACCATCCAAAATTTCCCGATTACTTTCCGGGAAGCGATTCAGGGCAGACATCCGGTCAATGAACTTCATGAACATGAATTTGTCGAGCTGGTGGTGGTTACCGCTGGCACGGCGGTGCATAATTTGGATGGACGGCGTCACCTAGTTCGGGAAGGAGATATCCTGCTGATTTATCCGCACTCCCGGCACTGCTACGATGAATGTGGCACGATGGGACTCATCAACATCATGTATGACCCCGCCAAACTGCCGATGCCGGTTCTGGACGGCGAGCGCATTCCGCTTTTCCGGAGGTTTTTCCCGCAGGACATCAATTTCATGGACTTCCGCAGTGGACCGGAACCGCTTCTCCATATTGCTTCCCGTGAGGATTTGGAGCAGGTGATCCGGGAGGCGTATCTGTTGCGTGACGAGCTTATCAGCAGGCAGCCCGGCAATATGTTCGGCAGCGTCATCTGTCTGCTTGCGCTCATACAGCGCATCCTTCGCCTTGGTGTACCGATGGTGGAGGACACGAAGGAGAGGCGTGTTCTTCCCCTCACGGACATTCTGGAGTATGTCAATGAGAACTACACTCGCGATATTACAGTGACTGACCTAGCGCAGAGGTCTCACTATTCCCGCGGCACCTTTCACGCAAAGTTCAAGAAACTCACCGGGTATAGCGTGACCAACTATCTTCTGCGCAAGCGTATAGCCTTGGCTCAGAAGTTGCTGCGTGAGGAACCAGATTGCCCCATCGGAGAGGTCGCCTTCAAGAGCGGCTTCCTTTGTGCCAATTATTTCAGCCGTGTGTTTCACAAAATTACGGGGATGGCTCCGCGGGAGTTTCGCGTTGCCAAGAGTGCCCCCACTCAGTTTGTGGAATGACTGCCGTCCACTGCCGTGGGAGCTTCGTGAAACATTCCCCAAAAGCGCATCGATTTCGGCGTTTTCACCGCCGCATTTGAGATGGACCATTATATTCGGGGCAATGCACGAAATTCATCCCGATCACCATGAAATCTCCATCGGACAAGCTTCTGCGTCGCTTCGCCTGGCTGTTGCTGGGCGTAGGCGTCTATGTTCCGATGGCATTTTTGCTCAGCATGGTGGCCTACGCAAAGCCGTATGTGTGGTACGACCAGTACCTGAGCGCACTTGGGCTGATTCGTTTGCCGGACGGTCAGCCGAACACCATCGCCTCCTGGCTGTTCTTCAATTCGGCGTTGATGGTGGCCGGGTTGGGCACTGCGATATATTTCCTGTTGCGGGGGTGGGACTTCGCAACCCGCCCTGCGGTCACATGGTTTCAGCGTATCCGAGCCTGCCTGCTGGTGGCCTTCGGTCTCATGGGGGGCGTGGGCCTGGCAATGATCGGGTTGATTCCCTACGACTGCAACCCCGACTGGCACAATTATTCCACCTTTATCGCGCTGGGCGGCTTGGGACATGCGGTGCCCCTGTGCATCACTTCGCCAACGAGTCGCTTTGCCTCTCGCGCAGTGAATTTCTCCTGGGGTGCTGTCGCACTCA
>JAEEGL015212065.1_pt1 | contig 10759 bp, 7 predicted proteins | sample 9134231 | NCBI WGS metagenome assembly JAEEGL01 (sample SAMN16246548, study PRJNA631951) | gut metagenome | biome: gut microbiome; feature: rumen; material: fiber-attached | host: Bos | place: Iran: Karaj | collected 2018-10
CTCCCCCCTCCGAGAGGGGGGTGGCCCAAAGGGCCGGGGGGAGTACTTCGGGCACTCAAGAAGCAGACAGAGGAATTCCCGCAGCACTTGCTTCAGCCGCGTGGACGGGGATGGCAGGACAGGAAGAAATCCAGCCTGAGGAACCGACGAAACTGGAGCAATGGGCCCATGCCGCATGGGACTGGCTTCGCGTTGGCGAGGAGTGGAGACCGGGCTGGATTCCCGGCGAGTACGCCGTCGCGGCCGTCCAGCTGCTTCGCGCGGCGGCGCTGTTGCTGCTCTTCGGCGCGGCGTGGTTCGTGCGCTACGTCCATGAGCAGGGCTGGTTCTCGCCCACGGGTCGCGTCATTGCCGGATTCCTCTGCGCGGCCGCGCTCGTCGTCGCCGGTTCGCGACTCCTGCGCCGACAGTGGCGTCCGCTCGGCATCGTCCTCGCGGGCCTCGGTTTCGCGCTCGGCGAATTCATCGACTGGGCCGGCGCCAACCTCTACGAGGTCCTTCCGGCGTCCGGCGCCTTTGCAATCGCCGCCGCCCTCGCCCTCGGCGCGGGCGCGATGGCCTGGCGGCACGCATCGCTTCTCCTCGGTCTTGTCGCCCTCTTCGCGGGCTACACGGCGCCCTGGTTCTTCCCCGAGGCGGTGCGCGGCGGTGATGCCGCCCTTCTCGCCTGGCTCCTGCTGCTCGCGGCAGAGGGCGCCGCCCTCGCCCTGACGCGGGGCTGGCGCTGCCTGCCCTGGATTACGCTTGCCGCGACGATTGCGCTTTCGGCTCCGGTCTTTGCTTCCGACAGGTTGGACGCCCTCGGTCGCGGCTGGGCGCTCGCCTTCGCCGCCCTTTTCACCGCGTTCGCCTGGGCGGAGAGCCTCGGGCACGCGCTTCGCCATCGCCGCGCCCCCTTCTGGTTCGACCTCGCCGCATGGGCCGCCGCGACCGTCGCCGCCGCCGTTGCCGCGACAGGCGCCGTTTCGCCGTGGCCGCTCTTCGCAAAAGGCCTTCCCGCCCTCGTCCTTGCTGCCGGGAGTCTTGCGCTGGCCTACGCCTTCAGGATGCGCGACAGGGGCGACCGCGCGACGCGCGAATGGATTTTCGCCGTCTTTTCCGCGCTTGTCCTGGTCTTCGCCTGCCTTTCCTTCGACGGGACGGCGCGCTGCGCCACCCTTTGCCTCGCGGCCGTCGGCTTCGTTCTCTTTGCCGGCCGCCGCGGAAGCGTGATTCAGGCCTTCTACGCCCTCCTCGCGTGGATGCTCTGGCTGTGTTACGTCGGGACGCCCGCCTCGGCCGCCGCGCGCATCGGGCGGATCGCCCCGGCCGTAGCCTCCCTCTGGGCCGCAGGCCTTCTGCTCCGCCGCATGAAGGCGGCTTGTGGCCGCTTTGCGCCCGCCCTCCTGTGGGCCGCGTGGGCCGCTTCGCTCGCCTGGGGCACATGGGAGGTCCGCCATGCCTGCCCGGGCTTCGCGACATCCATATCGCTCTACTGGGGCGTCCACGCCCTCGCGACGCTCATCGTCGGTCTCCTCTTCGGCAGCCGGCACGTCCGCGGCGCCGCGCTCTGCCTCTTCGCTGCGGCCGCCGGCAAGTTCCTGCTCATCGACCAGGCCGGAGCACCGACGCCGGAGCGCGTTGCCGGCTTCCTCGGCGTCGGCCTCCTCCTTCTCGTCGGCTCCGCCGTCTACATCCGCGCCGCGTCGCCGCGTCACCGCGACGCGGCGAGTGACGAGTCGCTTCGCGGCGACGCCGAATGACGAACTCCGAGTAGACAGGACATGCGGAGAACGTGGACAATGGTGAAAGCCATCGCGTGCCGACTACGGCGTCCATTCTGCTTTCTGGCGATCCTCTACGCTGTCGCGACCTGTATCGGATGTGCCGTCCTAGACCTGCTGGAGTTTCAATCCCGCCTCCTCCGGGCCTTGGGAATCTGAAACAAGCCCTCGTTGGCGTCCTCCTGCGCCAGAGCCACGCGAAACGCCAACGCATGCGCGTGCCTTGCAAGCCATCCTGCGGGCCAGGCACCGGCTTATTCAATGGCGATTTCGCCGACAAAGTGCCAGGCACCTGGCTCGCCGAAAGGAACACAACTCCCGGTTTTCCACTTTTCCCATTTTCATCCTGCAAAAGTTGCAGGACGATTCGCGCGAAGAGCCATTGGCCTGGGGTCTCGTCCGATAAGTTCCGACCTCGTTGCGCAGACTTGGTCGCGTTAGGCAAGAACAAGTCGCGAAGCGCACTTTTCCGCTTCGAACGACAAGGACGATGCAGGGCGGAAGCAGAACCAGCAAAGATGTCAGGACTTTTCGGACGGGACACGGGGAGTTTCCCCCGCCCTAAGCCTTCCGCCTGGATCCAGGCGAGGTCTGCCGTGCCTGCCGGACAAACGAGTCAGCGCCGATGCCGCTCGACGAAGCGGGCGAAGCGAAGCATGGCCTCGCGTATCTGCTCGATGTCGGTCGCGTAGGAGCAGCGGACGAAGCCTTCGCCGCAGGCACCGAAGGCGGAGCCGGGAACACAGGCCACGTTTTCCTCGTCGAGGAGGCCCATGGCGAAGTCGTACGACGAGAGTCCCGTCGATGAGATGTCCGGGAAGGCGTAGAAGGCGCCCTGCGGCCTGAAGCAGGGAATGCCCATGTTCGTGAAGGACGAACAGACGAGGTTGCGGCGGGCGCGGTAGGAGTCGCGCATGGCCGCGATGTCGTCCCAGCCGCCGTCCATCGCCTCGATGGCGGCCTTTTGGCTCGCGACGGGGGCGCACATGATTGCGTACTGGTGCACCTTCATCGCCGCCTCCACGATGTCGTGCGGCGCGCAGATGAAGCCCAGGCGGAAGCCCGTCATCGCCCATGCCTTCGAGAAGCCGCCGAGGAAAACAGCCTGGTCGCGGATGGACTCCGCCTGCATCGGCGAGACGCGGGGGACGTCGTAGGTGAGCTCGGAATAGACCTCGTCGCTGATGAGCAGGAGATCGTGCTCCTTCACGAAATCGACGATCATCCGTGCAGACGCGTCGTCGAGGACGGCGCCCGTCGGATTGCAGGGGAAGTTGACCAGCAGGGCCTTCGTGCGCAGCGTCACGGCCGCCTCCAGAGCCTCGCGCGTGAGCTTGAAGCCGTCGGCCGCGTGGGTCTCGACCGGCACGGGTACGCCGTGGGCGAGGCGGACGATCGAGGCGTAGGCCACGAAACAGGGCTCGTGGAAGAGGACTTCGTCGCCCGGCTCGACAACGGCGCGGACGATGGCGTCGAGCGCCTCGCTCACGCCGACCGTGACGAGCGTCTCCGTCCGCCAGTCGTAGGAGAGGCCGGGATAGGAGCGAGCCACATAGCGGCAGATGGCCTTTCGGAGATCCGCGAGGCCAAGGTTGGACGTGTAGTGGGTCGCGCCGCGCTCGATGGACGAAATCGCCGCCTCACGGATGTGCCAGGGCGTGACGAAGTCGGGTTCGCCAATGCCGAGGCTGATGACGTCGTCGCGCGTGGCGACGATGTCGAAGAAGGCGCGAATTCCCGAGCGCGGCAGGTCGCGGACGAGGGGCGAAATCCGCTCAAGGGGTGACTTTGAGACGTTCGTCATCGTCATAGTTCTCCATCAGTACGCCCTGGTCCTTGTAGGTCTTGAGGCGGAAGTGCGTTGCCGTGCCGAGAACGCCCTCCATGTTGGCCAGTTTGGAACTGACGAATTGCGCGACCTCCTGGAGGTTGCGCCCTCTCACGAAGAGAAGGAGATCGTAGCCGCCGGACATAAGGAACATGGACTCGACCTGGGCGAAACGGCCAATGCGGTTCGCAATCTTGTCGAAGCCGCCATCCTGTGCGGGACGGACGCGGAGCTCGATGACGGCGTGAACGGCGTTGTCATCGAGCAGGTCGCCATTCACGACCGCCTGGTAACCGCGGATGACGCCGCACCGCTCGTAGTCGGCGAGGCGCTTTTGCACGGCTTCGACGTCTTCGCCAAGCATTGTCGCCATCTGCGCGACCGACATGCGGGCGTCTTCGTGGAGCAAGTCGAGCAATCTGTCCATCATATTCTCCCAGTTCCCATTTCCCGGTTTCGGGCTTCAAGTTTCCGCACGCACATTGCGCAGGGCGCATTGCGCATTACTTCCCGCCGCCCTTGAGCTCGTCGCAGAGCCACTTGAGAACCTTGTCGCTCAGAAGGGCGGTCTTCAGGAGCACCATGCTGCCGTTCTCCTCGAAGTTCTTGCGCAGACGGGCGGGGGTGATTGTCTTGTCGCGCGACTGCATCGCATAATACTGCGCGGCGGAGTTGATCTCCTTCTGGATTTCGCCATCCGTGACCTCGATTTTCTCCTCGGCGGCGATGCCGGCAAGGATCAGGTCGAGGCGGACCTGGCGTTCGGCGATTTCGTGCGCCTTTTTCTGGATTTCGGCGGCGTGTTCCTTGGCATAGGCCTTGGCGTCCTCGGCTCCGGCGGCGGCGACTTCGGCCCGGATGACTTCCTCGAGCTTGCGCTCCAGTGTGGCGAGAACAAGCGATTCGGGAACGGCGAAAGAGGCCTTGCGGAGGAGAAATTCGCTGATTTCGGCGCACTCCCGGCGGTCTTCGGCGGCCTGGGCGTCCTGAACCATGTGGTTGCGGATCGTCTCGCGAACCTTGTCGATGCTCTCCATGCCGACATTTTTGGCCAGTTCCTCGTCGCCGAGGGGCTTCGTACGGCGGACAAGCCTGATGGTGCCGGCGTATTTCGCCTTGACGCCGCGAAGGGGTTCGAGATGGAAGTCCTTCGGAAACTTGACGTCGAACGCGAAGGCCTCGCCCTTCTTCTTGCCGGAGACGGCGTCGGAGAGGCCGGGGACGAATTCGGACTCGGGCGTGGCGAGAGCCCAGAAGTCGGCGCCCTTGGCGAAGCGCTCGGAACCGGGGACGGCTTCGGCGAGGGGCTTGTTGCGGCCAGTGACGGCCTCGAAGTCGATCTGAACCATGTCGCCTGCGGCGACGGGCTCCTCTGTCTCCTCGCGGGGGGACATGGAGGAGCGAATGGCGTCGATCTGCTTCTCGACGGCGGCCTCGTCGACGGTCACGGGATTGACCGCTACGGGAATCTTCTGGTATTTTGGCAGCTTTATGACGGGCCTGATGTCGAACGTCCCGACGAAAGAAATGCCTGTTTCGGGGGCGAATACGACATCCTCGACCGCGACACGGGCGACGACGTCGAGCTTCTCCTGTTCAATGGCGGCCTGGGTGAGGCGCGAGACAAGCGCGGCCTTGACGTCTGCCGCCATCTCGCGGCCATAGGTACGCTGGATGACATTGAGCGGGGCCTTGCCCGGGCGAAACCCGGGAATGATCGCGCGCTGCGTGTAGATCTTCGTGATTTTGCCGTAGTCTCCGGCCGTCTCTTCCGGACCGGCGGAGACAATGAGCCGGACACGGCAGTCGTTGACTTTCTGGTTCTCGATCTTCATGGGGGGTGAGGTTCTCCTTAGTAGTTGAGTTTCTGCATGATGAAATCCGCGTTGCTGTTGAATTTCTTCATGCGCTTGATGACGTTGTCCATGCTGTCGGCGGGAGTCGTCGAATCATTGAGCATGTTGCGGATGCTCCGGGCGAAATTGAGTTCGGGAGGCGTTACGATCAGCTCCTCCTTGCGCGTTCCGGACAATGTGACATTGATGGCGGGGAAGATGCGGCGGTCGCTGAGCTGCCGGTCGAGGACGAGCTCCATGTTGCCCGTCCCCTTGAACTCCTCGAAAATGACCTCGTCCATGCGGCTGCCCGTCTCGATGAGGGCGGTTGCGATTATGGTGAGGCTTCCGCCGCCTTCGATGTTGCGGGCGGCGCCAAAAAAGCGTTTTGGCTTGAACATCGCGTTGGCGTCGACGCCGCCGGAGAGGATTTTTCCGCTGTGCGGGGCCAGCGTATTGTAGGCGCGGGCGAGGCGGGTGATGCTGTCGAGCAGGATTACGACGTCCATGCCCGATTCGACTTTGCGCTTGGCCATTTCGATGGCCATTTCCGCGACCTGGGCGTGACGCTCGGGAGCCTCGTCGAACGTGGAGGCGAGGACATGCGCCTCGGTGTTGCGCTCCATGTCCGTCACTTCCTCGGGGCGTTCGTCGATGAGAAGGACGATCAGGTAGGCGCCGGGGTAGTTGGCCGTTATGGCGTTGGCGACCTTCTGGAGCAGGACTGTCTTGCCCGTGCGGGGCGGCGCAACGATAAGCCCGCGCTGGCCGAATCCGATGGGCGCGAAAAGATCGACGAAGCGCATGGAGATGTCCGTCGGCTCGGGCGCCGGCGCAATCCGCTCCAGCTGGATGCGGCGCGTCGGGAAAATGGGCGTGAGGTTCTCGAAGGGTATGATACGCCGCCATTCCGCAGGAGGACGGCCGTTGACGCTCTCGATTCGGCCAAGGGCGAGGAACTTCTCCTTGCCGCGCTCGGGGCGTTCACGCGGGTCGCGGATCGGCCCCTCGACGAAGTCTCCGGTGCGGAGATTGAAGCGGCGGACATAGTTGGGCGCGACATAGACATCCTCCGGACAGGCGAGGTAGCTCGCCTTCTCGGATCGGAGGAACCCGAAACCGTCGGACATGATTTCGATGACGCCGTTCGTGATGACCGAACCGCCGCGGCGCATGTAGGCGCGGATGAAGTCGTTGATCACGTCGTGCTTGCGGAAGGATCCGGCGATTTCCTCCGGAGAGAAGAAGCCTTCAAGCTTTTTGTTGAGGGCTTCGAGGGACATCCCTTCGAGTTCCCAGAGCCTGAGGGTCGGAAGTGGCGGGCGGTCTTCCTGGGGCGGGACTTCGGCACCGTTCTCGACGGAGCCTCCCTGCCTGTCGATCTGGCCCGACGCGTCGTTGTGAAAGCGGTTGCGTCGGTCTCGGAAGCGCCGGCTGCGCGAAAAATGGCCCCATTGGGCGAGGCGTTCCGCGCGAGGGGACTGGTGACTGTCCTGCGGGATGTCTCCTGCGGCATTTCCTCTCGGATCCGCTTCGCCACTCTGGGGCGCGGAAGGGACGTCCGGGATGGACTGGGGCGCTGAATCGGCTTCCTTCCCCGGAGTTTCGGTCGCGGGAGCGGCGGACGGCGTCACAGAGGCGCCTGGGGCGGGATCCCCCTCCCGAACATGCGGTTCGGACGAGGCTGCGGTCCGGGGCGGCGATGCAATCGGCTCCGTCTGTTCGCAAGAAGATTCCGAGACTGGAGCGTCCTGCGGGGAGGGGGCGACCGACGCCGTGTCTCCGAACGCCGAATCCGTCCCGGAAGCAGACCGGGGTTCCCCGGCATTCTCTTCGGATGTGACCGCTGATTTTCTGGTACGCGGAACACGCCGTGCCCGCGGCTTTGCGGGTGTGGAAACGGATTCAACGGTTTTTCCCTCGGCGGGAACGGATTCCGCCGCGTTGCTTTCTTCGCTCATAAAAAACTCCTGACTTCAGGCAAGAAGGCTCTTCAAGGCCTTTTCAACTTCGCCTTCAAGCGCAAGAATGTCTCCATCGTTCCTGATGACATAGTCCGCACGGGAAGCCTTTTCAGCGCATGGCATCTGCGCCGCGATTCGCGCTTTCGCCTCGTCCTCGTTTAAACCGCGGCCTTTAAGCCGCCGGATCTGCTCCTCCTGCGAGCAGACAACCGCGAGAACCTTGTCCCAGCCTGCCATCCGATCGAAGCCCGCTTCGTAAAGAAGCGGAACCAGAACGGCCTTGAAGGGGGCTGTCGTCTCCTTTTCCAGCCAATTGCCAACGGCCTCGGCAATCAGTGGGTGAAGAATGGCATTCAGCCTCGCCAGGGCGGAAGCATCCGAAAAGACGCATGCTCCGAGTTTTCGCCGGTCAACCGCCCCGTCCGCACCCAGAACTCCCAGGCCAAAGACATTGACGATTTCAGGAACGGCGGCCCCGCCAAAGGCCTCTAGCGAGTGCGTGACAAAATCCGTGTCCAGAATCTCGCCGCCATGTTGCTCCAAGATTCGCGCAACGGTGCTTTTGCCACAGGCTATGCCGCCCGTAACCGCTATGCGTCTCGCCTTCATCCGGGGCAACCACGCCGACGAATCCGCCGCAATCCGGTACGACGAATCCGCGACACGGAGGAACCCTGCGCGCTACTGCTTGGTATCGCTCTCGGCAGAATCACTCCTGACCGTGCGGCCCGCGGGATCAACCATGCGAGCCGTGACGAAAATGAGCAAATTGCGCTTCTGGCTCTCCTCGTACGTGCTGCGGAAGAAGCGACCGATCAAGGGAAGATCGCCCAGGAACGGAATCTTGTCCTCGACTTCCTGGCGGCTCTCCGTGATCATGCCGCCCATCACCACGGTGGCACCATTGTAGATGTTGACAGTTGTTTCGATGCTGCGAACCTTGAAGATGGGCTGCTGCATGGAGATGTGGTAAGTCTCCATCTCGCCGTCTTCATTGAGGATGCCCTTCGGGTACTCAAAGCCATAGTCAATCCACTCGGGCTCGGAGACGATCTGGGGATGGAGCTGGAGCTTGATCAGCTGGCCGTCTTCCGAAACTTCAGGCACGACAGTGAGCATGACGCCGACCTCGCGCATCTGAAACGACTGAGGTTCGACTGCGGGATAGACATTCTGGATATTGTCGCTGTCGCCGCTGGAATCGTATTCCTGCAGTTCATATTCCGTGGGGTAGATGTATTCCTTGACAACCTTGATGACGGCTTCCTGCGAATTCATCGTCACAACCTTCGGCGCGGAGAGAAGATCCGAGTTCGTCTTCTGGCTGAGGGCGTGGAGAATGACCTCGATTTCCGGGTTTGTCAGGTGGCTGGCGAGCTTGAGAACGCCGTCGTCGACGGCCGCCATGCCATTGAAGGTGACGTCGGCGGTCGAGAGGTTGCGGAGCGCCTTGCCCGACCCCATCTTGTCAACGCTGATGTGCTCCATGGGGTTGTTTCGTTTCTCGGCCACTTCCCAGGGATCGGTGAGTCCCCATTCAAGTCCAAGGGCGTCCAGATCGGTCTGGCCGACTTCCACGAAGCGGGCTTCGATTTCGACCTGGCGCGGCGTGACATTGAGTTCCTGAAGGGCGTTTTCGAACAGGACGAGGTTTTCCGGCGTGTTGACAACCTGCATCTTGGTGATGCTTGGGAGATAAGTGACGGACGATCCTGCCGGGAATTCGACACCCATGTCCTTAAAGAGCTGCATCCAGTTGACACCGCCAGAGTCCTGGTTGCTGGCAATGTCATCGAGATCCGTGAAGCCGTTGGAATCTTCGTTTCTGTTCCTGGTCAGCGATGTCGCGGTGGAGGCTGCGCGATCCACGATGGTCGGAAGAACCGTGTATGACTTTTTGACCAGCTTGTCGGTCGGCATGTCCTTGGGCGTGATTAGGACGACATTGCCCCGAATGCGGAATGCAAGTCCGGAAATGTCCGTGACGAGTTCCAAAACTTCGTAAAGGGTCATCGATGTCGCATTCAGGTCGATGCGGGAGACGCCTCCCGAATCAGCCGCCGGCAAGGCCCCCGAGAAGGGGTCGTCGCTTGCAGGGGTTGGCTCGGCGGCGGGGGCTGGCTTGTTGAGCCTGAGAATCAGGTTGACGCCGCGTTTCTCCGCTGGTAGCTCGGGATTGTCATAATCGCGGGATGCCTGCAGAAGGAACGCAACGACATCGTTGATGTTGGCTTGGTGGAATTTGATCTGAGGAATCGTGATGCTCTTCATCTTCTCAATCGTCAATTCCTCCTGCGTCTTGCCCGAGGCATCCGTGATCACAGTCGAGCTGACAACCTTCGCCCCCGTCTTAACCTCGTTGGGCACGTCAATGGCGTAAAGGTTCCTTGCCGTCCATCTGCTACGGACATCGGACATCATCGAAGAGCGCGTGGTGTTAAGTTCCCCGGAGTTGAAATCATACTCACGGTCCGCAACACGCTTGAGCATGACAATGGCCTCCTGATTGTACGGATTGTTCCGTAAAATGACCTCCAGTTCGCGACGGGCGAGGTCGTATTCGCCTGTAATGTAGTATTCGCGGGCCTTGCCAATCTGAATGCGAACTTGCTCGTCGTTGTCCTGGTAGCTGCTTTCCTTCCAGCGCTTAAGGGTCTTTTGGCGCGGCGGCTTCGGCGGATTGTCAATCCTGTCCTGAATGTCGGAAATCAGCTGACTCGCCCTGGGATGGTTGCGCTCACGTGCCTTGCGGGCCATCTGAAGCGCTTCCTCAAAGACCTCTTTCTTTAGAAGAACAACGGCCTGGCAGTAGATGGACTCCGAAATTCCCTCTTCCGCCTCATTGATGAGCAACTCGTTGCCTGGCCGCTTCGTGATGAACTTGACGGCCTCTGCATAGAGCCGCTGCGCCTCTGCGTAATTTCCCTCCAGCATTTCCTTGCGGGCGTTTTCCAAGCTGGCCTTTCCATGCTTTTCAAGTGCTTCCTTGCGGACGCGCTCAAGAGTGGCCACCTCCGAAATGAAGGCGTCGGCATCGCTATTTCCAGACCCCGCAGCACTGGCAGAGCTGGCGGCATCGGCCGACTCTTCTGCAACAGTGGCGACACCATCGCCCCTGGATTCTCCAGCGCCTGCCCCCGCCTCATTCCCGACCTTCTCTTCGACGACTTCGGCGACTTCCTCCCCCTTCTCGGCTGCGGCGGGAACGACCTCGGCGACTTCCTCAACCTTCTCGCCAGCGGCGGGAACGGCCTCGGCGACTTCCTCAACCTTCTCGGCGGCGGCGGGAACGGCCTCGGCGGCCTTTTCCTCCGCCGGGGCAAGAAGATCATCGTCCAGCTTCACTTCGGTCTTCTCTTCGACGGCTGC
>JAEEGL015681150.1_pt1 | contig 10759 bp, 10 predicted proteins | sample 9134231 | NCBI WGS metagenome assembly JAEEGL01 (sample SAMN16246548, study PRJNA631951) | gut metagenome | biome: gut microbiome; feature: rumen; material: fiber-attached | host: Bos | place: Iran: Karaj | collected 2018-10
ATTTCTGATTGCGGACATCACTGCTTCTCTCCCCTTCTTTCTTGAGGTTCTTTTCCACATCCAGGATGTCATCCTGTATCTGGAAAGCCAGTCCGCAGAGATAGCCGGCTTCCTCGGCCTTATTCAGGATGTCATCTCTGTCAGCCAGGATGGAAGCCATCACAAAAGACGCGCTTAAAAGCTCTCCCGTCTTCAGATGGTCCATTTTCTCCAGATCGGAAATCTCCGCCTTTTTTCCTTCCATGGCCAGATCGATCTCCTGGCCCAGGATCATGCCGTATCTTCCGGCTTTTTGCGAAAGAACCTGGGTAAGTCTCGCCTTTTTTCCGGCAGGAAGATTGCTGCGGGAAAGTACCGTAAAGGCTTCGGTCAGTAAGCCGTCACCGGCCAGAATCGCAATGGCTTCATTGAACTTCTTATGAACGGTCGGCTGGTTGCGCCGGAAGTTGTCATTGTCCATGGCCGGCAGATCGTCATGGATCAGGGAATAGGTATGTACCATTTCCAAAGCCAATGCCGGATAGAGTCCGTCAATGTAGGATCCGCTCAGATCATAGAGAAAACTCAAAAGAAGCCTCGGCCGAATGCGCTTGCCGCCGTTTGTCATCGCGTACCGCATGGCCTTTGTCACTTCGGAGCTTACGGGATAGCCGGAAGGAAAATAATTGGAAACGATCTGTCCGCTTATTTCATAGAAATCAGGCATTTTCCGAATACTCCTTCAATAAGGCATCGGCCTTTTCCTCGTAGTGCTTCAGCTGGCTTTCGCAGAGTTTGGTCAGATTGAGTCCCTCTTCAAAAAGCTTCAGGGAGTTTTCCAAACTCTCCTCGTTTCTTTCCAGCGTTTCCACGATCTCCTGCAGACGTTTCATCGCCTGCTCAAAACTGATTTCCTTATCCATCCGTTTCCTCCTTGTCAACTACCTCGGCCTGTAACCTTCCCTTGGCCAGACGTATATCCAGTGTGTCCTTTATCTGTATTTCCTTAACATCCCTTATGCTCTTTCCCCTGTTTTCCACCAGGGCAAAGCCGCGTTCCAGAGTATTCTGTATGTCATAGGCTTTGAGCAAATGCTGCAGACGCAAAAGCTCCCTTCTCTGTCCGTCTTCCAGGATCCTGATGCTCTGTTCCATGTTCTTTCTCAAGCCGCTGATCCTGTCACGGCTTCCCTCTATCAGACGGAAGCGGAAAGAGAGAAGATTCTGGCGCAATACATCCGCTTTGAGTCTCCTTTTTTCCAGTTGGGCGGGAAAACGGCTGAGGATCTCGGAAAACATGACCAGCTTCATCCCGTTGTCATCGATCAGAAGACTGCGTATCTTGCGCAGCTTGCCTTCTTTCAGATACTGCAGCAATCTTGTTTCCTCCAGTATCCTCTGACGCAGAATGCGCGTCATCTTATCCCGGCGGTTATTCAGCTCCGCAAGCACTTCCGCATAGACCGGTGTGGCCAGTTCTGCAGCACCGGTAGGCGTATTTGCGCGCACATCGGCCGCAAAATCAGCCAGTGTGAAATCCACTTCATGTCCTATGCCCGTGATCAAGGGAGTCTTGCATGCATATATGGCTTTTACGACGATCTCCTCATTGAAAGCCCAGAGATCTTCCAGGCTGCCGCCTCCGCGGGCCAGAATGATCAGATCATGGCCGTTTTCGTCGGCTTCCTTTATCTTCTGCACGATCTGGGCGGGGGCGGCTTCCCCCTGCACCAGACAGTTGTATTCCGTAACTTTGGCCACAGGCCAGCGGCGCATCAGGGTCGTATGCACATCGCTTCCGGCTGCCGTGTTTTCCCCGGTGATCAGACCTATGGAAAACGGATAAGGCGGAAGCGTTTTTTTGTGCTCAGGGGCAAAATAGCCTTCCTCCAGAAGTTTTTTCTTCAGTTCCTCATAACGTCTCATGAGTTCGCCCGCTCCGTCATCCTGAAGCGAGGTGACGATCAGCTGCAGCCTGCCCTGTTTTTCATAGACGCTCAGACTGCCGCTGGCAGCCACTTTCTGCCCGTCATGAGGCATTTCCCTGAGTCTTTGGGCATTGGAGGCAAACATCACGCAGCTTATCGCGGCTTCCTCATCCTTGAGCGTAAAGTAGAGATGACGTGAAAAAGAGGCGGAAAAGTTCGATATTTCCCCCTTCAGATGCACACTCTTCAGATATTGATCGCTGTTCAGACGGTTCTTCAGATACATCAGCAGCTGACTGACCGTCCAGAATCTATCACTCATGCCGCGTCCAGAATGCCGTTGATCAGCTTGTAGGTCTCCTCGTCGCAGTACTGTTTCGCCAGAGTCACCGCTTCGTTGATCACAATGGCTTTTTCCATGTTCAGATCTTTCATCTCCGCCAGAGAAAGCAAGAGGATGGCTCTTTCCACAAAGCCCAGCCGCTCATAGCTCCATCCTTCGGTAAGATGCTGGCGTATGAAACCGCTGAAATCCTCTTCGTGTTCGTAAATGGCGGAGATCACATCATAAAAATACGTGTTGGCTTCCTCGTCAGAGCAGCGCAGGTCCTGCAGGATGTCTTCCAGCTCCTTGTCGATGAGAAGATACTGATAGATCGCTTCCATCACTTTTACTCTTTGCTGATGACGGTTCATAAAAACAACTCCTAAAAAACAAATAAAATCAGATGAAGAAACCGTTGATGTGGACATTCACTTCCGCAGGCTTCTGTCCGGTGAAATTGCGCAGTTGCTTGAAAACAGCCTCCTGCACTTCTTCGCCCTTGGCGGTGAAGTTCAGGCCGCGCAGTACCTTGATGCCGACTTCGATCACCAGCCTGTCTTCCTCCAGATGGCAGGTGATGTCCTTGCGGTTCACGGAGATTTCCTCATCTTCGGCAAGAACAGAGACGACGAGTTCCTCAAAAACGCTCTTGTTCAGGGAAATGTTGCCGATTTCGGGATTCTTGATAATCGTCAGAAATTCTTTGCTCATATTTTTCTCCTCGTCTTATTTTAGCATATTCCAGTAGGATTTAGTACTTTCTACATCGAGCTGAAGCTGCTGTACAAGCTCTTCAACTCCAACAAATTTTCTTTCGCTTCTAAGAAACCTGTAAAACTCCAGAGAGATGGTTTTTCCGTAGATGTCATGATCAAAATCCAGGATATGCGCTTCAATGCTGATTGGATAATCCTTGTAGAAAGTGGGATTTTTACCGACGTTGATCATCGCGAAATAAGTCGCATCTTCCACGATAGCCTTTCCCGCATAGACTCCTTCATTTAACAGGAACTGATCCCCGGCATATTCCAGATTGGCGGTTTTAAAGCCGATCTTACGGCCCATCTGTCTGCCGTATATCACTTTGCCGCTTAAGGTAAAAGGACGTCCCAGAAGCCTGAAAACCGCCTCCAGATCGTTTTCCTCTATCCTCTGTTTTATCAGGGTAGTGGATACCTTCTGGCCGTCAAGCATGACCTCTTCTACCACCTCCGTGTCTATCTTACTGTTTAAAAGATAAGCGGTATCCCCTTCTGCCTTATTGGCAAAGCGGAAGTCAAACCCGCATACCAGTTTCCTGATGTTCAGGGGCACAAGGATCTTTTCTACAAATACCTCTGGACTCATCGCTGCCATTTCCCTGTCAAACTCCAGTAGAATGATCTCCCTGATGCCCAGCTCTTCAGCAACTCTTGTCTTTTCTTCCAAAGTCATCAGCTGACGCACCGGTTCCTTTGAAAACAGGTTTTTCGGATCGGTGCTGAAAGTGATCATGCAGGGTGTGACACAAAGTTTCTGCGCATGATACAGGGTCCTTTCGATCAGCTTCTGATGGCCCAGATGCAGACCGTCAAAATGCCCTATGCAGCATGCACAGGGATCATGATTTATCACGCTGTCTTTGGATACATGGATCACCATAAACCTCTTACACAGCGATAAAGACCGCTTTCCTCTCTTTCATAAACCGCCTGCGCTTGCTTGTTCAGCATGACAAGAACTCTCTCGGCCTTCGTATCCAGTTTTATCCTGCGGCCGTTATAGATGTCGGAGGGATCATCGTATTCCACTCTATCCATATCTATCAGTTCGCTGACAGGCCTGAGAACGCAGTTTTCCTGGCTGATCTCATCGAGCGATAAAGCCTCTTCCACCCGGAATTTACCGATGGCAAATCTGCGCAGATAAGACATTGTTCCTACCTGTCCCATCTTTTCCGCAATATCCTCACACAGGGTGCGGATGTAGGTTCCCGAAGAGACTTCCGCACGGAAGGAAATGCTGTTTTCGGTCAGAGAAGTCAGGGAAATATCGCGTATTTCGATTTCCCGCGGCTGTCTTTCAACTTCCACGTTTTCTCTCTGGTATTCGTAAAGCTTCTTGCCCTTTACTTTGATGGCTGAAACCATGGGCGGGATCTGTGTTCCCTTTCCCAGAAAAGAGTGCAGTATGTTCTCTGCCTCCGATTCCGTAAAAGTCTTAACGTTTTCTTCCTGAAGGACTTTTCCCCATATGTCGCCGGTATCGGTCTTTACACCGAGTTTCAGAACCGCTTCGTAAACCTTGAAGTCATGGGACACAAAAGGAAGGCACTTGGTCGCCTTTCCGACAAGCACGATCAAAAGACCCGTCGCCTCCGGATCCAAAGTACCGGTGTGTCCCATGGAACGGATGTGCAGCTTTTTGCGCAAAGAAGCGATGACATCAAAGGATGTCATGTGTTCCTGTTTATCGATGAGAAGAAATCCGTCATTCGAATTCATGCGTTCATTATAGCATTTTTCTGCATAAAAAAACTCCGGACAGAGTCCGGAGTTCTTAGTGTCTGTTTTGGCTTAGAGTCCCTTGATGGCGGATTCTTCGCCGACGATTGCACCTTTAACGCCCGTAGGAACAATGATGATTACATCCTTGTAGAAAGGAATGGCCACGTCAATGTTGAATCTTACGGCTGTCTGGTTGGTGCAGACGGTAACGATCTCGTTTTCAGCGTCATAGGTCAGAACACCCTCGATTTCACCGAAGCGGAATTCACCGGTCTTGGTGTTGTAGAAATCACCGGTATCGGGATTGGAGACAACATTCTTCAGAGACTGAATCTTCTGGCTCGGAGTATTGTTGCCGTTGTTTCTGCCGATGGCGATGTTCTTGACATCCACATGGTAGCCTTCATCAGCCTGGCCGCCGACACAGTCGACACCCAGACGGCAGGCGCTGTGGTTGTCGTTTCCGTCACTGGAAACCTTGTTAACGTTGACTGTCTGTTCGTTTTCGATCTGATAGATCTGGCCGCCTTCATTGTTCTTGGTGCTGTTTTCCACATAGATCGTGTATTTCTTGAAAGGAATGGCCACGTCGATGTCGAAGTTCAGCTGATCGAGGTTGGTGCAGACGGTTACGCTTTCGTTGGCGGAATCATAGGTCAGAGTGCCTTCAATGAGTCCGTAACGGAATTCGCCGGTCGCAGTGTTGTAGAAATCGCCGCTGTCGGGATTGGTCGTGACATTAGGCAGAGAAGTGATCTTCTGAGTCGCACCGGACTGTGTGGGCTTTCTCTGTCCGATCTTGATGTTATCGACATCCACATAATAATGATTCGCGGTATCCGCATCGCCGCCGACACAGTTGACGCCTAAGCGGCAGCTGTTGTTCTTATGGTTTCCGTCATTGGATACAGTGCTTTCATTGACATGATTGCCATTCTGAATCTGATAAACCGTGCCGCCCTCATCCGGAGTATTGTTTTCGACCCAGATGGTAACAGGCTCGTTCTCAAATGTGACGACCGGATAATCGTTTTCGCTGATCGCGGCGTTGACAGTAATTCTGGCGCTGGTGCTTTCCAGAGCTTTCTGCAGCAGTTCAGTCGCGTCTGCCAGATCGGTACCGATGTTCTCATTGTTATAGACGGTGGTACTCGACTCCGTAGAGGCTACATCATAGGTACCGGTCAGATAAATGCCGGTTATCGTGTAGGCATCATCAGAGGAAACAGAATAGCCTAATGTATTGTCTTTTTCTTTTGCGAACTTATGAGATTCCGATTCCTGACCATTCGGAACAACCCAGGTGCTGTCATAGCGGAAAGAACCTTCATTCGTATCCGTCTTGCCAACGACAGAAGCCCAGTTAGGAGTAAATGTATTGCGGTACAGAACAGCAATATTATCTACGCCTCCGTCAATGATCGCAGTGGCAGTGGTGGTAGGTATCACAACTGTCTGCTGCTGGCTGTTTACCAGATAACCCGGAGCACTGGCGACTTCTTTCAGCGTATAAGTTCCGCTGGCTAAAGGATTGCCTTCAGCATCCGTAGTGACGGTAAGCGGTCCGGAAGTCGTCGTTGTGTATGTTCCGACAAGAGTATCCCCTTTATAGAGTTCAAAAGTGGCGGCAACATACTTATCGGGATCGTCGCTGTTTACCTTCTTTTCAATCTTCTTGATGACAAATCCGCCGGTTGAAGTCGGATCGACTTCAACTTCATGTTCAATATAGAAGTTCACCTTGACACCATACTGATAAGCGGGGTCGACTGTCTGTGTAAGGATCTGAACACCGCCATAGGAAGTTGAGTTCTTATAAGTATAGGTAATGGAAGGAAGTTCCAGACCGGCAGCCACGATCGTATCCTCGGAAATGGTAAACGTGGCGACACCGTTATCGGAAACATCCGTCATCGCCGTTACCGAGCCGTAACCGACAGGATTCACGGACATGTCTTCCACCTTCTTCGATTTAAACGAGCCGTCAACCGTAACGTCAAAATTGATCTGAATGGTCTTCGGATTTCCGTCTTTCATGACATTGACTTCATCGAAGAAGTTATAGCCGAGCGTCATGGCATGGTTCTTGTTATTATCGATGTTCGGCAGAGTTCCCTTCCAGTAATGGATGGCGCAATGGTCCAAACGGATAGAACCTGTTCTCATGACAGAAGAATCGAGCGGGGTTATGTCCTGCAGATCCTGTCCGACCAGATGGATATCCGCGTTCGGGAACATATTGGCCCAGGCAATGCTGATAATACGATTATCGGTGTTCGTATACTCGATCTTGCCGCTGAAGTCGTGCATATTCTGCTCAACGGTCTTGCCGTCATCCCATGAGCTTTGCATAGCATTATAAATCACATCTGTTAATGCGGGATGTCCGATATACGAATTGATCTGATCTTTTATCTCTTCCTCGCTTAACGCATGAACGGGGCTGAAAAGCCCGAAGAACATGCATGTGATTAATACAGAGAAAAGGAATTTTTTCATAAATTCTCCTCCACTTCCTTTAATCATAACAATTTTAGCACAGTACCTATTTCCTCTTCAATTGTAAAAATAATCAAATAATCAGTAAACATAACAAAAAGAGGACACTTATCTGTCCTCTTCATATACGGAATCAATGCCGAAGAACTCCTCCACGCAAAGTCCGCTGGCTTCAATGCGTTTTGCCCATTTGGTGCCGACAAAGCGGATGTGCCAGGGCTCATAAATATAGCCTGTCTGTTCCTGTTTTCCCTGCGGATAGCGGATGATGAACCCGTAATCCGTGCAGTGCTGCCAGAGCCATTTCCCCTCTTTTGTTTCGTTGAAGGTATAGGAGATCTTGTTGACATCCATGGCCAGACCGGTCTGATGTTCCGAATGGCCTGGCCGGGCGGAATAGGTGTCCGCCTCCTTCTGGCCGTGCTGTTCCACATAGCGGTTGTAGATGCGCTTCTGCTTGCTAAAGGAACGGTAGCCGGAGAGTATCCAGAGATCTACTCCGTCCTTCTTTGCCGCCTTGACCATCGCGTTGAAATGGGTCATGACCTCATCCAGGATATCCCCGGGATCATAGCCTTCCGGCAAGGCGTAGGTCTTGTTGGCGATCAGCAAGCCCTCAATGTAGTGGCAGCCGTCACTCTCATCAAACCGGATCGGCTCAGCAATGTAGTCTGTATGGTACACCGTGACAAAGCAGCTTGCCTGCTTTCCGTCTATCTCCAGGGTGATGGTCGCCTGTCCGTCCTGTAAGGGCGATATGGTCCCCTCTTCCACGCTGACGATCTCGCCGGCGGAGCTCATCCATTTGATCTCTTTCGGCTCATAATCCGCCGGTTCCAGGACATAGCTCAGAGCATAAGGCTCTTCTTTGTCCAGAAGCCATATCTCCTCATCGCTCAGAGTAACCGATTCCAGAATGGGTTCCGGATCGGGTTCAGGTGAGGGCTGTCTATTGCAGCCTATCATGAGGAAGCAGGCAAACAGAATGACGGCAATCTTGCGTATCATGCGTTTTCATCCTCCTTGAGAACTTCCTTGAGGATGGATTCGATGCGGTTGCCCCGTTCGATGGAATCATCGGTCCGAAAGACCAGTTTCGGACACTTATAAGTGGATAGCTTCTTGCTTAAAGCCGTGCGTATGAACCCGGCCGCATGTTTCAGATTGGCTTTGTCCTCTTCAATTCTATCCGGATTGTCCAGAATCGAATAATAGACATAGGCATGGCTCAGATCGCTGGTCACTTCCACGTCGGTAATGGTGACCAGCCCCACATGCTTTTCCTTCATCTCAAACTGGATGATGTTGCTGATCTCCTTCTGGATGAGGTTAGCCAGACGCTGGTTGCTGACGCTTTTCATTTACTCCGCCTCAACTTCCTGTTCGCCGTACGCTTCAATGACATCGCCTTCGCGGAAGTCATTGAAGTTTTCGACCATCAGACCGCACTCATAACCCTGGGTAACTTCCCTGGCGTCGTTTTCAAAGCGCCGGAGGCTGCTGAGCCGGGAATCGTAGATCACGATGCCGTCGCGGATCAGACGTATCTTGCAGCCGGCCACCATCTTGCCTTCAGTGACCATGCAGCCGGCAATGGTTCCGAGTTTGGAGACTTTGAAGAGCTGACGGACTTCCGCCTGGCCCAGTATGACTTCCTCATAGACCGGTGCCAGCATGCCTTTCATGGCCGCTTCCATTTCCTCGATCAGCTTGTAAATGATCGTATGCAGACGTATCTCGACGTTTTCTTCCGCCGCCTTCTTGCGCACATTGGCGTCCGGTCTGACGTTGAAGCCGTAGACGATGGCGTTGCTGGCGCTGGCGAGCATGATGTCGCTTTCGGATATGGCGCCGGCGGTGGAACGGATGACGTTCACCTTGACGCCTTCAATGTTGATCTTTTCCAGACTGGCCTTGACTGCCTCAGCGGAGCCGGTGACATCCGCCTTGACGATGATGGGAATCTCCTGCACGTTGCCTTCGGCAATCTGCTGGCTGAGATCATCCAGAGTCAGGGCGCTTGTGCTTCTTCTTTCGGCTTCGATCTTGGACTGGGCGCGCTTGTCGGCGATCAATCTGGCCTGTTTCTCATCCGCAAAGGCGCGGAACAGATCGCCCGCGACCGGAACATCGTTCAGGCCTATGATCTCGACAGGAGTCGCCGGAGTGGCTTCCTTGATCTCCCGTCCTTTGTCGTCGCTCATGCGGCGTATCTTGCCGAAGCAACTGCCGACAACGACCGGATCGCCCACTTTCAGGGTGCCCTTCTGCACTAACAAAGTGGCAACCGGGCCTCTTCCCTTGTCCAGTTTGGCTTCAATGACCGTACCGGAGGCTTTTTTGTGGGGATTGGCCTTCAGGTCGGCGACATCGCTGACGACAGCAATGGTCTCCAAGAGTTCCTGGACACCCTCACCCGTCTTGGCGCTGACGCGAACATAGATCGTGTCTCCGCCCCATTCTTCCGGTAAAAGTCCGAGATCGGCCATTTCATTCATCGCCTTCTCGGGATTGACATTGGGTTTGTCCATCTTGTTGATCGCGACAATGATGGGACAGTTGGCCGCCTTGGCGTGGTCCACCGCTTCCTTGGTCTGCGGTTTCACGCCGTCATCGGCCGCAACAACGATGATGACGATGTCGGTTACCTTGGCGCCTCTGGCCCGCATGGCCGTAAAGGCTTCATGGCCGGGGGTATCAAGGAAGGTGATCGTCTTGCCGTTGACGCTGGTCTGATAGGCGCCTATGTGCTGGGTGATGCCGCCGAATTCGGTCTCGGTGACCCGGCTGTTGCGGATATAGTCCAGCAAAGTGGTCTTACCGTGGTCGACATGGCCCATGATCGTGATGATGGGAGGACGGGGTACCAGATCCTTTTCCTCATCGGGTTCATTGTCCTCCAGGGAATACAGATCGACGCTTTCCTCTTTCTCCGCATCGCAATTGAACTCCATGCAGACCAGCTGCACGGATTCGTCATCCATACTGGAATTGATGGTTACCATTTTGCCAAGCAAAAACAGCACCTTAATGACATCGCTGGCATTGCGGTTCAGTTTTTCGGCCAGTTTCTGGACCGTGATCCCCTCGGTGTAGGTAATGTGTTTGGGGTAGTCCTGCCGGCGCGGGGCCTGGGTGGTCTGCTTGCTGTTGTTTCTTCTTCTGTTGTTCGGTCTTGCCATTATTCCACCTCATTTCTACTTTCGATGGTTTTCAGAAAGGCCTTAGCCATCTGTTCGTCATCGATACTCAGATATTTCGTGTTTCTTCGGCCTATGGCGTCGGAAACTTCAGAGCTGTCAAGAGCACAAAGATATTCTGTGTTGTAATAGGCGCATTTGTCGCCAAGCTGCTTCTTGGTCCGCTCGCCGGCGTCTTTACAGCAGATGACAAGTTTTGCCTTATGGGCGCGTATCTGTTCAAACACCTGCTTGTTGACGGTCAGCTTGCGGGCTCTTTGGATCAGCCCGAGAAACTGCAGACTCTTATTCAGAGAACATTTCCTCCAGCTGGGCAAAGATCTCTTCCGGGATCTCTGTCTC
>JAEEGL016339978.1_pt1 | contig 10759 bp, 6 predicted proteins | sample 9134231 | NCBI WGS metagenome assembly JAEEGL01 (sample SAMN16246548, study PRJNA631951) | gut metagenome | biome: gut microbiome; feature: rumen; material: fiber-attached | host: Bos | place: Iran: Karaj | collected 2018-10
CCACACATCCAATTTAGGGCAACCGTCCTGCACCCAATCAAATGCCGACTGTAGATTGGGATCTTCAAGACCACATCCTCCTTCATACACAAAATCAGCGGCATCATCAGTCTTCAAGAACTTCCGATACTCTTCATAAGAATCAAACGATTCACGATCCCTTAGGTCATCAACCTTGACCGGAAATTCACTTTCGATCTGATCGGCATAATCATTGAAACAACGGCATGGGAACCGTACAGTCAGAACAAGAGCAACAAAAGTCTCATCGATCTGCGAACCCATACCCAAGGCCTTAACAATCCGGTCGCGATCTCCTTCTATTACAATCTGTGCCAACCGTTCAAATCGTTCATCTTCCGAAAGGTCATCATCCACTTCATCAGCGGCAAAGAATTGCGAGTGCAAATTTTCTAAATCAAAAATTGAAAGGTTATTGACATACCTCGCATATTCATATTCAAACAAAGATTCTTCATCAAGAAGCTTCGTCTGGAACTCTTCTGTCAACAACCCCAAAACACCAAGATGGACAAATATTAACTCTAGTGGATTGTCGTTGGCGATTCGCGTCAACCCACGGTCATCCAGTATTCCCCACGCATACTCAAACCAGTATTGCGTATCATCCCCTGCCACGCAACGATACGGCTTAAGCATAGTAAGGGCATCGTCTAAAGGTAACTCGCCCTGATTCACTAGAATATGGCGTTCATATGCCGTCATGTTCTTGACCTCCTTTTACAGATTAGGGAAAAAGCCTTTGAGATTTATCCTGCCTATCTAAGCGCAAACCACTAATCAATAATCCTTCTCAGACAATGGCGATGATTGTTTATCGTTTTTAATCTCTTCCGCACCAACCCAATCTGTTTCGATTTTATTCCAGTTTATATCGCATTCGCGTTCCCCGGTCCATACATCCCAAAAATCGGGATCATCTGACTGAGGACGTTGCTCTTTTGGTAATTCATTCATACGTACAAGTACTGGCAACTCTGAAGCCCACCCAAGAAGAACCGCATGCCGTGAAGGGAGTATAGGCAAATCATGCAATAGCCCCTGTAGATTATCTGGTAAAAGTCTATGAATCAGATCTTGATCTCGATCATTACTAATTCGGTGCAACAAAAAAGTATTACACTGGGAAAGAACGGTTGGAGAAAGTTCACTTGGGCGTTGAGACGACAACACCAGTCCCAACCCAAACTTTCGTCCTTCACGCGCTATCTTCTCAAACACCTTACAACAAACATTTCCCATTCCTTGTTCACCATAATCCTCAACATACCGTTTAACAAATATATGCGCTTCTTCAACAACAAGAACCGTAGGCAGAACATTACCATCATTACATTTCCTATATCGCTGTAAAGACTCCATCACCATACGGGCTATTGATGCGGTAACTATATGAACAACGGTTGACGGAATTAGTGACAAATCCACAACCACTATCTTTGACCTCTTGTTTTCATCTCCTAGAAACGACTCTAACCAACTCTTAAGACTATATGCACCATCTGTGTCACTAAATTCTTTAACTCTAGAATCTGATAACATTGATTTAATACGTAGTGTCATTGTCTCAACATAATCAGCAACATTTAGTACCATCGCATTTGCCGACAGCGCATCTAAAAAATCATTTGCCGAGAAAGCTTTCGGTACATCAGGGTCTATCATCAAACAATCAGAAGTGCCACCGCCAAAACTAGTGTAACAATGATAAATGGCCTCTTCAAGTATTTCCACCTCGCTCTTTGAAAAGGCGCGCGGCCATTGAGCGGTGTTTCCTGAAAGGAAAGTCGAGAATGAGCTAGCCAATGCGTTTATAGACTTCTTCTCATCATCTGAAAAGCTATCTTTTATCACAATATCACTGCCCCATACTTTAACTCTATCTCGGAACCCAATAATCTGCCCGATTTTGCTGCTCCACGGAATTCCTGACACTATGTCGTTTTTTAGAGCGACCATTAGCGTTCGTAAGTACTGACGCATTTTAACGCTATCTGAAATGACAACATCCCGAACTCCTGCTCGTAGCGATTGAAGGGTCTGTGATATAAGTGGTCGCTGTGTTTTATCGCTCGCCCGAGCAAATGCACACCATTCATCAGTGTTCCAAAACCAAAGGGGAATCTTAAGTTGTTTGATCGCCTTGGACGATGGTTTCACCGAATACACTTCCGTGTTAGGCATTGACGCGAATGTTTTCCCATATTCACCATTCGGATCAAGAATTATAAAACGCGAACTTGCTTTATCCTGCTTGTCCTTACTCACCATATTCTTTGCAGCTTTCAAGGACCATTGAATTAGCCCTGCCACACTACAGCTCTTTCCACTTCCTGTATTCCCCAATACGGCCAAATGCCGTCCAAAAAGCTTGTCCGGATCAATAAATACATCAGCATTCCCGCCTAAAGGACTTGTACCAATCTTGACGCGTAATTTATTTTCTCCAGACTGCACAATAGCTTGTAATTGCTCGTTTGTCGGTAGAATTGCTTCATCACCAATAGAGGGGAAAGACTCAATGCCACGAGTAAACACATACTTCTTGTTATTGTCATATCTCAATATCCCAAGTGGTGACAGACTCAGTTTTCTCAATGGGAAAGGCAAATCTATAAGTCCAAAATCTTGTAACCCTTTACGCTTTGGATATGGCGAATTCTCAACCGTAATCCATTGTACCTGCCCAACCAAGAAACCATTATCTGCAGGCACTAGAAGATAACTGTTAATTCGCGGGAAGGCGCGCGGCGTACCCGTATTCAAGGCAATAGAATCAGGAGATTCTATCTCTAGTTGTATCTTGATCTCATTCGGCGAAACAAAAACAACTGATCCAACATGCAATGATGCTGCGAAATCACATGGGTTAACCATCATGACAACGCCCCTTCCTCAGGCTCCTCTGCCTTAGTCATTGATTGATTCTTCCCCGAAGTAATCAAACGTGTTTGAAGCAGTTTGCTCATACGCTGTGAAGCAAAATCTATCGCTGCTTTAGGCAGAAACTTCTTTGTCAGCGATTGCAAATCTGCTACATCTGGACCCATTATCAATGACAATTGATCTATCACGGAAGAATTTTTATATAGTTCCCCAATGCGACCAAGAGGATCATCATAAGATATCACGACAAGGTGCGTGGATGGTATTGTCAACATATCCCGAATAACTCGATTTATATGATCATCTCCAAAACTATAACCATATGTAACCAAACAGCTGTTTGGGCGGCAAATTGCCGCCGAAAAATCACGAAACAACTCAACAAATGGATAACAAGCAGTTTCAGAATCTTTGTAAGAATTAGGGTATATCATTACTCCATCAACTAAATTTCCATTCATTCCATGAACTTCTAAAAACGGCTTAATAGAAGAGCTTCCAAATGGCATACCTATCCGACGAATATTCTTTCCGTCGTTTATCCAGTCCAATGAACCATGTAATTTGGTTAATCGTGCAACTCCTTCCAAATAACGTGGTTCCCCCCGTATTCCAGGAGGATTGTAGTGAAAATCAACGTTCATCCTTGAAGCACGAAAAACAGGTTCCAATGTACCAATAAAACGATCAATGAGTCGAAGCCCTGCCAAATCTGCGGCCTCTTCGATCAAGCGGTCATAATTGGTTGTAAAAATATGCAATCTATCGCGATTTCCCGTACGGCTTGCAAAGCTCATCAAAAACAAAATCAAACAATTGAAAGCTTCAAGCTTATCATTGGAATGCAGCAAAGCAGTCTCGGACTTCAAAACATCATCAATAAACCCTTCAATTTTTGTTTCCATTTCGTTACGGAGTTTCTGTGCGTCATCGCAATCAAAAAGTTCTAATGCCCTCAATAACTCAAACGCCACTCGCATACGGTCTTCAAAATTCCCATCCCTTCTTCCTGCTAACTTAGCCGCCTTTTGCGCCGCCCGTTCTATAGCCTCCCCATGATTCACGAACTTGGGAGATAACATCCCTGCGCCAGTAACTTGCGCCAGATGGCAAACTCCTCTTGTCAGGCCAGAACCAACAAGTAAATTCAAGTGTTCTGACTGAAAAAGCGAAGTCAACCATGGTTCAATACGCTCACGAAGCCGATCAAACGAAAAGTCAGTTTCAGCCCAAGAACATTTAACCCCTTCGCACATCTTACATTCGCCATCTTCTACGGTAAAACAGACAGGCGAAACATCATCCCTTGTTTTTATAAGATTCTTTCTTAGACTTGGTAGTTGTTCAGGTGCAGACAGTCCTTCCGCAGTAACAACTTTCCCATTTTTACCCCCATCGGCAATGGCTTCTGATACTTCCTTCATTTCGTCCTCCTTAGATCGTCTCACGTTCACTCCATCGGCTTGACAAGGGATTCGATGAACTTCTGATCGGACTTGGTAATGCCGTATTTCGCGTACAACTTTTCATCCATCCGCAGCTCGGAGAAATCTTGCATGGGAACAAAATCATAAACAGAGCGCATTTGAATTACCTTCTACCTCGTGGCCAACGGAGCATGGGGGAGTTGAACGGGCATTCCCACGGCGGATAGACACGCGGCGAGAGAATCTTCTTCCACATCTCCGCCAAGAATTCCTTGGCCCGTGCGTCAGACGTCTGGTCAATCATCGCATCGCGACACCATTCACAAAACTGAAAGGCAAAGTACTGAACATACTCTGGATGAACACGGCGAATCCACGTACAAGTTTTTTCCCGTACCTCTTTAATGAGTGGATTGACCAAGTTCAAATCGCACCTGCTCTTCTTGAATTTCTTCAACTGGGCTCGGTATGCCTCTGCAATCTCAAAAAACGTGTTGTGCTTTCCGGGCTCATCGGTCGGCACTTTATCTAGTGGAATTTTCTTCCATGCGTCTGTATCAACATTCGCATCAGTTGCCGATCTTGCCTTCTGCGCAGCAGCGGCCTTCGCTTTACGTGCCGCCGCCCTTTTTATACGTTTTTCATCTGCAATCCTTCGTTTCTCCGCCGCCTCTCGCTTGATCTCCTCACGTTCCTTGCGCGGCAAATCCCATCCCCACTCATCCACCTTCTCCGATGGCAAGGCGCGGTCGAGGATCTTCGCCATTTGCTTTCCGTATGGCGTCAACTTGCCGTCCTTGTACATCCCGCGCACCGTCTCGCGGGCCAACTCATCCGCCATTTCGTCGACTGTCTTCTCGTCTTCTGATTTTGCCTTGCGCCGTGCCATTGTTTCACTCCATTGGCTTGATTATGGATTTGAAGAACTTGCGCTCGCGGGCAGTGTGGGCGTACTTGGTACAGAGCCACGCGACGCGTCAACCTGTTGGATAACTGAGACAATGTATGAAGACACCGCATCGTCCAATCCAAAGAGAGTACAAAGCTGTGCATGCAGATCGGAACCGAAATTGAGACGATCTTTCAATCCGTCGAAATCAGGAACCTCCTTTGCAAGAGAAGTCAATGCTTCGTCCGTCATACGAAACAGAAACCGAATTACGGGCGAGAGGCAGTATTTCTTGAAGTTCTCCGCTTCTTCTCTCGTATTGAACATTGCGAGCGCTACACGGGAACGGCCAAAAGCCGAATTGTTGTCGAGTATCTCCAATTGCCAGTCTCGTTTCTGCCCACCTGCATTTGCACTTGAAACAACAACTTTCCACAAATTGATTGCGGAAACATTTTCCTTAATTGTTGATCGGTCAACAATGAACCACTTTGACCGTCCTCCCTTCCCCGCCCTGTCGTTTGTTAACAGTTTTACTTGCCGAGACCAGTCGTAGGAGATTGTATCATCGTATGACTGGACAAGTGATGGGTTAAGCTCTACGAAATCACTCTCAATACCAAAGAAAGAACGTGAATAGATTTTGTTGTGCAGCGATCCTATTCCGAACTTTGAACAAAATGCGCGAACTGCAGCGAGAATCGAACCGTCATTTGGGTTAAGCGGCATAAGTGAGTCACCAGGATTTGACATATTCTGCGTAATAGTCGTACCTTCCTTACGGAATACATATCTAAAACCCGACGATGTTTTTGTCTTGTCTTTCAAAACTACTGATATACCACCATCAATGGCAACAGAATACGGGAAGACCTCCCGTGAATCTGGCCAAAAAAGAATGTCACTTAGATTTGGATCATTTATCTGCTCCTTCCCGAAATCTTCCAGGTTCTTGCCAGAACGATGAATCCACCTACCACCAGGATAAATAAGGGCTGTCTTGCAGAAGGAAGCGGCATCTGCAATCATCTGAAAATATTGGAAGATATTTAGTCGCGGAGCTTGACCATTTGTTTCAGACTTCTTCTTCGCCGTTTCTAGCTGATACGGCGGATTACCCGTGATGAGGGCAAAATGGCGACGGGGCTTTGTCGCGGGTGTGTCGTTCATGGTGATTCTCCCAAATGGTTTTTTCTGATTGAGTATGTTGGCGGCGACTTTCACGCCTGCGGATTTGAATTTTTCGAGAAGGTCATAAGCGGTAAAGTCGGCGATGTTCGCCACATCTAGGCCAAGCGACTCATAAACCTTTCGCGTGAACTCGTTGGCAGGTCCAGATGTGGGGATGGTGCAGATGCGGCGCGTGAGGTCACAGTCAGGCCGTAACGCCTTCGCACGGCGAACGATCGCAGCGGCGAATTCGCCGCACTTGCCGGCTATGTCGAGGAAGAGTCCCTTGCCGTCGAGAATCGCGGCAAACTCCGCATCGGGAATCGCGGCGAGCATTTCGTCCGCGACGGCTTCTGGCGTGACGACTTCGGAAATACCCAGACGATTGAACCGGCGCATGGCGACAAGAACCTTTTCTGGATTGGTACCGACTTCACGTCCGAGCCGATTCATGCGGCGGACGGACAACTCGAAACCCTCCAGCACGCCGTGGCGTAATTTGAGGAGACGCCTAACTTCATCCTTTTCAATGCCAAGGTTTCGAACAATGCGCATGTTCTCTGCGCCCTTGATGGAATCAACGAGCTCCTGCAACGTACCGATTTCGTCCGGCGTCTTGACAAGAAAGGCGTAAAAGAGGATGCGCAAAAAGTAGGAACGGGAGCAGTCTGCGCGCTTTTTTGCCTCCTTGTCGGCATCGGTGTCCCCATCCTGATCGGATTCATCGGCCATCGAGGACGGCCCCCCGTCCGGAGCATCGGGCGGCTTGTCGTAGTCGTCGCCATCGCCCTTCGTGGCCTTCGTTTCAAAGCCGTTCTTGGAGCCGAGCGGATTTTCACGCATGACGGCGGCGAGAAGTACCGGATCAGAATCGAGCAGATCGAGATCCACTGCCAGTTCCGCGACCTCCTCCGCGACACCGCGAGTGCCAGTGTAGGCAAGGACTTCATTTACGACATCGATGTATTCCGCCTTGCGGAGCTTGTCCTTGTTGAAAAATATGATAGGCGACACTTCAAGTTCGCGGGCGATGCGCTTCTGTAGCTTCGCCATGCCCTTTTCGCCGACATTGGCGTTGTATATCCCCCCCTTGTACTCCTGCATTGCGAACATACGCCCGGGATCGAAATCGACGAGGAGCGTCTGCGGCTTGAGGTTGCGACGAATCGCATCGCCGCCGGATTCAGCGGGAATTGTTTGAATATACGGCGACTGGAGGCGGAAGATGGCCTGGTCGTATTCCTGCGGCGATTTGGTGTCCTTGAGGAATATCATCGTGTCCCATTCCGGCACGGTCGAGCCTGTGAGCATCCGGTTCACGGTAAGAGTGAGGGTCTTTTCACCCCTCGCAGCGTATGCGGTGATGTCCTCCTTCACTTTAGACGGGTCGTCGTATTTGGCGGGACGGTTGTGTCCTGAGATGTTGAGGACATGATACAGCGAGAGCGTCTTGAAGCCACCGGTAACGAGCGCCGTGGCCATGGCGTCGCAGGAAGCCATGCGGGGGAGGACCATGACGACGTGACGACAGAGTTTTCCTTCTACGATTCGCGGATGGTTGAGGAGGCTCAGAAAACCTTCGCTCTCGCCTTCGTCGGAGCCATCAAGAATGCGAAGAAATTCGGCGACTTCGTCTGGATGTGCGAAGGCCCCGGTGAAATTGCCGTCGGCATCCTGCTGAGGAAGGAATATGTCGGCAATCCGACAAGAACGCCCCTCAGAGCGAAGGCGTTCCATGAGGCGAATGGCGGCTGGATTCGGATTGAAGGCGAAGCGAACCTGCTGTGGAAAACCATAATACGGATTCTCCCATTCGGCGTATTCGCGCCCAGTTTTCGGGTTTTCGCGGCCAAGATGTTCCTTGTCCCATGCCTCTTGTGCGTCGATAATGTCAGAATACTGGCAGAACGCGATGATGTCGCTCTTCGGGAACTCACCGCGCATGAGAATGCGATAGGGTGTACCGGAAAGGTGGAGACGGACGCGAGCATTGAGCGAAAGCGCCGCAACAGATTCAACTTCCTCCTTTACACTCACGGATTCCTTCACATCATCGTCAACATCAACATCCTCGCGGAGACGCTTTTCAGCCTTTGTATCCTTCAGGTCTCCCTTGAGAACACTGCCGAGCTTTGGTGCGCGAGCGCCGAAATGGGTTTCATCGACGATTAGCAGATCTATGTTCGCCTTGAAGAGCTGTTCAAGCCATTCCTTTCTTTTGAGAAACGTTTGCAGCGTGAGGAATACGACGAACTTCCGGCTCTTTGACTTGATCTGGTCGATTACGGTTTCGTTGCGTCTGAGATTGTCCGCGTCAAGGAATGTATAGTCTTGAAAGTTCTTCGTGAACTTCACTTCGTCCGCCCACTCGCGCCCGACGTCCTTCTTAGCTGAGACGACGACGACTAGGTCTGCGCCCGCACGTTCATTCATCTCCTTCGCGCATAGGAGCGAGGTGAAAGTCTTCCCAAAGCGCATGACGGCATACATGAGAAGCGTCTTGCCTTTGCGGGGGATGCGCTCTGTCGCAGCTTTGAAACGCTTGACCGCGTCCTCCTGGTTGCCACGCGGGAACTTCTCGACACAGACGGTGGCGACGGCACTCTTACTGGCGGAGACATCGTAAACCGTGTATGTCAGACGCGACGGAATCGTATGGCTGTCGTAGTTCTGGATGTCTTCTATAGCAAGAGCGACATTTTCCGACGCCCCGTCGATGTTAGACTCGGCAGGCGATTCCTCGCTCGCGAAACGGAAAAACTCGTTAGAAAAAGGCGCGGTCGGATCACCTGACAATTTGACGAGTTCCGCACGCGACAGATTGTCCATGCCAGCGACGTTTTTGAGATATTCATGTACTGAGTAGTCTCTAAAAAACCTTCCCTCACCAAGCGTGGCAAGCCATGACTTCACATCCGCGTCGTCAATTGGGAATCCTTTGTCGCGCCATTCCCCGATACGAACGGACACTGGGCGGTAAGTGTCGCCAACCTTGACGAAACGCGGAACTGTTTTCGTCAAAAACGCATAGATCTTCGGCTCGACCAAGCCGTGAACGATTGAATCGATAATGCTAGCGTCCATGTTCTCGTCTTCCTTCGCGAACGATGTCAACGAAACGAATTTCTTCGCGCGTGTCCCAGTCCAAAATAATGCGGCAATGAATGCCGTTGTGAATGTTGCGACATTCACCGTAAGGGCCAATGTCGGCAGCGGCAGGTCCCCATTTCTTCTTTATGCAACCCTCACACGGCGTACGCTTTTCAGTTCCAAGCAGATCCGTCTCCACTGTATCGTGGCAGCTCATGGGGACTACAAATCTCAGACCGTCCATCTGCCAGAGGTTCCATGAAATCACTTCTGCAACAGCGTAGAGAAAATCCGGGCGCGGGAAACCGGAGATATCTGTGGATTTGATTTTTTCCCATCGCCACCAGTAGTGTTCCACGACAGAGGCGAGGATGTTCTCGCGGGCAATGAGCAAATTGTCACCTTGCCACTCAAAGCCGTAACTCGCGCGGACAGCTGCCAGAGCATGTTCAAACCATGCGTTCTTCCGGCAGTGTTTCGAAATTGCAAGAAGCTTGCGGTCAAGGATGCCGATGCGCTCGGGGACGGGAATCATATCACCGGAGACGGCGTCGTAGCGGCTCGCAAGGAACGGCGCCTCTCCACACGTAATCTCAAGGGCTGGCTCGCGTATATAGCCACGCCAGTCTGTGGATTTTCGAATCTCACGATCGGGAAGATCGATCATTTCCTTGCAGACCCAGGAAGGTGTGAAAACTTCAGCGCGCTTCTTGATGCGCTCCTTTTGTTCCTCCTTGCTCTTGTCAACTCGTGGACGGATTATCTTGTTCTCAGGACGTGAAATCACATCAACGTCGATCTCGTCCTGCACACCCATCTTGACGCCAAAGGTAGATTCGTACCTCGCATACCCATCCGTCATCCACATGATGTTCTTGCCGGTCGTCCGATCAGCAAGCAATATCTGCAAAACATCCCTCGGGATGTCCGATTCAAGGATATCCCTCGTAAAGTTGGTGTGTATCACATCTTTCATCATCTTGTCCACGGCGATAGTATATCAAAATACAGGCATCATGTGGGCGTTTCAGGTGTGTTGCTTTTGTCGCAATGCCCTTTCCTCCGTCCACCCGTTGAATGATATTCCTCGATCAGACGCGCGACTTCCGCTTGCGTGATCTCACCCCGAATGTTTCGCTTGGCCGTGGCAATCAAGAACTGCGACACGCTCAAAAGATCGACATCCTGCAAGCCGATGGCGAGGCTCCAATTGCTCGCCCGTTGCCGGACCTCTGGGTCAGGGTCGTCTTTGAACTCGGCAAAGATATCCCTTGCG
>JAEEGL016863771.1_pt1 | contig 10759 bp, 7 predicted proteins | sample 9134231 | NCBI WGS metagenome assembly JAEEGL01 (sample SAMN16246548, study PRJNA631951) | gut metagenome | biome: gut microbiome; feature: rumen; material: fiber-attached | host: Bos | place: Iran: Karaj | collected 2018-10
CGCCAAAGGTCTCTTCGAGCGCCATGAGGACAACTCCGTATGGGCAGACCTGACTGACGAAGGACTTGACCAGAAACTGCTGCTGCGCAGCGACGGAACCAGCGTGTATATGACCCAGGATATCGGCACCGCCGAGATGCGCTTCCAGGACTATCCCATTGATAAAATGATTTATGTCGTGGGCAACGAGCAGAACTATCACTTCCAGGTTCTCTCCATCCTGCTCGACCGTTTAGGCTTCAAGTGGGGTAGGGAACTCGTTCACTTCTCCTATGGTATGGTGGAGTTGCCCAATGGTAAGATGAAGAGCCGCGAGGGAACAGTTGTTGACGCTGATGACCTGATGGAGCTGATGGTCGAGGATGCCTACAAGACCTCTATGGAGCTGGGCAAGTTCGACGATATGACTGAGGAAGAACGTCGCGAGATAGCCCGCATCGTAGGTATGGGAGCGTTGAAGTACTTCATTCTCAAGGTCGATGCCCGCAAAAATATGCTCTTCAACCCAGAAGAAAGCATCGACTTCAACGGCAATACAGGTCCCTTTATCCAATATACCTATGCTCGTATCCGCTCAATCCTCCGCAAGGCTCTGAGTACTCAGAGTACTCCGAATACTCAGAGTACTCCGATTACTCTGAATGCCAAGGAGATCGAGCTCATCCAGAAACTCTCTGAATATGGTGCTGCCGTCGAGCAGGCTGGTAAGGACTATAGTCCCTCTGGCATTGCCAACTACTGCTATGAGTTGACGAAGGTCTTCAACCAGTTCTACCACGACTACAGCATCCTCAACGAGCCCGATGCTGAGAAGCGCGCCTTCCGCCTGGTGTTGGCCCGCAACGTGGCAAAGATTATCAAGAACGCTATGGCCCTGCTGGGTATCGAGGTTCCCGAGCGCATGTAATATACTTCTCGATTGCAAGTGACATACTTTCCAGTCGTAAGTGATGTACTTTGCAGTCGTAAGTGATATACTTTTGCAACTACTCCCACTGACAGCGATGACACCGATGACGATGACAGCGATGACAGTGGGGGTATTTATTTTTCCGTTGCGAGGGTCATTTGCAGTAGCATTATTATAATAATATATATATTATATATAATAATGAGGTTATTTTTCTGCTATCGATGACAAAAATAGGTCGGTGTCATCGGTGTCATCGGTGTCATCGTCATCGAAATTGCTGAAAATTTATTTGGCTGTTTGGAAATAAAGCACTATCTTTGCAGGCATGAACTCGAAACTGATAAAACTCGATGCTCCGTACAACGTCATTTACGCTGGGGGCAAGATTGGCAGGCACATTGCCACGCTGATGGTTTGGAACGAAGACGACGATATGCCAGGCGGCATCATGGACGCTGCTTCGTATCCCGTTATTGACGAGGGTGAGGAATTCCCCGCAGGTACGCTCATCGACTATGCCGAACTGCACGACTGCCGCGTGGTGTGTCCTCCGGGAGGCACTAACCTCAACTGGGTGGCAAAGATGATTGAGTACGACTTCCAGCAGCTGGAGCCGGCAGGTGCGGAATACATTCTGGAACGCATGAAGTTTCTGGAATGCAAGATAGTGACGCCCAACGCCGTACGCTATGAGGCTACGCTCCACATCATGCCACTCACTGCCAGTTGGGAAGAACCCCAACTCTTTCGCGTGACGAGCAATCGCTTCGAGGGCTTCTATTTCCAGTCGGAAGGCACCGCCCACGAGATTCAGAACGACCTGGAGTACCAGCTGTCAGTCTATCAGACGGCATTCCAAGACGAGTTCATCTCCATCCGTTTCAAGACGCACGACGGCGAGTTGCAAGATGTCATCAAATACCTGAACGAGTCACAAGGATTAAGGGATGGAGACGACGCTGACAGGGATTGAACCCATTGCCGTAGAATTCATACTGGGCATTGCACAGAGCAAGGCGACACAAGCCCAGCGACGACCCTACATCGAACTGATAGAGCGGTGGGGCGACGAGACTGGCTGCATGGAAGAAGCCCGTCGCCTGTTGCTGCGACTGCGCGACGGTCAGGTGCTCGACCCTCACAAGATGCCACGTGAGTTCATGCCACGCTTCCGTCAGCCCGACATTGCCGAGCAGCTGATAGAGATTATACGCAAGATTGACGACGTCATTGCCTCGAAACAGGAAAACTGGACGTGGGCACACGTCATGCGCGTGATGACTGACGAGTGCATACTCTACAAGCCCACCATCAACCGCTTCGACCAGCTTATCTGCGCTATGGTGCCCGACAAGGGCCGCGACATCGTCCGCAAGCACGGCAGCTACACATTCATCATGAAACAGCCAGCCCCTTGGTTCGACTGGCCGTCGCAGTCATTCATCAACCCCACCCTCGCTGCCGAGCGCACCATCTGCAACCAGATAGCCCTCGAGTTCGCACCCATACTCACCCGCACCATCCGCGCCGAGCTGTAATTTTCCCAAGAAAGTGCCGGGAGGCTCCCTGGATTCCCCGACATTTTCCCGAGATTTCCCATCATTTTGCCAACGCTTTCCCGACCTCCTACTAAGGGCGGAAAAGCCTTGTTTTGTACCTTTTTTATATATAACTTTGCGGTATGAATCGATTCACAAACAAAACAAAAACAAAAATTACAAAACAGAAAAAAAGTATGAAAAAGCAAATTGCAATGAACCGCAAAGTTCAAGCCCCCAAGGGGCAAGTGTTCGAGCACACGCTCGAGGAGTTTATTAACGTCACCAAGACTGACGAGGTGGCCAGTTTGATTAACCAAATCCGCCAGACGGAAGATAAAGACGAGCGTCGTCGGTTGAAGGGAATGCTACCCTTTCGCTGTCCTCACTACTTCCGTTTCCGCGACAACCATCGTGCGCAGGATGCCATTCTGCCCGAGGAGTTTACGTTCCAGACCTGCATCGACATCGACAATGAGAACGAGGTGGAGCCAGCACGCTCTCGCGCGTACCTTCTTGATAACGAAGAGGGCGGCGAGTGGAAAGGCAAACTGCTGCACATGGAGTACTCAGCCTCGAAGAAGCTGCACATCGACATTCGCATCCCTGTGGGCATGACCATCGAGGAGGCACAGAAGGCCTACACCAAGGCACTGGGCGTGGACTTTGATGCCGACTGTTGCTCGCCAGAGCGCATGATTTATATGACGGATGCCGACTCACAGCTCTACACCAGCGACGGATGGCAGAGCCGACTCTCTGACGAGGAAATTGCCCTGCGCCGTAAGGCCTATCAAGAGCGAGGACTGGACATCGACGGAAGGGAACTGAAAAATGCGTCGAATGCCAACGAGCCGAAGACTCAGCCCAGCATCGATGACAACGATGACAATGACAATGGGAGCATTTATCCCACGGAGTATAACGGCATACCTTATGCAATGATTGTCGAGGAGTTGGCCGACCAGCTGGGAGGAGCACCAGAGCATGGCAACCGCAACGACTTCATCTTCAGCATGAGCTGTCATCTGCGCCATGTTTGTAACGATGACCCGCAATGGATTCGCAACGTCCTGCCTGACTATGGTGAGCAGCACGAGCGCGTGACGGAAACCATCCAGAATGCCTGCAAGCGTAAGCAGTCGGCTGCCATGAGTCCGAAGGTGAAGCTGACGCTCGACCTCTGCCGTCGCCGACTGAACATGGAGAAGGGCATGAGTCGCGAGGCACTGATGAAGGAGCCGGAAATGCCCCACAGGCTGCCCACACCCATCCGCATCGCCATCTCGAAGGTGCCCCAGCACTGCCGTCCGGCTATGGCCCACGCCATCTTCCCTGCATGGGCAACCCGAATGGGAGGTGTGAAACTGGAGTATGCCGACAATTCCGAAATGGAGGCAACCATCATGAACGTGCTCGTAGCACCCATGTCCACTGGTAAGTCGTGCATCAAGAAACCCATCGACATCTGTCTGAAGGACATCGTCGCCCGCGACATGCTTTGCCGTGAGCAGGAGCAGCAGTGGAAGGACGAGCAGAACAGCAAGTCTGCCAACAAGAAAGGCTCCGTGCGCCCCACCGACATCTGCATCCAGGTGAACGACTCGGATATGACCAACGCTGCCTTTACCCAGCGACTGGCCGATGCCGAACGGGCAGGTCACAAGTGTCTCTATACGCGTATGGACGAGGTGGAGATGCTATCGAAGATGGCTGGCGGCAGTTCCAGAGAAATGGTGAGCCGCATCATCTGTCGCAACTTCGATACTGACATGTATGGACAAGAGCGCGTCGGAGCCCTGTCAGTGACGGCACGAGTACCTATGCGCTGGTGTTGGAATGCGTCAACCACGCCTGCTTCGGCCATCCGTTTCTTCCGCAAGAACGTAAACGACGGAACCGTGTCGCGTCTGAACTTCTGTACCATACCAGAGATTGAAGACAACGGCGAAATACCCGTCTATAAGCGCTACGACGAGAAGTTCGAGCAGCAGATGCTGGCCTATCTGCAATTGCTGGACGAGGCCAAGGACAAGGGAGTCATCGTCTGCCAGCAAGCCAAGAGGATGGCCAACGAACTGTGCAAGCTGGGCGTAGAACGTGCCGCTTTGTTCGATGACGACGGCTATCGCATCCTGGCACGCCGTGGCGCTGTCATCGCCTTCCGAAAGGCCTGTATGCTCTACATCATGAACGGCTGCAAATGGTCACGCGACATTGAGGACTTCTGCCGTTGGTCGTTCGACTACGACATGTGGTGCAAGATGAGCCTCTTCAGCGAGGCACTCAGCGAAGACATGGAACTGGAAAAGAAGGTGGCACACGGCGGTATGGCCAACAACCTCGACCTGCTGTCCGACGAGTTCACCCGCGAGGAATGCCGCTCGATGCGCATCCAGCAGGGCAAGAAGAACCCCAACCCCAAGGACCAGTTGGCGCAGTGGACCAAACGAGGCTTCATCACCTACGATGCAGCATCGCAGAAGTATCACAAAACACAAAAGTATCTCTCGAGCCGTGCGGCTTGAGAGATACTCTCTTTTTACTCCCCCTGCTACCGATGACACCGATGACGATGACACCGATGACAGTGGGGGTATTTATTTTTTCAGTCCAGAAGTGTAGGCATATGAGTATATTTTGTTTCCGCTGCAAATATAGGTAAAATTTCTGGAACTTCCAAATTTTCGAGCAAAAGTATGGTTTAGTTCTCAATTTTTTGTACCTTTGCATCGCATTTTGAGAAGCTATGACAACAAGTAACCTTCAGTCTCCTCCTGACTACCGCCACGATACGGTGTTGCCCTTGCCCTTAGAGGTGAAGGCGGATGCTTGGGCGGTGGATGCTGCATGTAGTGGCAATCCTGGTCCTATGGAGTATCAGGCCATTGACCTGCAGACGGGCTACCGTGTGTTCCACTTTGGCCCCATGAAGGGCACAAACAATATCGGTGAGTTCCTCGCCATTGTTCATGCTCTGGCGCTCTGCTGGCAACAGGGGCTGTACGACAAGACCATCTATAGCGACTCGTACAATGCCATCCTTTGGGTACAGAAACGCAAGTGCAAAACCAAGCTGGAGCGTACTCCAGAGACGGAAGCCCTCTATCAGATTATCCTTCGTGCTGAACATTGGCTGCAAACGCACAACTACCGCAACCCCATCATGAAATGGGAAACCTCTAAGTGGGGTGAAGTCCCTGCCGACTTTGGACGGAAATAGGGCGTTTTTGTGCCTTTGCAGTAGGAATTATAAAAGAGCTAATTATGTCAGAGCATCCTTTAGAAAAATTCAAATACTGTCCTGTATGTGGCAGCGGGCACTTCATTGTAAACAACTTCAAGAGCAAGCAGTGTGAGGACTGCGGCTTTGTGTATTATGCCAACATCTGTGCGGCTACAGCAGCATTTATTGTTGATGAGAATGAACGCTTATTGGTAGTGCGTCGTGCCAAGAATCCCGCGAAAGGAACACTTGACCTGCCCGGTGGCTTCTGCGATATGTATGAGACAGTGGAGGAGGGGATGCGTCGTGAAATCAAGGAGGAGACGGGCTTGGATGTTGACAAGATAGAATACCTCTTCTCTTCGCCCAACGTCTATATGTACAGTGGACTGGGGGTGCATACCGTCGATATGGACTTCCTGATTCGTGTACACAGCAACGCTGTGGCAGTGACTGCTGCCGATGATGCTGCTGAGGCCATGTGGATACCGATTAACAAAGTTAATCCCGCTGAATTTGGTCTGACCAGCATCCGTAATGCTGTGATTCGCTTTTTGACCACAAAACGTTAAGAAAACTAAAAATCTTATATATAAATAAGGTGTAACCAAATTATTTGCCTACTTTTGCAGCCCAAAATGCTGGGTTATAATAAAAAGTAAAAGATATATGCAAAAGAATTTGGTGATTGTAGAGTCGCCTGCCAAGGCCAAGACGATTGAGAAATTCCTGGGCAGCGACTTCAAAGTGATGTCGAGCTACGGTCATATCCGTGACCTGAAAAAGAGAGAGATGAGCATCGACGAGAAATCACTTGAACCTGAGTACGAGATTCCCGAAGATAAGGAGAAGGTGGTGAAGGACCTGCGTTCGAATGCCCAGAAAGCCGAGAAGGTATGGCTGGCATCCGATGAAGACCGCGAGGGAGAAGCCATCTCGTGGCATTTGTGTGAAGTATTGGGACTGGATGAGAAAAAGACCAGTCGTATCGTCTTCCATGAAATCACCAAGCCGGCAATCCTGAAGGCTATTGAGAGTCCCCGTCGCTTGGATATGAATCTGGTAAATGCCCAGCAGGCGCGTCGTGTACTGGACCGTCTGGTAGGTTTCAAACTGTCACCCGTATTGTGGCGAAAAGTAAAACCCGCCCTTTCTGCAGGTCGTGTACAGAGTGTTGCTGTCCGTCTGATTGTTGAGCGCGAGCGTGAGATACAATCCTTCCAGAGCGAGTCTTTCTATAGTGTCTCTGCCATCTTTGCCATCAGCAATGCCGATGGCTCTCAGACAGAGGTGAAGGCCGTGCTGGCACAGCGTCTGAAGACGCATGAGGAAGTGCTGCAGCTGTTGGAGCAATGTAAGGAGGCTTCGTTTGTTGTAGAAAGCATCAGCAAGAAACCCCTGAAGCGTATGCCGGCACCTCCCTTTACCACCTCGACGCTGCAACAGGAGGCTGCCCGTAAGCTAGGCTTCACTGTCAGCCAGACAATGATGGTTGCTCAGCACCTCTATGAGCACGGACAGATAACCTATATGCGTACAGACTCTGTCAACCTCTCTGCCCTGTGTGTCAATGCCTGTAAGGAGGAGATAAGCAAGCTGTACGGCACAGAATACAGTAAGGTACGCAAGTATCACACCAATTCGAAGGGTGCCCAGGAGGCTCATGAGGCCATCCGTCCTACCTATATGGACCGTCAGGAGATTGAGGGTACTGCTCAAGAGCGCAAACTCTATGAACTCATCTGGAAACGTACTATCGCCTCTCAGATGGCTGATGCCGAGATGGAGAAAACCACTGTGGAGATTAGTAATGGCTTCGTGGCTACTGGTGAGGTGGTGAAATTTGATGGTTTTATCAAGGTCTATCGTGAGTCGGTTGATGACGACCAGCAGGACGAGGAGAGCCACATTCTGCCTCCTTTGAAGAAAGGTATGGAGCTGACACGTCGTGAGATACTGGCTACAGAGCGCTTCTCGCAGGGTCCTCAGCGCTATACTGAGGCTTCGCTGGTCCACAAGTTGGAGGAACTGGGTATTGGCCGTCCTTCAACCTATGCGCCTACCATCTCAACCATCCAGCAGCGCGACTATGTACACAAAGGCGACAAGAAGGGTGAGGAGCGCAGCTATACCATTGATATATTGAAAGGTAAGGTTATCTCTCAGAAGACCCGCAAGGAATTGGCAGGCTCGGAGAAGGGTAAACTGTTGCCTACAGATATCGGTATCGTGGTGAACGATTTCCTGATGAAGTATTTCCCCACCATCATGGACTACAACTTTACCGCTAAGGTAGAGCAGGACTTTGACCGTATTGCAGAAGGTGACGAGCAGTGGACCACTATGATGAAGAACTTCTACAAGAAGTTTGAACCCACTGTAGAGAAGACCCTGAATGCCCGTCAGGAGCGTAAGGCTGGTGAGCGTCAGCTGGGTATTGATCCCAAGACAGGAAAACCCGTTTTTGTCAAGATTGGTCGTTTTGGCCCTGTGGTACAGATTGGTTCTGCCGATGATACTGAGAAACCTCAGTTTGCTCAGTTACCTAGCGAAAAGAGTATGGAGATGCTGACGCTTGAAGAGGCTCTTGAGCTGTTTAAGCTACCGCGTACTTTGGGTGATTACGAAGGTTCTTCTGTAGTTATTGGTGCTGGTCGTTTCGGCCCCTATGTGCTGCATCAGAAGAAGTATGTATCATTACCCAAGAATACCAACCCCATGTCTGTCACCCTCGATGAGGCCGTTGCACTCATCAACGAAAAGCGTGAACAGGAACACCAGAAGCACTTGAAGTTCTTCTTGGAAGACGACAAGCTGGAAATCCTCAATGGTCGTTATGGCCCCTATCTGGCGTATGACGGCAAGAACTACCGTCTGCCTAAGAACCTGCATGCTAAGGCTGTGGACCTGACACATGACGAATGTATGGCCATCATTGAGAAACAGAAGAAATAATGAGGCGCATCATTTTAGTCGGCTATATGGGGTCAGGCAAGACCACTGTGGGCAAGGCTCTGTCAAAAGAAACGGGCATGATGTTCTATGACCTGGACTGGTATATTGAGAACCGCATGCATTCCTCAGTATCTAAGCTGTTCAGTGAGCGTGGTGAGGAGTCTTTCCGTCGGACAGAGTACAATATGCTGCATGAGGTTGCCGAATTTGAGGATGTTATCATCAGTTGTGGAGGCGGTACACCCTGCTTCTTTGACAATATGGACTATCTGAACCAACAGGGTGACGTGGTGTACCTGAAAGCTACCCCCGAGGTGCTCTATAGCCACCTGCTCATGGCCAAGGTGGAACGCCCTCTGTTGAAGGGTAAGAGCCCAGACGAGCTGATAGCCTATATCCGTGAACATCTCAAGGAACGTGCCCCTTACTACGAGAAAGCCCGTTATACCTTGGATGTCAGTCTGCTTGACACCTCTGATGCTATAAAGACCAGTGTCGCACGCATACGCGCACTCCTTCAAATATAAATCCCTATAGTCTCTATAAAATCTATAGCTTCTATCCTATAAAAAACAACAACTATGAAGAAATGGACCATTGAGGACTCCAAGGAGCTCTACAACATCAACGGCTGGGGTACCAGCTACTTCGGTATTAACGAGGAAGGTAATGTCTATGTGACACCCTGCAAGGATACCACGCAGATTGACCTCCGCGAAGTGATGGACGAATTGGCACTGCGTGATGTGCAGGCTCCTGTGCTGTTGCGCTTCCCCGATATCCTTGACAACCGTATTGAGAAGACGTGGAGCTGCTTTAAGAAGGCAGCCAAGGAGTATGATTATAAGGGTGAGAACTACGTTGTCTATCCCATCAAGGTCAATCAGATGCAGCCTGTCGTTGAGGAGATTATCTCTCACGGTCGTAAGTTCAATCTTGGACTGGAGGCAGGTTCGAAGCCCGAGTTGCATGCTGTTATCGCTATGCAGTGCCAGAGCGACAGCATCATTATCTGTAATGGCTATAAGGACCAGTCGTATATTGAATTGGCCTTGCTGGCACAGAAGATGGGTAAGCAGATATTCATCGTTGTAGAGAAGATGAACGAACTGGAGCTCATAGCCCGTGAAGCTAAGAAATTGGACGTCCGCCCTAATATTGGTATTCGCATCAAGTTGGCCTCCAGTGGTAGTGGCAAATGGGAAGAGAGTGGCGGTGATGCCTCAAAATTCGGACTCACCAGTGCGCAGTTGCTGGAAGCACTGGATATGCTTGACAAGAAAGGACTGCGCGACTGCCTGCGCCTTATCCATTTCCATATTGGTTCGCAGATTACCAAGATTCGTCGTATTCAGACTGCCTTGCGTGAGGCTTCGCAGTTCTATATCCAACTGCATAAGATGGGCTATAATGTTGACTTCGTGGACTGTGGTGGCGGTTTAGGGGTCGACTATGACGGCACACGTTCTCCCAGCAGCGAGAGTTCTGTCAACTACTCCATTCAAGAGTATGTCAACGACTGTATCTATACCTTTGTTGATGCTGCCAACAAGAACGATTTGCCACACCCCAACATCATTACGGAGAGTGGTCGCTCGTTGGCTGCCCACCACAGTGTGCTGGTTATCGATGTGCTGGAGACAGCTTCCCTGCCGGAAATGCCAGAAGAGTTTGAACCAGACGAGAATTCACACCAGTTGGTTAAGGACCTTTATGAGATTTGGGATAACCTGTCACCTCGTAATGTGTTGGAAGACTGGCACGATGCAGAGCAGATTCGCGAAGAGGTGCTCAACCTTTTCTCGCATGGTATCGTTGACTTGAAGACACGTGCTGAGATAGAAGCTATGTATTGGAGCGTCTGCCACGAAATCAATGCGTTGGCAAAGAACATGAAACACGTGCCAGAGGAACTGATGAATATTGATAAACTACTTGCAGACAAGTATTTCTGCAACTTCTCGCTGTTTCAGAGCCTGAGTGACTCTTGGGCCATCGACCAGTTATTCCCCATTATGCCTATCCAGCGACTTGATGAGCGTCCTACCCGTAATGCCACTATTCAGGACATTACCTGTGACTCGGATGGTAAGATAGCCAACTTTGTCACCAATCGCCATAATTCAC
>JAEEGL010254119.1_pt1 | contig 10758 bp, 10 predicted proteins | sample 9134231 | NCBI WGS metagenome assembly JAEEGL01 (sample SAMN16246548, study PRJNA631951) | gut metagenome | biome: gut microbiome; feature: rumen; material: fiber-attached | host: Bos | place: Iran: Karaj | collected 2018-10
ATTCCACGGAACATATATACTATAGAAACTTTTTAGTGGAGTTGTTTATGGATAAAAAACTATGTACTTTTTTTAAAAGTGCTTTTGCGTGTCTGGCTCTTTTTCTTTTTGGATGCGACGGTTCTTTTTCGATGGAAAGCGGAAAAGAAAAAATGGAGGAGATTTCGGTGGCAAACTGGAATGTCCAGACCTTTTTTGATTCGACAAACGACGGATGCGAATACGATGAATTCATTTCAAACAAAAAATGGGGAAAAGCATCCTATGCCGAACGTCTTTCAAGGCTTGCCTCTTCCATAAAGGCGATTGACGCGGACGTGCTTGTGATGGAAGAAATTGAGAACGAGGCCGTACTTCACGACATCTCAAATTTTTTGGCGGGCGAATGGAACCAGAAAAAAATCTACCGGTACGCATGTTTTGCAAAGGACGAGGGAAGCTCCATAGGCTGCGGAGTTTTATCCAGGTATCCGCTCGAAAATCTTACGCTACATTCAATCGACGTGCGGACCGAAATCTCCATGCCAAAGATGCGGCCACTGATGCAGCTGACTGTTTGCAAGGGCGAAAAAAAACTTGTCCTCTTTGTCAACCACTGGAAGAGCATGAGCGGCGGTGAAGACGAGACCGAGCTGTGGAGGATGTGGCAGGAAACCGTTCTCTGCAAAAGAATAATGCTTGCCGAAAAATCCAATGCTGCAATCCTTGCGTGTGGAGATTTCAACCGGGACATAAATGATTTTAAAAAATGTGGCGGTCAGGAAAAAATTCTTCTGCGGGAAAAAGCAGATGGCGAATGTGAAAGCGGAGTCTGCGTACATTCACCATGGTTCGATTCGGGACGGAATCTTGTGGAGCCGGGAAGCTATTTTTTTAGGGACGAGTGGAGCCGCATAGACAATTTTTTTGCAGCAGGTTCCATAGAGATTGTTGATTTCTATCCAGTCACCAGCGGACCATGGTGCGACAGCGAGACCCATGTTCCAGAAAAATATCAAGTCTGGAGCGGAAACGGATATTCGGACCACCTTCCAATTTTCTGCGTCGTGAGATTTTAGGAAGTGCTAAAAATATTCCGCTCCCGAAGTAAATGTTTTTGAACCGGTGGTCGTCCTGCGCGAAAAATTTTTGGAGTCGTCCAATGAAAGAATGTATGCCCCGGATTTTTCATCCACCGGAAGATTCCGTTTTGGAGCAGGCACGGACAGAAGATCCCCGTACAAAAGATTTGAATCCGTAACCACAAGCAGAAGTCCAAGTACCGAGCAGGCATAATAGCCGGTCCTTCCACCTGGAAGATGGATTGGGTCGCTTCCAATTCTGAACGACAAATTTTTTTCATCAGACTTTTGCGCGGGAGATTTTTCCATGGCCACAAACGAAAGCACGGCCCTCTCTTTTGGAAGGTTCGCCTTTTCGGAAATCTTTTTCAAATCTGCGGGCGCGTCGTCGGTGGAGAAAGCAAAGTTGCACCATTTTCCACCCTTCTTTCCATCCATCGGACAGGAGGAAGCATGTGGGCAAGGCGAAACAGGATTGAATCCACGTCGCATAAAAGCGTCTCGCATCAAGCTCAAAAGCCTCGCGGAATTTGGAACTCCCGGCTCCACCAAAAACACTTTCGCATTTTCGCACTTCGGATTTATGTAAGGCAGAATCCCCTCGGTAATTTTTTTTGCCTGATAGTCCGGGGGCATCTGTCTGTCCTCCACGATTTCATTAAAAATGTTCGCGCAAAAAACGAAGCTCGCCTTTTCCTTTATATCCGCCCCGAATTCACCCTTGACCCTGACAATTTCCCACAGCACGCCATCAAGTTTCGTGGCTATGGTCATCAAAAGATTTTCACCAATTGAAAGCGACTGGGCGGAAATGTCCATGCAGTACCAGCGAAGTTTTTTTGTCCTAAGCTCAGGTCTTGAAATGTAGAGCGCGAGAGGAACAGTAAGTGGACCGCTACCAATATCAAGGCACAGGTCGTTTTCACCCAGGTTCAGAAAATTGGACGGAAGATTTGCAAACAGACGGACCAGACGAACAAGATTCCACCACAAAAAATAATGCACGTAGGCAGAAAGTGTCGCCGGCTGGTTCATATATCCAAGCCTCCGTTCCCCACGCTGGTCGGTAAGTCCATGGCTCAGGTCCCGAATCTGGTCGGAAAGAAGTGAACGCTGCTTTGAGTTGAGCGGGTGCGTCGAATTGATTATGCTCTGGAAATTCGAAAGAATTTTTTTTGCGTCATCAGGAACCGAAGCCAAATCAAAAAGTCTCTCAATCTCGGTGACAAAATCAGGAAGCGCGACATTTTTTTTCTGCTGATTTTTTTTATATCCGACAAAAGTTTTCTGGGAAGACTTTTTTTGGGAATCCTTTTTTTCACCAACGACATCATTTTTTTTGGATTTGGGACCAGACCCGCCACCGGAGAATTTTCGTTTGGATTTTTTTTCATACCAAGTTGGAATCTGGTTGGTCTCCTGTTTTTTCATTTAATTTTCCTTAGGGCCATGTATGCGTCGTTAAGTCCAGCCCTGCATTTTCTGATTGCGACAAGAACATCCGTGTCCGCATGTCCGCTTGATTCCCGCACGATTTTTTTCCATGCGCCATCCACCGAAAGACCCCTGTTGTAGATTAAAAATTTCATCCGGCGGATTATGTCAACCTCACGCTGGGTATAGAGCCTGTGTCCACCGGCATCCATACGTGGAGCAAGGGACGGAACAATCTCCTCCCAGTATCGGAGTATGTGCTGCTTTACCCCGGTAACAAGCTCCACTTCGCATATAGAATATCCGGGCAAAATTTATTTCTCCCTGTCCTGCCATTTTTTTCGGCTCGCCTTCAGTTCAATCTGGACCGGAATCTGGGCAAATCCCAAATCTTCACGCACACGGTTTTTCAGATACGTCACGTATGATTCAGGCACATTTTCCGGGCTGGTCGCAAAAATCACAAAGTTCACGGGATTAACGCTGGTCTGCGTTATGTAGCGCACCTTGAAATGGATTGCCTTGGTTGCTGGCGGCGGATAACGTTCAAGCCAGTCGTTCAAAGCAAGATTCAATGAAGACGTTCCAACCTTGCGTGTGAGCTGCCCAAACAAATCCAAAGCGGTGTTCATCAGGTTTTTGATTCCGTCGGAATTTTTCGCGCTCAGGGTAACAATCGGTGCCCACTGCATCTGACCGAACATGGCATGAATATATTCCGCGGCAGTTTTTTTTGCCTTGTTGCCCTGGTCCTCCATTGTGTCCCATTTGTTGAGCACAAAAATTATTCCGCGTCCACGCTCGTATGCAAGGGACGTAATTTTTTTGTCCTGCTCGGTAAGACCTTCCTTTGCGTCAATCATCAAAAACATGATGTCGCACTCGTCCAAAGTTTTTATGGAACGGTTCACCGAATAATACTCGACATTCTCCTTGACCTTTGCCTTTCGTCTGATTCCGGCTGTATCCAAAATCTGGATGTCCCTTCCGTTGTACCTGAAGCTGCCCTCGACGACATCCCTTGTGGTTCCGGCGTAATCACTGACTATGCTCGCGTTGGTGTGTGTAAGCGCGTTGCTAAGAGTTGATTTTCCGGTGTTCGGTTTTCCAAGAATCGCAATCCTGATTGGGCGGTCGGTCTCCGAACCTGGGGTGACACGGCTAAAATCCAGACCTTCGACCATGGCTTTCTGGAGAACATCCAGATTGTCACCGTGGGATGCGGAAATCAAAAGAAGATTTTTGAACCCGAACTGCATGTAGTTGTACGCGGTGGCCTCGTTTTTTCCGCCCTCGGTTTTGTTTACGGCGGCAATCAGTTTGTCCCAGTACGGACGCAGACGCAAAATCAGCTCGTGGTCTTCGGGAGTTATTTCAGTCGCATCAAGGAGCAAAAGAATTCTGTCGGCCTTGGCAAGCATCTCAACGGTTTTTTCAACAACAAGGTCGTCCATCTCACTTTCGCGGCTTGTTATATCGCGTGTCAGCTTGTACCCACCGGTGTCCATCAGATGCACAGGCTTTCCGGCAAGAAAACATGTTCCCTCGACAGGGTCCCTTGTAACTCCGGGTGTCGGGTCGGTTATGGCCCGCTTGGTGTGTGTCAGCGCATTGAACAGGGTCGATTTTCCAACATTCGGTCGGCCCGCAATCACAATCAGGGGCAGGTTGAAATAAATCTGGTCGGGGAAAAATTTTTCGTTCGGATTTTTTCTCCTGCTGTCGATTTCATCAGCCGCATTTTCCGGGCTTTCAGATTTTTGCTCCAAGTCCGCGTCAGAATTAACAGGCGCATCGGAATCTACATTTTCATTGGCATCCAGATTTTCGTCAACAGCCGTGTCCAGATTTTTGACTGGCTTTGGTTTTGAGAAATCAGGTTTCTGCTTTTTTTTCTTCGCCATTTTCGGCTCCCCTAGTAAAGCGATCTGCTGGAAATGTTTTCAAGCTCCTTGATGTTGAACCTTGAAAGAGTTTCCTTGATGATTGGAATCTGTTTGGGTGACATGCTCAGTTCACGGATTCCCATGCCCGCAAGAATTATCACACTTTCCTTTCGTCCGGCCATCTCACCGCACGCGGACACTGGAATATTTTTTTCCCTGGCATTCGCAATCGTGTTCTGAATCAGACGCAGAACCGCCAGATGAAATTCGTTGTAATATGGTGTCACCTCCGGGTTCTCACGGTCGATTCCCAGAGTGTACTGTGTCAAATCGTTTGTGCCGAGTGAAAAAAACGCGCTGTTCTTGGCAAGACAGTCCGAAATTATTGCGGCTGCGGCGGTCTCAATCATTATGCCTACGGGAACATCCTGCTTGAAAGGAATTCCGTCAGCCTTGAGCGACAGCTGCACTCCCTTTATGATTCCAAGAACGGTCTCCACCTGCGAAACGTCGGTTATGAGCGGCAGCATGATTTTGAGGTTCCCATAGACCGAAGCCCGGTACAATGCCCTTAGCTGTGCGCGGAACATCTTTGGCGCAAAAAGTGACATCCTTATGGCGCGCAGACCCATCAGCGGATTTTTTTCTTCCATGGACGGTAAATCCTTGCAGCTGATAAATTTGTCACCGCCGCTGTCCAGTGTACGGATTGTCACCGGTTTTTCGCCCATAAGCTCCAGAACCTGCCTGTACGCCTGGAACTGAATCTCCTCGCTGACCGAAGACGTAAAAGTACCGCCCTCGTCGGAGACTTTCTTTATGGCATCCATCATCAGAAATTCCGTGCGGAAAAGACCGATTCCGTCCGCACCTTCTTCCAGAGCAAGCCTTGCCTCGTCAGCCGTTCCAATGTTTGCGTAAAGCTTGAACTGGGTTCCATCGTTCGTTACGGCAGGTTTGTCCCTGAACTGCTGGAGCGCGATTCTGTATTTTTCTTCAGCCGCAATTTTTACAAGATACTCGGTGACTGTCGCAGCGTCCGGGCTGATTAAAACCTCTCCCCTCTCGCCGTCAACAATGACATCCTCGCCATCCTGTATGTTTTTCTGGATGTCCATTATGCCGACCACCGCCGGGATTCCGTAGCTCTTGGCAAGAATCGCAACGTGGCTCGCAAGTCCCCCGTCAGTAAGGGCAAGTCCCGCAATCTTCCGTTTGCTCAGAATGACTGTGTCGCTGGTCTTCATCGATTTTGCGACTATAACGGAACCGTCGGGGACAGAATCAATGTCAAATTCGTGGAAATCAAGAAGAACATCCATCACACGGCCAAAGACATCCTCAATATCCTGCGCGCGCTCGGCAAGATAGTCGTTTCCGCTGTTCCTGAGCCGGTCGGCGTACTGCTTCATCTTTTCCTCAAGGACGGCCTCTACATTCTGGTGCTGCTCCGAAACACCGTCGTTGACTTCCTGAATAAAAACAGGGTCGGTCAGCATGAGAAGGTAGGTCTCGAAAATGACATTCTGCAGATCGTTCTGCTGCTTGGTCTTCAGGTTCGCGTCTATCTGGCTGTAGATTTGGGTACAAGCGTCCTTAAACCGTCTGTGTTCAACGGCAACTTCGTCATCATTTATCGTGCGTCTGGGGATAACCCTTTCCTGAGCCTCGGGCAGGACATAGGCCTTACCTATACCCATACCCTTGGCGGCGGATGTACCAAAAAGAATGTTCATAAAAAAAATATAACAGTTGAATCGAATATAGTCAACTTTACCGGGATTTTCATTAAACCCCGATATTTTTAATGCAGCACAAGTTCTCCATCTTTTTCGGCCAGAATTGCCTGAGAACTTTCGGTTACCCAGAATTCTTCTTTTCCATCAAGTTTAGCCGCGCATACAAAGAACACTCTGTCATCGGAGAATTTTCCATACACCGTAATGCTCTTTCCCGGCTTAAGAAGTGTGTTGTCAAGGAATGAGTCCTCGTTTACAAAATCCCAATCAAAATCTTTTGGGGCATCGCCAACACTGACAACGAGCGGCTTGTCGGTTTCATTTTTGATGGTCAACGGAAGAGCGCCATTGCCTTTCGAGAGTTTGCTTTTTGCATCGGTCTTGTAATATTGATAGCGGAGGATTCCATCCTCGGATGTGAAGCAGCTTATGTTTGTAAAATCAAGTTCCACCCCCACCGTCGATGAGCGACCAGAGCCATCATCAAGCGGAGCTGCAACACCGAATGTATAGCCGTCACAAACTTTTCCCGACACAGTGATTTTTCCGTTTGGCTTAATAGTTTTTTCTTCCGCTTCGGTCCAGTTACTAAAATCATATCCATCATCGGTCTTTAGAACATGTCCAACAAAAAACCTAATTTCTTTGTCAGTAGCATTTTGAATCTCGAACGAATATTTCTTTTCTGCACCAATCAGCCTGTACACGCCAATACAAAATTCGCCCTCCGCAGTCTTTCTGACACTCATGGACTTATAAACGGTGTCCACAGGCCACGTCATGTAGTTACGTCCATCCGTTTTGACTCCAACCAGAAAAGAGTAGCCTTCATAAAACTTTCCGGATACGTCAATACTCTTTCCCGGCTTGATAATCTTGTCATCCACAAAGCTGCCCAAATCGCTGCTATAAAAGTCGTAGCCATTTTCAGTTTTTGGAACATATCCGACACAAATTGTAATATCCTTGTTCCAGCTATTTGAAATCCTTATCGAATGTTCCCCTATCTCCCCCAGATTTTTGTACAGGCATATTTTGTATTTATCTTCTCCACCCTTTTTGACCACCACATCCTTATATCCCCTGTCAACGATATGCCAATTCCAGCTGGAACCAGATTTAACGCCCAACAAAAAAGAGTGGCCTTCATCAAGTTTCGCTGACAGGGAGAAGCTTTCGTCCGGCTTGATAACGGTCTCATCTGCGAAAGTGACTAGCTGTGCATCCCCATATTCATCTACAGGAAGATCAGAAACACAGACAGTAATATCTTTACTGCAGGAATTGATGATTCTCAAGGAACTGTCCCCTTCCTTTTGATTCTGGGCAAAGCCAAGCAAGGAAGCAACGAACAGACACAAAACAGAACAAATTATTTTTTTCATACGGTCCCCTAGGATTTTTGATTGTGGATTGTCACCATATTCTGTTTATCCCATTCCACAAAAAAAATCCAGTGAGTTAACTCACTGAAATTTAGTGCATCAACTCACTGTCTACAGTCAGGGGATTTTAGATTTTCCCTATATTCTGCCGGAATCTTTCGTATAAAAGAATGCCTGTGGCGACGGACACGTTCAGGCTGTCAATCTTTCCGCACGTGGGGATTGAAACAATCTGGTCGCACTGTTCGGACAAAAGCCGCGCAATCCCGCTTCCCTCGCTTCCCATTACGATGCATGTTTTTTGCGCAAACTCAATTCCGGCGACACTTTTTCCACCGGCATCAGCACCGTAAATCCAGAATCCTGACTCCTTCAGCATCTGGACGGCACGCACAAGATTCGGCACAACGGAATACGGAACCCACGCGCTCGCACCAGCGGAACTACGGGCAATAACCTGGTTGTCCTTAACGTCGGAAGAAGAATTTCGCTCTGGAAGAAGCACAAGGTCCACACCAAACTGGTCGCACGAACGCAGAACCGCACCAACATTATGAGGGTCGGTCACGGAATCAAGAACTACGACCGTCGCCTTTTCCGGGCATGACAGAATCCACTGGTCCAGCTGCACAATGTTTGATGATTTTTCCTCCTCGCCCTCCGCCAGAAGGATTATTCCACGGTGGTCCCTCGCGGTCTCAGGCAGATTCTTCGCAAGGGCATCAAGCTCCTCGTTGGAAACCTGCCTGCAATCAATACCGACCTCGGCAGCCTGCGAAAGTATTTTTTTGATTCTGGGTCCGGGCTTTGAAAAAAGGACGGAAAGTTTTACCGAATCATTTTTTTTCTGAGCCGACCTTCTGACTCTTTCCTCGACAGCATGGAAACCGGTATAGATGTTTTCGGCCATCTAGTTTTTCCCGCAGCAGTTCTTGTATTTCTTTCCGCTTCCACAGGGACAAGGCTCGTTTCTTCCAACTTTTTTGCCCTCGCGGACAACAGTTGTAGGGCGAACCATTCCTTCGCTGTAGAACCATTCGCCGTCAATCTTCTTGAACCCGCCAATCTCGTGGTGGACGTCGCGGATGTTTTTCTGGGTGTATGTGGCCTCGAATTCGACAATTCCCTCGTCGTCATTTTCGCCACCCTTTTCTGTCCTGAGGACTTTAAGACCATGCCAGACGCTCTTGTTTGACCAATCCTCGGTTGCCTTTCTGTCAATCTCGGCAATCTTTTCGCCGGCCTCACAAGTGTTGATTATGAAATCAATATTGTGGACGACATACGCCGTGTAGCGCGCACGCATAAGTGCTTCGGCAGTCTTTGCTTTTTCGGCACCACTCAAAATAGGGGAGCAGCAGTCCCCGAACGATTTTCCACTGCCACAAGGACACTGGTCTGTTGATTTTACTGTTTCGTTTTCCATAGTTCCATGATTATAGCAATTTAAGCGAAGCTGAACAAGAGAAATCATGTACAATAAAGATCTTACGCATTATCCCAAAGGAGCAGTGTAAAACCAGGTATCTTGCACCGTTGGGATTTTGAGACGACAGTTTCCCATGATACGGAAAATCCCGTTTTAAAATTTCCTCCCCAGATGATGGTTCGTTAAAAAACAAAAATGAGTAGCGGATAAGGAAGATGAACAAGTCGGCAATGGCATCCTGTTGTGTGTTCTGCTCCTGTGTGATTAGGAGCATGGTGGTGAGAGAATGTCTGTTACTCAGGTTCATTGCTTCGTTGCACATATTTTTCTGAATAATTACTTCTTTCCATCCGTAGTCTTGTCATACAGTATGAACCATTTGTCCGCGAGGATATTTGTTTTCATGCACTGAATATACTCATCAAAACTTTTGATTTCGCTTATGTGCTTGTCGATTACGCAAATTGAAAAAGCTAGCTTGGGAACCGCCAAAATATCTTCTTTTGAGAAATTGTTTTTTGGAATCTTTGATTTGTAACTTATTCTTATTTTATATCTATATTTTATTTTTTTATTGGTCTTCAGTTCAATACATTCAGACTCATTCCAATATGGTTCATGTGCTGCGACAATTCCATTTTCCCTATAATTTGCATCATTATTAGGAACCACAAGAAAAGTGTCATCGACAGCTCTTAAAGATCCCTTGGCTCCTTTCGGATAAAAATACAACGTTGTCTCGCTGTTATTTTTTATTGTGACATCAAAAATCAGGTAGTCATCAGTAATCTTATTCAGTTTATATGATACTTCAACTGATTCCTCGCAATATAATGATGCAGTAAAAATAAACATCATTAGAAAAACAAGTCTTTTTATCTTGCTGTGTGACATGGGTCTGCCTCCCTCATTTGTTTAAAGCGTTTCAATTGAGCTAAAACTTTGTTCTCATTCTCAACGGCATTTTCGTTATCTCTTGATCCTCCAGCAGCAATTGGATCCGCATGTCCAACTATCTCGTGCATGAGGACCTGCTCTATAGGTGCATTCCATTTACCATCAGCGGAACGACCTTTTTTCATGAAAAAAATATAAATCTCAGTTGGATCTTTTTCATTATCATTATATATAGTTGCTCCACCTCCGTATCGTTCTTTTGTTAGTATAGGGTTCTCTTCCTCAATCCCAAAAGCATAATCTACTCCAGATGACAATCTGATTATTATTTCAGAGTTTTCATCTGCAATACATCTATCAATTGCTTCAGAATAAAGTGTAGAACCTTTTTTGTTAACTTTTGTAGTTTTACATAAATACCCATCATCATCTATAGCATACTGAGTATATGAGTATTTGTTTATGGCTTTCAAGTTCGTTTCTTCACTACCATCTATAAAAACAGTTCTTCCATCCGGATCTATGTATTTAATCGGATTATTTCCAGCATAATGGAACAGATTTAAGTTAACGCTGTTAAACAATCCACCCATGCCCGGAAGATTTTCGCCATCACTTGACTTGCCAGCACCCGGCACATACTCCTCGAGAGCAGGATCCGTCGATATCCACCTTGAATACTTAGGGTCCAGGTATCTTGCGCCCATCTCTCCATTTCCTTGCAATGCATGGAGATACGGATTTTTTTGTGCAAAAAATTGGTGTGTGCCGTGCATTGCATACTAGGGGTGTCCTCCTTATTGATGGTCGGCTGTATTTTAAAATCATACAGATTTTAATCTGGATTTTCAATCATCCGGTTCAGCCTTTCAAGATAATTTTCGTCAACCATGTCAAAAAGTTCACGCTCCCTGGGGTGGGGCTCTG
>JAEEGL010285765.1_pt1 | contig 10758 bp, 7 predicted proteins | sample 9134231 | NCBI WGS metagenome assembly JAEEGL01 (sample SAMN16246548, study PRJNA631951) | gut metagenome | biome: gut microbiome; feature: rumen; material: fiber-attached | host: Bos | place: Iran: Karaj | collected 2018-10
CGGCGGAAGTCCGGTGGAAAGCATCACTCTGGAGGCAGGAACGGCCGTTCCTGCACCCGCGGCTCCCGTAAGGACCGGATATACGTTCGCCGGCTGGGAACCGGCACTTCCTTCGGAAATGCCCGCCGAGAACATCAGAGTCACGGCCAAATGGACGGCGAACAGATATACCATAACCTTCGACACAGACGGGGGGAGCCCCGTACCGTCCGTGTCTGTCGAGTACGGGAAGCCTGTGAGCGTTCCCGACCCGCCGGCGAAAGACGGATATTCCTTCTCCGGATGGAGCCCCTCGCTTCCTTCGTCCATGCCGGCCTCGAACCTTTCCGTCAAGGCCGTCTGGATCAAACTGGCTCCCCGCACGGCCACCATCGTCTTCGATTCCAACGGCGGAAGTCCGGTGGAAAGCATCACTCTGGAGGCAGGAACGGCCGTTCCTGCACCCGCGGCTCCCGTAAGGACCGGATATACGTTCGCCGGCTGGGAACCGGCACTTCCTTCGGAAATGCCCGCCGACGGCCTGACGGTCAAAGCGAAGTGGATTCCATCGTATGACATCGACAGCCTCCCGAGAAAGATTTCTATCGCATATACATCCACAGATTCCTTCTCAATTCCTACTGAAGCATCATTCAAAGTCCTCGATGATTCAGTAGTATCAGCCTTAGCTGAAAACAATAACCTTATCTTAACGGGACTCAAGGAAGGAGCAACTGCTGTTATTGTTTCTTTTGCCGGTTCTGAACATACAATAGAAATTGAAGTCAGTCCACTTTCATATGTTGACAAGGACGGATCCAGAATCTACCGTTCTTGCAAAGAATACTCTGAAAACGGTGAAACCGTTCTCATAACTGAGTATTCCGCAACAAACCTTTCCGGATACACTTCACTCAAAACTGAGACTTTCAAAAACGCCTATGGAAAAATCATCCGTAAAGTAACTACCGTCTCTGAGTATGCAGATAAGGATTATGAGAATCTGGATGCAGACAATAATCCCATGTCAAAAACTTCAGTCTCTGTCACTGAGGAAGATGGAAGCGGAAACATTGTCTCGGACACGATCGACATACGTCTTTATTCCTCGTCTAGATCTGGAGATGGCATCATATCTTCCACAGAAATAATATCCAAATCCGATTCTGTCACTAAAAAGAATGATATAACCAAGTCATTCTCACGCTCTTTTATGTCATTCGAGGATACTACTGTTACAGCAGAATCTTACATCGGCGACATATTGGAATCTAAGACTTCCTCCAGAAGCATTGTATCTAAAGTGGACGATGTTTCTATCGATATTGGTGACAAAGATGCCAGGATTATTCTCACAGGAGATGCACCCATGGATCTGGCACAGATGATAGACGTCCTAATCCAATTAAACGAAGTTTATACTGTGACGGTTGAAAGCCACAACCCGCTCCAGAAGGATGATCTTTCAGATATAGCGGCCTCCGGCGGCGGATTGATTCTTTATTCCGGAGAGTCTTGGATTGCTCTCGACAATAATTCTGTCAAAGCGGTTCAAAACTGCGATGAACTGGAATTCACAGTATCTCCTGACCCTGTTCTCTCACCCAGGCAGAAAGAATCTTCCAATGGCGCCAAGGTGTTCTCCATAGTGCTTTCCTGCGGCGGGGAGGAGCAGCACGACTTCGGAAGGTTCTCGGCCTCAGTCAGCTGCGATCCGGAACTGCAGGAAGGAAAGGAGCTGAAAGTCTGGAGGATCGACAGCTACGGCAAGAAGACATATTCGGAGAACGTCTCCTACAGGGACGGCAAGGTATATTTCGAATCGGATCACCTCTCGGTTTACGCCATAGGATACGAGAAGGAGGAGCCGTCGGCCCCGGAGGAGCCTTCCGGGAAGGGCGGAGACAATACGATGCTGATCGCCGGAGGAATCGCGGCCGTCGTCGTCGCTCTTCTGGTCGTTCTGCTGCTGGCGAGATCCAGAAAGGGCTGATCCGGCTCCAAACTTTTTAAACCGTCATAACGCTGCCCGGCAGCCGCCAATCGTCAGCCGGGCAGAATTGCGGCCGTCCGGAGATCCGTTTCAGTTGCCGGCAATACGCGTTCATGCCCGGAACCGTCCGGGAATGCGCCGGAAGCGCAACGGCAGAACAATATCCGGCATGATTTCCGATACCCCTCCGGAATTACAGATAAATACCCGATCATTGCTGTTAAGTCCGATGCGCGTCGCCAAGATTCTGATAGACGAGGAGGACGGGGGGCTGTCATGTATCGAAGTGCTTCCGAAGATATGCAACAGCCCCGAGCTCGGGACCAGCGCGGAGGTGATGCAGTGCTCCGGACTCATAGACTGCGGAGGATGCGCCATGATCCGCATATCGGATCCGTACGAGAAACTGGCGTCGTTCTGTTCCAAACATAAATCGGAGACCTCCGGCATCGGATCGTACACTCTGGATCGCGTTTCGAAGCAGCAGATCATCGCCATAGTCCGCAACAATACCTGCGAAGTCGCCAAATACGTGAAAGAATCCGGATGTTTCCTGACCTCTGCGGTGAGATCCGGCGACGGAAGGATCTGCTGGACCGTTCTGGGATCCGACGACGAATCCATCAGCGTGCTCCTCAGAACGCTGGAGAGAGAAGGGTATAACGTAGAAAACGTCGCGAAATACACGTCCGAATACGAATCGGTGCTTACGCCGAAGCAGGAGGACGCGGTCAGGCTCGCTTTCGAGCAGGGGTATTACGACATTCCCAGGAGAACGGACGTCCGCCGGCTCAGCGAGATGGCAGAAGTATCCAGATCCACGTTCGACGTGAGCCTCCGTTCGGCGGAGAGGAGAATCATCGCGAATTTCATCATCGGCGGCAGAAAACTGAGAAAGAAGCGAGCCGGGAAAGATCCCGGCCTTGATGGTTTGAGGGTTTCGTCATCGGAAGTTCATGGAAACTTCGGTGATGGCCTTGATGTTCTCCAGGCTGGCGCCCACGGGGATATCGCATCCGGAGCCCACGAGGAATCCCTTCTTTCCGCCCGCTTCGAGGGCGGCTCTGGTGGCGTTCCTGACCTCGTCGGGGGTGCCCATGAATATCGCTCCGGCGGGATCGATGTTGCCGATCATCGCCATGCGGCCGTTGAGGGTCTCCACGGCGGCCTTTATATCCACCTGCTTGTCGCATGTGAACGCTTTGCATCCGGTGTCCGCGATGTCGGTTATGCGGTCGTTGGTATCGCCGCACATGTGGACTATGAAGTCCTTGCCGGTCTTCTTCAGATACGATCCGGTCTCCTTCAGCGGTCCCTGGGAGAGCGCTACGAAATCCTCTCTGCTCATCAGATCCCCGGACGTCGTAGGGTCGCACAGCAGAACCCCGTCGATGTCCCAGGTGGACACGTAATCGATGACCTCCTTGTCGAACTCTGCAGCCTTGTTCAGAAGGGTTTTGGCGAAGTCCGGATCCATGAGGGTATCCATCAGCAGAGCCTCCACCCCCCTGATCTCTCCGGCGAGGGTGAACGGGCCGGGAAGAGACGCCATGAGATAGTGGTCCTTTCCGATTTTGTCCGAGATCTCCTTAGCGGTATCCCTCGCCGCGGCGTATCTGTAGAATTTGTCGAGATCCGGCATCTCCAGCTTGTCGAGGTCCCCGGGCTCGTTGATGATCGGCGAAATCGTGGCTATGGTTCCGTGATCCGGGATTTTGACCTGGCATCCCAGCGCCTCCACCGGAAACAGCCAGTCCCACAGGACCTCCACAGCATCCAGATGGCAGGGCTCCACGACATCCAGCTGCGCCTTCGCGGCGGCCTTCGTATCCCGGAACGAATCCATCGTCTTCAGGCCGGCCAGGCCCAGTGCCCAGAATCCCTGGAAGGGCGGAAAGAACGGCACTCTGTCCACTTCCTCGCAGTTCAGCGCTGCATTGACAAGTTCCTTTGAGTTCATTTTAATCATTTCTCCTCGAATATCTGAAATCCTTGCTGAATAATCAGTTGAAACCGAAATCCTCCTCGTGCGAGTATCTGTCCGGATTCTTCTCCTCGTCTCTCTTGAGGATGAATCTGACGATGCCTATGATCGCGAAGTAGACTATGACCATGATAAGCATGGTATAATCGCCCTGAAGGGCCGCGCTGATGACGGTCCAGACCATCATTATGGACATAAACGCTCCCGCGGCTATCGCGATGTATCCGGTAACGAGCCCGCCCGGAGCTATCCAGGGTCTCTCCGCCTCGGGGTACTTCTTTCTGAGCTTCACGAACGCGAGAGCGGCGCCGAGGTAAGTGAATCCGATTCCCAGCGCCATAAGGCTGAAGCATGCGTTAAGCCAGGTGTCGCTGCTGACCGCGATTACCGTGAGGACGATGCAGGCCATGAGCATGAAGTAGTTGCCTATGGTGGGCATTCCGTGCTTGTTCTCCTTTCCGAAGAACAGGGGAATGGATCCTCCCTTACCCATGTTGCAGAGCGTATGGGCGGTACCCATCCAGAATCCGACCATGCAGCATCCCATGCAGCAGAAGTTCGCAATGCATATGGCGATCTTCAGCCAGTCCCCGACGTAAGCCTCGGCGAACGTGGCGCTGACCATTCCGTTCTGCTCGTACAGGCTGGATATGTATTCGAAGTTGGTCATAGTTGGATCGAGGGATATCATTCCCGATTCGGCCAGACACAGGAGGGAATCGAACGCGATAACGAACATGATTCCTCCGACCATCAGCTTCCAGACCTTGCTGTTGGGATAGCTGGATTCGCTCGCGAACTGCGGAATCAGCTCGAAACCGAAGAACATCGTGACGAGCGCGGCCATCGCCAGCAGGAACCCGGCATCCATTCCTATGATGTCGTTGTACCCGACCATTCCCTCTTGGAAGAACGGCTCCCAGTTGCTGATGTCGAACGCGTCGTTGCAGAAGAAGCATATTACGTATAGTATTCCCACGGAAGCGAGAACGAAGAACATCGCCGTCTGGAGAGTGGTAGCTATGGACATGTCGCGCGTATTCAGCGCGGTCATCATCAGCATGAGCACTATCGACACTGCAAGAACCATCGCCGTAGTCATTTCGAAGTCGAGCATATACTGCAGCAGCATGGAGATGCAGATGATCTGGAACAGCGTGACCACGATATACGAGAAAATGGTGGTCCATGAGATCCAGTAACCGGCTTCGCGTCCGTAGGCGGCCCTTACGTACTCGTAGGTTCCGCCCTTGTTCTTGAACATCGCCGTCAGCTCTCCGTAGCAGAGGGCTATAGGGATACAGAGAAGGCCGCACCCTAAGAAAGCCAGTGCGACCGATGCGCCGGTATATCCTATCCATTGGGAGGTCAGCAGAAGCCAGGGACCCATGATTGACGCGGTCCCGATGACGAAAAGCTTGAAGCCGATGACCTTCTTCGTTTGTGTGTCTGTCATTTTCATCACAACTCTGAATGTTACATGTGATGTTTAGATCAGAATATCCATATAAAAAGGCAAATACGGACATGTCCGTATCATGAAAATAATAAGAAAATGAGTTCAGACGGAGTGCCGGAAGCCCGGTTTTCCGGTCAGTTTTTTACGGCTGTGAGTTGGAGGTATATATACACTGCGCCCGGAGAAGGGAACACTTTTATACATGAATGTGTCCGCCGGGAAATTTGCTATAGCCGTTTCAGGTTAACGATTGTATAACGCAGGCGATGCGGCCGGATCTGCGGTCATGAAACGCCGGCGAAGCCGCAACAAAACTGGCGTGCTTCTGTTTTCAGGAAAAAATCGGGGCCGCCGCGGAGAACACGGCGGCTCCGGATAAGATCAGAGTCTGCTTCTGAGATTCCTCAGATCCCTGAGGATGATCTTCTGTTCGGCGGACGCTATTATTCCTTTGGTTTTTATGAAGGTGTCCGGGTTGAGGGAGATGCAGTCGATTCCCTGCTCCACCAGGAATTCGGTGAATTCGGGGTAAACCGAGGGCCCCTGCCCGCAGATGCTGACGAATTTGCCGTTCTCGTGGGCGACTTTGATGAGGTGCGCGATAGCCCTCTTGACGCCCTCGTTCCTCTCGTCGAAGTATCCCATGCGGCCGAGGATATCCGAATCCCTGTCGCATCCCATCGTAAGCTGGGTGAGATCGTTGGAGCCGATGGAGAACGCGTCGCAGTACTTGCAGAACTCGTCCGCCATGAAGATGTTGACGGGAACTTCGGCCATGAAGTACAGCTTGAAATCCTTGGATCTCCTGAGCCCGACGGACTTCATCATCTCGGTGATCTCCTCGACCTCCTCGATGGTTCTGACGAAGGGGAGCATCATGTTGAGATTTCTGAGCCCCATTTCGTCTCTGACCTTCTTTATGGCTTTCAGCTCGCACATGAACGCTTCCCTGTAGCTGTCCGACACGTATCTGGAGCATCCTCTCCAGCCGATCATCGGATTGTCTTCGTTGGGCTCGTATTCCGCCCCGCCCTTCATGTCGCGGTATTCGTTGGTTTTGAAATCGGACGTCCTGAGGGTGATGGGCCTGGGGAAGAACGCGCTGGCGACCGCGGATATTCCCTCGGCCAGCTTGTTGATCAGCTCCTCCTTCCTTCCCTGCTCCAGAACCATGCACGGGTGCTCCCCGATGTAGTTGGTGAACAGGAACTCGATTCTCATCAGCCCCACTCCGTCGCACGGGAGTCTGGCGATCTCTTCCGCCTTGGAGGGCATGGACATGTTGACCATCACCTTGGTTCCGGTGACTGGAACGTACTCTCCCACGGCTTTTCCGGCGCTCTCCGGCTCGGATTTCTTCTTGAGCAGGCCTTTGTAGACGGTTCCGGTGGTTCCGTCCACGGTGACCTCCATTCCGTTTTTGAGGGCGGAGGTGGCGATTCTGGTTCCTACGACGCAGGGCGTCCCCAGCTCCCTGGAGATGATGGCCGCGTGGCAGGTCATTCCGCCTTCGTCGGTGACTATTCCGGCGGCTCTGCTCATGGCGGGAACCATGTCGGGCATCGTCATCTCGGTGACCAGGATATCCCCGTCCTTGACGATGTCCAGGCTCATTCCGGCTTCATATATGACCACCTTTCCCATGGCGAGACCGGGGCTGGCTCCGAGGCCGGTGGCGATTATATCTTCGCTCGATCCTATGGCCTCCGCCGATTCGTTCGTGGCGGAATCCCCGGTGACCGTGATGGGCCTGGCCTGGACGATGTAGACTCTGTCGTCCTCGATGCACCACTCCATATCCATGGGCTTGTTGTAGTGAATCTCTATCTGGCGGCCTATCTTCGCGACTTCTTTTATGCGGGAATCCGGAATCTTCTGGATCTCCTCCGCGTCTTTGGCGATGTTCTGCTTTTTCACGCCGCCCTTCGGCCCGCGGACGTATTTCCAGGTCTGTTTGGAGACGATCTTTCTGGTGATCTCGCTTTTGGACTTATCCACGGTGTACGTGTCGGGAGTGACCTCTCCGCCGACGATAGCCTCGCCGAGCCCGTATCCCGCCTCGATCACGATCTCCTCGGCCCCGTTGTTGGGGTTCTTGGTGAACATGATGCCGGATACCTCGGAGTTGACCATTCTCTGAACGACGACCGCCAGCTTGACTTCGCTGTGGGAATATCCCTGCTTCTCGCGGTACGCGATGGCTCTGGCGGTGAAAAGCGAAGACCAGCATTTTCTGATCTTGTCGAAGAGATCGGCTTCGTTCTTCACGTTAAGATATGTCTCCTGCTGCCCCGCGAAGCTGGCATCCGGGAGATCCTCGGCGGTCGCGCTGGATCTGACCGCTACGAATCCCTTCTTGTTTCCGGGGAAGAGCGCGTTGTACTTCGAGACGATCTCGTCCTTGAGATCTCCGGGTATCTCGTACTTCTCGAAAAGCCCCCTGATCTTGTCGGACGCCGCGGCCAGGCTGTCGTCGGAATTCCGGTCGATGCCGTCCAGCTCTTTGTTTATGGCATCGAAAATCCGGCTGGAGCCTATAAAATAGTCATAAGCGACCGTAGTGAGGACGAAAGCCTCCGGAACGGGGAATCCGGCGTTCGTAAGCTCTCCGAGGTTGGCTCCTTTGCCGCCCACGAAGGGCACATCTTCAACGTGTAGTTCGTTTACATCGACGATTTTTTTCTCCATTCGGTAACCCCGCATGATGAAAGGGAAAGGAAGTTTCGCCAGATATCCGTGGTATCTGTCTGCGGCTTTATCAGGTTCATATCTTTTAATGTTTGTTCTTCCGGCTTCTTTCCCCGTCCGCGCCCGGGCGGCTCCGTTCTGCGATTATAATGCCTGCTTATTCGAAATTCGTATTTTTATTTTCGAAAAACACATTTTTTCGTTATTTTTATACGTAAAATCCACAATTACCGCCAGAGAACGCAAAGAGTTATAATAATGAGCATGCATTACGGCCCAGTGGTACTTATGGACATAGAGATATGTTGGCACGGCAGAGGGGGCCAGGGTCTCGTTACCGCTAACGAGATTCTCGCCGAGACTGCCATTTCCGCTGGAAAGTATGTTAAGGCTTTTCCCGAGTTCGGACCCGAAAGAATGGGCGCCCCCATCAGGGGTTTCACCAGAATCTCCGAGAAGCCGATAAGGGTTCACAGCCAGGTTTACGAGCCCGACATAGTCGTCATAATGGACGGCACGCTCGTCGGAAAGGTCGACGCCGCCAAAGGCATCAAGGAGGATTCCGTGATCCTCGCGAACTACGCGGGTTCCCCCAAGGAGCTCCAGAACGCCCTCGGAGTGGATGCCGAGTGCCACACTCTCGACGCTATTAAAATTTCAATAGAGGAGATCGGAAAGCCGATGGTGAACACGGTCATGCTCGGCGCTCTGATCAAGGTCCGCCCGCTGGTTCCGTACGACATGCTGGAGGATCAGATTACCACTAAATTCACCGGAAAGCTTTCCGACAAAGTGATCGTGAAGAACCTTTCCGCTCTCAAGAGAGGATATTCGGAGGTGCAGTGACATGGTGATGGCAAATCCTAAAGATCTTATCGTCGGAGGCCGCATTATAAAGCCCGGCTCCTCCGAGCAGTTCAACACCGGCGACTGGAGAAGCTTCGTCCCGATAGTCGATCAGGACAAGTGCATAGACTGCATGACGTGCTGGATATACTGCCCCGACAACAGCATCGTCGTGAGAGACAACAAGATGGCAGGTATCAAGCTCACCCATTGCAAAGGATGCGGTATCTGCTCCAAAGTATGCCCCAAGAAGGCTATCACAATGAAGGAGGAATGAAATGGCAATGGATATAGCAATCAACGGAGACAACGCCGTCGCTCTCGCATGGAAGCAGATCGATCCGGACGTCTGCGCCGCATACCCGATCACCCCGCAGACCATCATCGTCGAGAAATTCGCGGAATACGTAGCCAACGGCGAAGTTTCCACCGAATTCGTCTGCGTGGAGTCCGAGCATTCCGCTCTCACCCTCTGCACCGCGTCCGAATCCGCGGGAGCCAGGACTTTCACCGCCACCGCCTCCCAGGGGCTCGCGTACATGTGGGAGATGATGCCCATCACCGCCGCGATGAGAACCCCTCTGATAATGGCCGTCGCCAACAGGACCGTGAGCGGACCCATCAACATCAACAACGACCATGGAGACGCGATGTCCGCGCGCGACTGCGGATGGCTCATGCTCTTCTCCGAGAACGTCCAGCAGGCGTACGACAACTCGATAATCGCTCCCAGGATCGCGGAGCACCCGGACGTCCAGCTTCCCTGCATGGTGAACCTCGACGGTTTCATTCTCACCCATGCGATCGAAAGGATGACTATGGTGGACACCGCCGACGTCAAGAAATTCGTCGGGGAGTTCAGGCCCGTCTATCCGCTTCTGGACATCAAGCATCCCGTTTCCCACGGAAACATGGACGGCCCCGACTTCTACTACCCGCACAAATGCCAGTCCGTAACCGCCATGGAGAAGGCGCTGGAGGTGTGCGAGGAGGTGTTCGAGGACTTCAGAAAGATCACCGGAAGGGAGTATCACCTTCTCGACGAGTACAGATGCGACGACGCGGAATTCGTCGCCGTGATTCTCGGATCCTCCTTCGGAACCATGAAAGCGGCCGTAGATATGCTGCGCGAGCAGGGAATCAAAGCCGGATGCCTCATGCCCAGAGTCTACAGGCCCTGGCCGGCGGCGGCTCTCGCCAAGGCTCTCGCCGGAAAGAAGGCCGTCGCGGTGTTCGACAAGCATCTGAGCATCGGCGCCTACGGACCCATGTTCCCCGAGGTCGTCGCGGCCTGCTCCGATCTGGACAAGCTTCCGAAGATGTTCAACGTCATCTACGGTCTCGGAGGAGCCGACGCCACGGTAGCCGGTTTCAAGAAGATGATGGAGGACGTCGCCTCCGGCGCGGCTTCCAAGATTACGTATCTGGGGGTGAAAATGTGACTTCCCTTTCTCTGAAAGATCTGACCGCCATGCCGGTTAGGCTGGCAAGCGGCCACAGGCTCTGCGCCGGCTGCGCGGAATCCATAATAGCGAAGCAGATTCTGATGGGCACCGAGGATCCCGTCATCGTATCCGGATCCACCGGATGCTTTGAAGTTTCCACCACAATCTTCCCGTACACGTCCTGGAACACTCCCTATATCCACACCGCGTTCGGAAACGGAGCGGCGACCTGCGCGGGAGTCGAGACTGCTTACAAGGCTCTCAAAAAGAAGGGAAAGATCGGGGAGAACATCAAATTCGTGAACTTCGCAGGAGACGGAGCGACTTACGATATCGGACTCCAGGCTCTTTCCGGAGCTATGGA
>JAEEGL011174499.1_pt1 | contig 10758 bp, 7 predicted proteins | sample 9134231 | NCBI WGS metagenome assembly JAEEGL01 (sample SAMN16246548, study PRJNA631951) | gut metagenome | biome: gut microbiome; feature: rumen; material: fiber-attached | host: Bos | place: Iran: Karaj | collected 2018-10
AAAGCTTTTTGCCCCGATATTCCCATCTATGTCTATTCATCCTGCAGCGCGGGCGTAACTCCCGAAAGCCACGATACAGCACTCAAAGCAATGGAAACCTGTCAGATTCACGTAACCGGAAAGGGTGAGGAACCTTGGAGATAACCAGAATCTACAACATAGCGTTATTCGGAGGGACGTTCGATCCGTTCCACATGGGTCACTACGAACTCCTGAAGAATCTTAACGAAGAGATTCAGCCCGATAAGATCTACATCATTCCGACGGGGCATCCTTACTTTAAGGAACAGATCGGAAAGAAAGTAAGCTCGGCTACAGACCGTATCGAGATGACAAGAGCAGGACTAAAGGGACTTGATATTCCCTGGGAAATCTCAACCGTTGAAACGGATAAAGATACTCCGAGCTACTCGATAGAAACGATTTCTTTTTTCAGGGATATGGGAATTCCGAAAGAGAGCGGTGCCGGTCACTTAAAGATTTGGTTCTTATGCGGAAGCGACCTGCTTTTTGAAATAGACAAATGGTTCAAATTCGAAGAGATTCTTTCATCGGTAACTCTTGCGGTCATACCAAGAGGCGATGACGATATGGATGAGATCCTTATCCGTAAAAAAGAACTCGAAGAAAAATACGACGCTAAGATCTATATTTCAAGGTATCGCGGCCGGAAGATTTCCTCTACAATGATAAGGGAAAATCCCAAAGAGTATAAGGAACTTATTCCCGAAGGAACATATAGATACATCCGTGAGCACGGTCTCTACGGAAGCGGACAATAAACGGTTTACCTTCGCGAGAAGGTTTTGAAAGGAGTTATATATGGAACAGATCATCAACAGCCTGCTTGAGACAGACCTTTATAAGTTTTCCATGGGTCAGGCAATCTATCATCAGTTCCCGAGCTACACCACTACCTGGACATTCAGATGCAGAAATACCGATGTCCGCTTCACTCCCGAAATGGTCGAGGAGATTAAGCGTCAGATCAAACTTTACTGCGAACTGAAGTTTACCGAAGAGGAACTTGAGTATCTCGGAAACATCACCTGGTTCCAGCGTTCTTACGTTGACTTCCTCAGACTCTGGCATCCCAGATTTGAGGATTTCGAGATCGGTACCAAGTCTCCCTGCGGACTTACCATCGAGACAAAGGGAACCTGGCTCAACACCTCCATGTATGAGATTCCTACCCTTGCGATAGTTAACGGTGTTTACTTCCGTATGGGATTTGATTACGACAAGCTCCTTGCAAGCTTCAAAGAGCGTCTTGATGACAAGATAGGAAAGCTTGAAGACGGAACCTGGAAGATCGGAGCATTCTCAGAGTTCGGTATCAGAAGAAGATTATCCGCAGAGGCTCAGGAACTTGCGGTTTCTGAACTTGCCAAGGCTAAGCTTGACGGTTCTCTTTTCGTAGGAACTTCCAATGTATACCTTGCCAAGAAGTTCGGACTTAAGCCTGTAGGAACCATGGCTCATGAGTGGATCATGTGCGTTGGCCAGGGTAATCACAAGCACAATCCCGCATACTCCAACTGGTATGCACTTGATGCGTGGGTCAAAGAGTACGGAGTCCTCAACGGAACAGCACTTACCGATGCCATCACCACCGACTGCTTCCTCAAGGATTTCCAGCTTACCTACGCGACTCTTTTCTCCGGCGTAAGACAGGACAGCGGCGATCCTATGAAGTGGGGCGACAAGATGATCAAGCACTACGAAGAGCTCGGCATCGATCCCAAGACCAAGACGCTTCTTTTCTCCGATTCACTTGATTTCGAGAAGGCTCACAACATCAACGCTTACTTTAGCGGAAGAGCAAAGGTTGCATTCGGTATCGGAACTTATGTAGCAAATGACACCGAGGTTCCCGCTCTCAACATCGTTATGAAGACCACCGAGTGTAACGGTCAGGATGTTGCAAAGATCTCCGACAGCGAAGGAAAGGGAATGTGCAAGAATCCCGATTACGTAGATTATCTGCAGCGTTGTATCGACTGGAGAATGAAGCACGAATAAGAGGTGACATATGCTTACTAATGTTGAAAAGACGGTTAATGACGTAACCGAATGGATCAAAGATTATTTTGAAAAGAACGGAAAAGGATGCAAGGCGGTCCTCGGAATATCCGGCGGAAAAGATTCCTGCATCACCGCAGCGCTCCTTGCAAGAGCATTGGGAAAAGAAAGAGTTGTCGGAGTCCTGATGCCCGACGGAGTTCAGCCGGATATCAGTGATTCCGAAGCGGTTGTTGAATTCCTCGGAATAGAGCACATGGTCGTAAATATCGGTGAGACTGTAGCTGCTCTTAAGAAGGCTCTTGAAGAAGCCGGTTCCGTAGTCAGCAAAGATACCAAGATCAACATCCCTCCCAGAGTGAGGATGACCACTCTTTATGCCGTAGCACAGGGACTTGAGTGCGGCGGAAGAGTAATAAATACCTGCAATAAATCCGAGGATTATATCGGATACAGCACCAAGTTCGGCGATGCGGCGGGTGATATGTCCATCCTTGCGGGCTTTACCGTAGAAGAAGTTCTTCAGATGGGTGAGTACTTAGGACTTCCCGAGCACCTCGTTCACAAGACTCCTTCGGACGGCCTCAGCGGAATGAGTGACGAAGACAAGATCGGATTTACCTATAAGGTACTCGACAGATACATCGCAACCGGTGAGTGTGAGGACGAGGAGATCCGTAAGAAGATCGACAGAATGCATGTAATGAACCTTCATAAACTTGAGCTCATGCCACATTTCGAGCCTTAAATATCTGACAGTGGGGACGTGAAACAGGGGGACGGTTCTAGTGGTCCTTGGTTCGTGGACCACTAGAACCGTCCCCCTGTTTCACGTCCCCGCTGTCATTCACTGTCTTACAATTGATAAAAAAGTGTGGTAGAATGGCTATGTAAACGCTTACATAAACTTTAGTTTTCTATTCAAAAAGGGGTACGAAATATGAGTTTTAGCATAAATAAAGATTCTGTCATAGTCATCGATCAAAACGACTGGCCCGGAGTATTCCGCGTAGCCGGCAAGGTTTCCGAGGACTTTCAGCGAGTCTTTGGATCGGGTAAAGAAGCAGAGCAGGTATCTTTTACCGGAGATGTAAATTCTCTTGCGGGAAAGATTGTTGCGGGATGCATTGGAAAGTCAGCGCTTATCGATGCTCTTGAGAAAGATAATCTTATCGACCTTTCACAGGTTCGCGGTAAGAACGAAGTATACCTGTTTACCGTTATTGAACTTGCGGGACAGCCCACACTTGTTATCGCAGGTAGCGATAAGAGAGGAACCATCTACGGTCTGTTCCATATCTCTGAGCTTATGGAAGTAAGCCCCTGGGTATGGTTTGCGGATGTAACTCCTGCTAAGAAAGGCAGCGTGGAAGTTACGGATAAAGACATTCTCATCAGCAAGGAGCCTTCTGTTAAATACAGAGGTTTCTTCATTAACGATGAATTTCCTTCATTTGGTAACTGGACGATCAACAGCTTCGGCGGATTCAATGCGAAGATGTACGATCATGTATTTGAACTTCTCCTTCGTATGAAAGGAAATTACCTCTGGCCCGCAATGTGGTCCGCATGTTTTTCCGATGACGGCCCCGGAACAGAGAATGCAAGACTTGCGGATGAGTACGGTGTTGTAATGGGAACCTCACACCATGAGCCTTGTATGAGACAGGGTGAAGAGTTCTCACATGTAAAAGGACCCGATTCCATCTACGGAAATGACTGGAACTTCAACAGAAACAGAGAAGGTCTTATCAATTTCTGGAGGGATGGTCTTAAGAGAAATGCTCCCTTTGAAGATATAGTGACCGTAGGTATGAGAGGAGAGGCGGATTCCGAGATGCTCGGAAGAGAATGCACCACTCTCGATAATATCAATTATCTTAAGGATGTTATCACCACCCAGCAGCAGCTTATCGATGAGGTATATGGTGACAGGGCATCCGAAGTAAAGAAAGTATTCGCTGTTTATAAGGAAGTAGAGAAGTTCTACTACGGCGATGAAGATAATGAAGGCTTAAGAACATGGGAAGGTCTCGACGGAACCATCATCCTTCTTTCCGATGATAATCACGGAAACATGAGACTCCTTCCTCCCGCTATAGACAGAGACCACAACGGCGGATTCGGTATGTACTATCATCTCGATTACCACGGCGGTCCCGTGTCCTATGAGTGGGTCAACTCAAGCTACATCGCAACCGTTGCTGAGCAGATGGGGCAGGCATACGAGTGCGGCGTTAAAGACCTTTGGATCGTAAATGTCGGAGACATCAAGCCTGTTGAGTTCCCTCTGAACTACTTCATGGATCTTGCTTACGACTATGATAAGTGGAGCACCGCATACCCTGAGTACACCGAGGACTGGGCAAATAAGCAGTTCGGAAAAGCAGGTAAGGAAAGTGTATCCGAGGTTGTTAACATCCTTGAAGACTATACACGAATCAATTCCGTAAGACGTCCCGAGACAATTTCTCCCTTTACCTACAGCCCGGTTTATTTTGACGAAGGAAGAAAGATGCTCGCAAAGGCAGGAAGAGTTATCGCAGAGACTGATGCGGCATTTGAGAAGTTCAAGGGAACCGATCTTGAGGATGCTTTCTATCAGCTGGTTTACTTCCCCGCAAAGGCTTCCATGAACCTTCTTACCATGCAGCTTTACAGCGGACTTAATAAGACTCTTGCAAAAGCGGGATGTCCCTCAGCGAATTATTTTGCCGAAGGCATCAAGCAGTGCTTTGCACTTGACCGTGTCCTTGAAAAAGAATACAACTCGCTGGGCGGCGGTAAGTGGAAGAACATGATGCTTTCCGAGCATATCGGATTCATTAATTGGAACGAAGAAGAGCACATGGTTCCCACAAGGGAATATGTAACTCCTTATGAAAATGACAGAGTATGCGTAACCGTAACCGGAAGCCCCAAGTTTACGATGGGCGGTGACTGGACGCGTAAGGAACTTCTTGTTTACGATCTTCTTGTTCCCGGCGCTGTCGGAGAGATCAGAGCAGAGAACTGCTGCGTAAGTGATGCGGAGTGGAAAGCTGAAAGCGACTGCGACTGGATAGTTCTTTCCGAAACCTCCGGTAAAATAAAGGGAGCTGCGGATGAGAATAGTTTGAGCGCGGAAGGTCCCGATGCAAGTGTTGTTTATATCAGCGTAAGTGCGGATAAGGATAAGCTCCATGCCGCATGTGCAGGCAAAGAAACCGCGATCGGATACATCAATTTCTCATCAGGCAGAAATAAGACCAAGATCAAAGTCGTAGCAAGAGACTTTACCGAGGAAGAATTAAACGCATCTCACTACGTACCCGTTCTTCCCGAAGAAGTTGAAGTCCCCAAGGACGGAATCTCACTTTGCTGTGCTATCGAAGCTGCAGACTTTGAGAAGATAAGTAACGGTAAAGAATGCGACTTCAGAGTATATGCTCCTTACGGTAAGTACGAGAGCGGACTCAGAGTATATCCTACCGATGGTGGAAACAAAGAGCCTAAGGATATGCCTTCAGCCGATTACAGCTTCTATTTACCTGAGAGCGGTGAATGTGAGATAATACTTAGTGAGGCTCCCGGAGGACCTGTTTTCAAGGAGACCCTTTCATCACTTGCAATTTCGGTAAACGGCGGGGATATTAAGAAAGTTCCCATGGTTGAGGAAGACTATAAAGCCGGCGAAAACAGCAGCGTAGAGTGGTGTAATGTGGCTCTTGTACATGAGAAGGTTAAGTCGGTCAAGGTAAATGCGGTTAAGGGAAAGAACACACTTACCGTTTACGGATATGAACCCGGCGCAGTTCTTATGAGATGTACCGTAAGAAGCGCACGCGGTAATTTGACGGATTCATACTTTGGACCTGTTCCGGGATTTGTTTTAAGCTAAACAGATCAAGAAACGAAAAGAGGATTTCCATGCAGGCAGATCAGTCACGTCCTATTTACGTCATCGGTCATAAGAATCCCGATACGGATGCAATATGTTCCGCAATCGGATATGCAGATCTTAAGAGACGTCTGACAGGCGGAGATTACAAAGCGGTCAGATGCGGTCACCTGAATGATGAAACGAAATTTGTTCTGTCCAAATTCGGAGTAAAAGCTCCCGAGTATGTCAAAGATATCAGAACCCAGGTAATGGATATGGATATCAAGAGACTCCCGGGCGCATCACCTCTGATGTCACTTAAGAAAGCATGGAAAGTGATGCAGGATGCGGAGGTAGTAACTCTTTGCATCACCGAGGGTAAGACTTTGAAAGGTCTCATCACTCTCGGAGACATCGTTGAATCCTATATGGATACGGACGATTGCGGAATTCTCGCATTGTCCAAAACTCCTTATTCAAATATAGTTGAAACTCTCGAGGGAACACTGGTTGCGGGAGACGAGGACGGCGTTGTCGAACGCGGTAAAGTCGTCGTATCACAGATCGGGGCAGCAGGCGTTTCAAACGGCGATATCGTCATATTGCCCGATGGAACCGAAGATGCCGCAGAGTGTCTTGCAGCCGGTGCTTCTTGTCTTATAACCTGTTCGGGAACAAGACCCGACGATGAAGTGAGAAATAAGGCTTCCGACTTAGGAGTACGTATCATCGTTACCAAGTACGATGCATTCTCCGTCGCAAGACTTGTGGATCAGGCAATTCCCGTAGTTCACTTCATGAAGTCCCAGGATCTTGTTACTTTCAGAATGACTGATTTTGTTGATGATGTAAGACCTGTCATGGCTTCAGCTCATCACAGATATTTCCCTGTGCTTGATGAAAAGGGTGAATATGTCGGAATGATCTCCAGAAGAAACTTTCTGGGTGCGAAGAAAAAGCAGGTCATTTTGATGGATCACAATGAGAAGAATCAGGCCGTAACGGGAATTGATTCTGCTTCTATTCTGGAGATAATCGATCACCACAGATTAAGTGCGGTCGAAACCATATCTCCCGTATTTTTCAGGAACCAGCCCTTAGGTTCCGCATCCACCATAGTTTATCTGATGTATAAGGAAGCGCATGTCGAAGTAAAGCCTGAGATAGCAGGACTTCTTTGTGCTGCGATTCTTTCCGATACGCTTATCTACAAGAGCCCTACCTGCACGGATGTCGATATTCAGTGCGGCAACGAACTTGCACGTATTGCGGGAATCCTTCAGGATGAATTTGCCCGTGAGATGTTCAGGGCAGGAAGTGACTTTGAACATAAGACAGGCGAAGAACTTCTTAAGAGAGATTTCAAGAAGTTTACGATAGACGGTTATTCGGTAGGTATCTCGCAGGTCAATGCGATGATGAAGGAAGAAACCGAGATAGCGGAAGAGAAAGCACGTGAAGCTATCAAGGATTTCATTTCCAAAGAAAAACTCGATATGGCATTTTTCATGGCAACACTTATTCCTTCCGAATCATCGGGAGTTATCTGGGCCGGAGAAGGAGCCAGGGAAGTTATCAAGTCCGGATTCCAGACTGATATTTCCGAGGGAGACGAAAGAGTCTTCTTAAGCGGAATCGTATCGAGAAAACAGCAATTCCTTCCTGCGGTTGTTGAAGGGATTTCCGTGCTGTCCCAGGGATGATCATACGGGAGTAGATTAAGGTGCATAAGCTTTTAAAAGCTTCAAATATTTTCATATGTTTATTCGGTCTGGTTATTTTCCTGTACCTGACTTATCATGCCATGACTACCACATGGTTCATGAATCCGGCGGGTGCGGAAATACCGGTAAGTATACCCGATTCCGCAGCAGTTAACCTGGTATTCTTTGGTGTATTCATAATTGCGGTTTTTGGACTTACCGTTCTTTTCAGAAATAAAAATCTCAAAACAAATAAAATTCTCCATGCGGTTTTATTTATTTCCGCTTCATATCAGCTGATCATGGGCTTGCTGCATGTATTCGGCGCGGACAGAGTTCCGGGCGGAGATCAGGCAGCCCTTCTTAATGCCGCGGTATCTTTTATTAACGGCGATTACAGCTCACTACTTCCTCAGAACTATATGGGGATTTATCCCCAGCAGCTTGGTCAGGTATTTATCATTCAGGCTTTTATGTCTGTATTCAAAAGCGTCGATTATCATTTCTTCCAGATGCTGATCGTCTTTTTGAATGTCGGAACAGTTTTTACTATCTATTCGATCATAAAGGAACTGACCGATAATAGAGCTATACTGATCGCGGGAACCTTGATGGCAGGCTTTAATCCTCTGACCATTTTTTATACATCATGGGTTTATGGTGATCTTCCCAGTATCTTCTTTATGCTGAGTGCTTCACTTATGCTGATCAGATATTCGAAACGCAGGAAGGGTTCGTATCTGTTTTTTGCCGTCGTCTTTATTACCTTAGGCTATCTTGTCAGGAAAAATACTCTGATATTTATCGTTGCTTTCTTATTGGTTGCAGTCATAAAGGGTATTGTGTCCAAGGACAGAAAACTTCTTGTTGCCGGTGTATGTGCCATCGCAGTTCCTTTCCTTGTATTTCATCTGATCTGTGCAGGATATGAGAAGGCTTCGGGAATACCTCATTCGGATGGACTTCCCACGGCAAGTTTTCTTTATATCGGACTTTCGGAAAACGGCGGTCACTGCGGATGGTATTCTTCATTTCCCAATGATTACTTTACCAATGAGTGTGATACCGACAGAACATCCGAAGCATACCTGGAGAAAGCAAAGACCAGATTTGTTTCGATGATCCATGAACCCGGTTACATCAAAGCTTTCTACGGCTACAAGATCCTGTCACAGTGGAATGAGCCGATTTATCAGGCCGCGTTTTACAATCTGTATCACGATGATGTTCATATGGAAAAGGTAGTCTCGTTCGTGGATCGCGTGATGTCTTTCCACTTTGATTATTTCCTGTTCTTTACAGACAGGCTTCAGTTCATCGTTTATGCGGGAATGCTTTTGTATTTCCTTTTATCACTCAGAAAACAACCCGATCTGACCTGGCAGGTACTTGCAGCGACAATCATAGGAGGCTTCCTCTTCAGCATCATTTGGGAAGCAAAGGCCAGATACATTCTGCCCTATTACATAATGATGTTCCCTGTTTCCATGAGAGGGTATTACCTGCTTACCGATCTTATTCCCGGGGGTAAAAAGAAAAGCTGATAAAACTAAGATTTCCTTTGGGATTTCCGGGCAATTGTGGTAATATCTTCTAGTGGCTTAAAAACAGCATATGAGCGGATGTGATGGAATTGGTAGACATGCAAGATTTAGGTTCTTGTGCGCAAGCGTGTGGGTTCGAGTCCCTTCATCCGCATAAAAAATTCCTTGGGAAAAATCCCAAGGAATTTTTTTATGCGTAGTGAAGGGACTTACAAAATATCTAGTCTGTTCTTCTACAAACGAGTATGTCTCCGGACTTGAGTATGATGTTTCTCGTCGGTACACCGGTGACACCGTCTCTTATGAGTACGAGGATATCTGTAGCATCGTTGTCTTCGAGATATGCGATGCTTTTATTTACATAAGGTGTATCGGGACCTACGGTGATCGTGATGAGTCCGGCTCTTTCTTCGCCGTGGCCCTGGTTTCTTCTGATGGCGCCGTATTTCTCGACGAAACCTGCTGAGATGATGCCGGTAGGTATTGCAACCACGGCCATTGCAAGGAAGTCTATGATGACGCCGATCGTTTTTCCGATGATCGTTACCGGAGCAACATCACCGTATCCTACAGTAAAGATTGTTGTTGCCGCCCACCAGAGACCGGAGAGTGCATTGGGAAATGCATCGGGCTGAACTTCATGTTCTACGGAGTACATGCAAAGGCTGGATGACAGCATCAGTATCAGTATGATGAGTACCGATGAAAGTATCTGGTCGAGTCTGTCTTTGAATACGGACAGTATTACGTGGAATGAATCGTAAGTGGAATTGATCTTGAACAGTCTCAGGATTCTTGCGACTCTCAGGAGTCTGAATACCACAAATCCCGACAGATAGTAGAAGGGAAGTATGGTGAGTAGCTCGATGATTCCGTCAAGACTTGTCACGAACTTCCAGATTGCTTTTGATTTGGATTCTCCCGGATACAGGTAATCTGCGGTTATGATCCTCAGGAAGTATTCGATCATAAAGAATACGATGCTGAGTACATCCAGGAAATCAAATACCCCCTTCATGAAGGAAAGTTGTTCGAAAGACTCCAGAATGAGAGAGAGGATATTGAGGATGACTATCGTGATGAGAAGTGCATCAAATAAAAAGCTTGGCAGGTCTGATCTGCTTCCTATCTGAATTATCTCGAAGATTCTTTTTTTGCCTGATGATTTAACGGTCTGTTTTTTCTTATTGTTCTTTGAACTCATTTGTTTCCTTTCGTATCCGAATTTCAGATACGTTTTAATATTCTGAAAAAAATATTACCTTCCACGGGAATTAATGTCAAAAATGTTTAATAAATTCTGAGTGCCGGTTTCTGGCTCAAATAGTGGATTTTTCAGCATTTTAGAAACGAAATCCGGATAATGAGTTTCCTCATTCGTCAAAATCCATAAAAATTTTTTATAAAAAAACGTTTTCTTTTTGCTTTATGTATGATATATTCGTGATTGTAAAGGCGTGAAAACGTTTTTTCATTCAAAATCAAACAACACGCCGAAAACGGAAACGGAGGATAAATTATGAAAAGAAAGTTACTTAGTCTTGTTCTCAGTGCAGGACTCGTAGCAAGCTCCCTCACTTCACTCGCAGGTTGCGGTAAAGCAACGGGAGAGATCAAGATCTGGGTT
>JAEEGL014410914.1_pt1 | contig 10758 bp, 7 predicted proteins | sample 9134231 | NCBI WGS metagenome assembly JAEEGL01 (sample SAMN16246548, study PRJNA631951) | gut metagenome | biome: gut microbiome; feature: rumen; material: fiber-attached | host: Bos | place: Iran: Karaj | collected 2018-10
AAAAACTTAATATGACCATATTATATTTATAAAAAATAAATTTTAATTTTTAGATGGCTATTTATGAAAAAAGATCTTGGGAGACGCTAAATTTGCCACCTGTTTCAGGAGACACATACTTTAGGATATTAGATCATTCAGTAAACACAAATCCTTCTGAAGAGACTAATGGAGTAATATATGACGGTTTAGTGTTAGATGGATTTGGCATCCAGAACTTAGATGAGATAATTTCACAATATGTTAAGCCTACACCGATTGTTTTTAGCACATCTGTGCAGACAGACACTGGATCTCATTTTAGATTCTACATATATTACACACAAGACAACTGGACAACTTGGACATACGACATTGTAATAATAACATATGACTGGAGTTATGAGAGTGTTTCTAGAGCTGTGCTTTCAGACCCTATAATAAATCTTATAGACAATAGACAGTTTTTCCTTTATACTATAAGAGCAGAATCATCTGACATACAGGCTACTGTGACAATGAAGATAGACAATACAACAGTTTTATCTCAAGAGATATCTGGCTACACCTACTATAACTTTGTGGCAGATATGTCAACACAGACATATACAGGTGAGTTCACATATGCTTACTCTTATGACTTCTTTGTTTATGACTCAATACCAATAACCGGCGTTCACACAATTACCGTTGGTCCTTCTGTATATTATGTTACTAACACTTGCTATAAATATTGCCTTTACTATTTGAACCAGTATGGTGGTTGGGATTCATTGTTGTTCAGGGGCAGAGAATTGAAGACTGATGATCTTTCAAGACTGTCTTACAAGAAAAACTATGTTGCGCAATCAACTGATTTTCATAAAGTTGATTATCTAACTACATTGCAAGAAAAATGGTCTTTGAACACTTCATTCTTGAATGACATAGAATCTTCAAAAATGATTAACTTGATGGCTTCTAACAAAATATACATTCACGATTTGGAGACCGGTCATATTGCACCAGTGAACATAACAAATTCTAACTGTGAACATAAAAACTATAAAAACCAAGGAAGGAAAATGGCTACTTACACTATTGAAGTTTCCGCTTCACAACCAAAATATCGAATATAAATTATGATTGAACTTTACATAGAGAACAAAAAGATTGACTTAACAGAAGATCTTGAAATAAACTTCACTTATGAGACAATAGACCCTGACAAGTTAGCTTCTATAAAGAACTCTTTCTCTAAGACAGTAAACATTCCTGGAACAGCTAACAACAACATAACTTTCGGACATATATTCCGTTATGACAAATACATATTTGATGCAGGTGATTTAAACATAGTCAACAACATAGACAACAACTATGACCCTCATAAACGTGTAAAATGGTTCATAAACAAGAACGGATCTCTAGTCAATAGAGGATATTGTGTTCTTGACAACATATTGATAAAGTCTGAAAGAGACATAACATATCAGCTAACACTTTATGGTGGGCTTGGAGAGTTCTTCTATTCATTGTCATACAATGAAGATGGTTCACCAAAGACTTTAGCAGATATGTTCTGGAATTGGTTTCCAAGGACTTCTTTATATACTCACGGTGCCGCTTTAGATGCAGGTGCAGAAGATACACAGACATTATATAAAGCTTCAGCTGACATTGTGGCTTCATCATATCATTCATTGAACCCACTATACACTTATGAGGGCACAACTGACATAGACAAAGATGTTGTGTTTGTCCCTTGCTATACTGGCCTATATGAAGACTTTGACTCAAAGCATATGCTTGTCTCAACATTCAACCAAAACTATCTTACATCACCTAAATATATTTCAGATGAAAAGAAAGCTTCGTTGATAAAATCTTTTCCTGACAATTATACAGATCCTGCCGATGGGAAAACATATAGGACACTTGACAAGAATTTCTCATCTTCAGGAGCTTACAGATATGGGTTAGTGACATTTTCTAGAGACGTAGATCCTTGGGAAGCAGGTGACATCAGGATCAATGAGCTTCCTGTCGCGATACGTCTTTCTAAGCTTATGCACGTGATTTCTCAGCCGGAAAACAATGGCGGATATGAAGTGATTTGGGATGATGACATAAAGCAGTCTTTGCATTGGCTTTATAGTTGGGTACTTTTGGGCAAGCTTAAGCAAGAAAAAGAAGCCATTGTAAAATATTCTTTAGTTCCTAATCCAACATATGATGGACAAAATCTTACAGTAAATTATGCTGTTGAAAATCAAGGAGCTGCAACTACTTCAACAACAATAACTTATGATTTGTTTAATTCTACAATAGAACAAGGAACTTATGCCTTTTCACTTAATGTTATTCCAAAGTTGAATTTCAATGTAAATAACCATAACGACTATTGGGCAGGAAGAAATGCTATATATGACTGGGTTTCAGCATCTTACACTATTGGTGTATATGGACATAACACATTGTATTATAGCAGATGGAATACATTTGTTGTAATTAATAAATTCTACTTAGGAAAAACAACAATAAAGAATATATGTGATGTATTTTACTTTGCACAAAATGTTAACAATAATAAATTTGGTGAAGTGACATATGGAAATTATAATTCACAGTTTCTTGACAACTTGAAGACAATGCTTGAAACACATTATTCTATCACAATTGATAAGATTGATATACATAATTGTGAAGCTTTGTATTCAAATTACAATGGTGATCAATACGGTGTTCCAACTATAAACTATGAAGTTCAAAACCAACAGATCAACACAACACTAGAGATATCATCACCTGGTTCTTTGAGAATAGAACAGACACAAGTTATGTGTTTTACAATTGGAGGACACTTTGGGCCAAGAAGTGGAATATGGGGAGTTGATAACCCTAATTTTGCAGTTGGAGATTCATCTAAACTTGGATTCTTTGGTTTTGTAATTAGTAAAAATTATACAGATTCACGTGCGTGGAATACTGTATATAATTTCTCAATAACTATAAATGAATCCAGACAAAATGGATTGACTGTTTCAAAGTCAGCAGGATTCAACATTATGAATATTGACAAGAAGACATTGTTTGCTAATTCTAAATCACCTATGAGATATTTGTCAGGATTTTGTAAGATAATGAACTATAGGTTTGTTTGTGACAACACTTCACAAAAGATATACATACACACATTAAAAGACTACTATAAAAACAACATCATAAATTTAGATGACAGAGTTGACATAGGAAGAAGCATAAGCATAAAGAACCTTACAACAAAGAACAAGAAGATCAATATAGGGTTAGACACACCTGAGACATATCCAGTAAATTTGTTCAACAAGAACTCAAGAGAAAAGTTCAACACATATAGATATGACACTAAAATTGAGTTTCCTGCTGGTGAAGCTAACTTGTTAGACAACTTGACATTTAAGAACACTATTGACTGGCAACAGTCATCTATATTCTACAACATATATCCACAAATGCCAAGACCTTATGCTACACAATCAATAAGTTGGACGTTGTTTGATCCGGAAGCTGCTTCAACAGATGAAATAAAGAAGAAAGAAATATTTAGAGTTGGTGTGCCTTCTACTGTTGATACAATGATAGCTAACATTGATTTTCTACCAAAAATGTCTTTGTTTGACAAAGACAACAAATTTGTTGATGTTGAGTCATCTTTTATATTCTTGAATGGATTTGTCAAGAACTATGACTACTCGCTTTCTCAAAATGACGGGTCCCAAACTCTTTCATACACACTTAATCCTGACCATTATGTAAGCGGCACTGGTGTCGAGACAGCTTCACAAACACAAAGCATAAAGTATTTCACTGTAAGCGACCTTTCAAAAGAATACCGTGTTACAGCGCACTTCACATCAACACAACGTGCATACACTGTATACTATTATGACGCAAACAACACGTTATTGGGCAGGGAGCTGACTCAGCAAAGCGCAACATATAACAATGTCCTGATAACATTGCCTCAAGGGACAACAACAATAAAGATGAACTGCCTTAAAGATGCATTAGATGAGTTTTTCATAACTATGTCTCCAGTTGATATAAACGTCATATCTCCAAAAGTTATGTTCTCAAATGACACATATGAGCAATATTATTTGAACCAGTCAAGATGCTATGTGTATGACTTCAAATACAATGACACTTTCGTAGGCTGGGGTGAATATTCAATGGACCAGAAAGGTTCAGCTACATCTTGGGCTATACCAATGTTCTCTAGAGACCTATATAATGCTTACATACCTGACATACAAAAATGGCAAAATTCAATAACTAAGCTTGCATCTTGGAACATATCAAACCAAGAAGGGCTTGACACACTTTATTCTTTGATAAGAACTAAATTCTTGCTTAACCCAAACTATAACTATCCTAAGATTACTAATGAAAACTCATATTTGGCAAATGAATATTCAATAGCTTCAATACCTGAAGATGATGAGTTTACAGAAAGGATATATGACAAAAACTGGAAAGACTATATTGATGACTTATATGACCGCAATGCTAGAGACATAACTGCTTATGTTGACTTGTCAGGGCTTGGAGACGCTTCAGAAATAATGAGAAAGATATATTCTTACAAGTCACATTTGTGGGTCATAATTAAGCTTGAGAATTTCAAGATAGCTGAGACAACACACGACAAATTCACAAAAGTGACAATGCATAAGATTGACAAACTTAGCACTTGGACAAATTGATTCTATTGACTTCTAGTGAACTTACAGTATGTTTTACACATCCTGATGTGTCATAAAAACTTAGATTATAAATTATATATTTAGATAAAAGAAAGTTCACTAGAAGTCACAATAACTACTTCAAAAAAGAAAAAATAGACAAAATATAATATGGCTATAGAACAAAATGAGATAAAGAAAGTCATATCAGTTGACCTTGGCAACACAACAACATCACTTAAGGACTACAAGAAGCACATAGATGAGCTTCGTGGGTCTTTGCTTCAGTTGGATGAGACATCTGAAGAATACAAAAAGATCTCTGAAGAGATATTCAATGAGCAACAGAAGCTTAATGAAGTGATGAAAGTTGGCAAGACGCAAGTTGATGCTGAAGCAGGAAGCTACAACGCACTAACTAAGGAGATGGCTGACCTTAAAAAGCAATGGAAAGCTACTGGTGATGAGACTAAGAGAGCAGAACTAGGCGGCCAGATTCTTGACATAAACAACAAGCTTAAAGACTTAGACGCGTCAACTGGAAACTTCCAACGAAATGTAGGAGAATATGAGCAGGGTTTCTCTAAAGCAATGAGTAACTTAAAAGGTGGGCTTACATCTTCAGTTCCAGCTTTCGGCAAAGTAAATACTGCTATGAAGATGATAGCCGCAAACCCAATTGGATTAATCATCACTGCTTTAGTTACTGCATTTATGGCTTTGAAGAAAGCAATTGCTGGAAGCGAAGACCAGACTAACAGGATGAAGAAAGCATTCTCTATTTTCCAGCCTGTTGCAAACGCTATAAAAAATGTTATATCGGGCATTGCTGACGCATTTGTTTGGCTTGCTGAAAAAGCATCTGAAGCAATTACATTCATTATGCGAGGGCTTAAAGATATGTTCGAGGCATTCGGATGGGATGAGTGGGCTGGTGCAATACAAGAGTCACTTGACGCAATGGAGTATGCTAATGAACTTGAAGAGCGCAACATAGAGCTTACTAAGCAGAAACGAGAAAACCTTGTCACTGAAGCACAACTAAGGCTTGAAATATCTGAATTAGAGACAAAGATCGCTGACAGGCAGAAATATTCTGAGAAAGAGCGTCTTGCTTTCTTAGATGAATGGGAGAAGAAGTCTAGACAAATTGCACAAATGAGGCTAGATGCTGCTACTGCAGAATATGAAATAATAAGAGACACAAATGCACTTACAGAGTCAAGCACTGAAGACAAAGACCGTGAAGCAGAAGCACAGGCTAGGATGATTAATGAGCAACGTGCTTTCAATGAGGAGATGACAACTATAACTAGAAAGCGTTCACAACTGCTAGGAAGAGAGCATTCAGCTGTTAGCAAAATAACTGCTGAAAGAGAAAAACAAAAGCAGAAAGAACAACAGTTGCTTGAAAAAGAGCAAGAAATGGTCAAAGCAATAGAGGACCGTTTAGAGGACGAGAAGAAGACTGAACTTCAGAAACTGAAAGAGAAATATGATGAAGAGTATGCCTTGCTTGTAAAATATGAAAAGGACACTACTGCATTGACTGAAGAATACGAAGCAGCTAAAGCAAAAATAATAGCAAGCAAACAACAAGAGGCATATGATGAAGCACAGAAGGCAAGGCAAACATACTATGACACTATAAAATCTAACGCTGAACAAAGGATATTTGAGATCGAGAATGATGCTGACTTAGAGATACAGACTGAAAAAGAGAAAGAAGAAGCTATTTTTGAGGTTAAACAAAATGCTTTAGCACGACAGATGAATGCTGTAAGTTTGGCTCTTGAAGAAGAAGGCCTTACAGAAGCACAGCGTGAAGAGCTAAGGAAACAATATGATGCTTTAGACCAAGAGCTTTCTAACAATGAGATCCTAAGAAGCAAGCAAGTCAAAGACCAGGAGAAGAAAGATGCTGAAGAAGTTGCTGAAGCAAGAAAGGCTGCACAGATGGCTACATTGACAGGAGCTGCATCTTTGTTTGGAGCTTTAGCTGAACTAAGTGAAGAAAACAGCAAAGAGCAAAAAGCTTTCTCTATAATGGAGACAACTATAAACGGACTTGCTGCTGTGATAGGCACATTCAAGGGATATTCTGAGTTTGGTTTTTGGGGTTGGGCTGCTGCTATAGCGCAGGCCGCTGCTATAACTGCTTCAACTGCAGCAACAATAAACAAGATAAAAAGCACTAACAAGAATAGCAGTGGATCTAATGCTGCTGTGGCTGCACCACAATCTAACACTAACACTATGTCTATGACTACAGTGTCACCATTGTTGAATGAACAAGAAGACATAAACAGGTTTGACACATCTGGTGTAAAGAAATATAGTGATGATGAGACACAAAACTTACGTGTTTATGTTGTTGACCAAGACATACGTGATGCTAACAATAGAGCTGAAGTTGTTGAAAACAATGCTACTTTTTAAGTTATGAATTATAAAAATTACATAAATAATTGATTATTATATATTTACTTAGGAAAAAGCAGATTTTCGTCATACTAGCTATTTATTAATAGAACAATAAAGTGAACGAAAATCTGCTTTTTCCTAAAATGTGTCAGAATAAAATTTAAACAAATTTAGCTGATTTTATATTTATTATAAATTTATCATATTTTTATTATGATTCCTGTTTTTGAAGCACTTATAGATTCTATAGATACTGGAATTTACAAAATATCATTAGTTGACCTTCCTGCAGTTGAATCAGACTTTGTTGCTTTTGACAAACAAAACAAAGTTATGAAATACAATATTGAGAATGAAGAGCAAAGAATGGTTACTGGTGTTATAATGAGGGCAAACTTCAATATTTATCGCTATGATGAGGAATTTGGTGAATACTATATCAAATATTCTCCAGAGACTATAAAGCTTATGGCTGAAAAAATGATGATAGACAATACTTTCAACAATATAAATTTGATGCACGAAGATGGAACTGACGTTGAAGGTGTGAATTTAGTTGAGCTTTTCATTAAAGACACAAACAAAGGAATAAATCCTGCTAATTTTGATGACATTGAAAATGGTTCTCTTTTTGCTACATATAAAATAAACAATGATGCTATATGGGAACAGATTAAACTTGGGACTTTCAAAGGATTCTCTTTAGAGGGAATTTTTGATATTGAAAGAACACAATTCAGAAAAACAAATAAAGAAAACAAAAATATTGCAAATAAAAATACATTTTTAACTACAATGAATAGATTATTTAACAAATTCTTGAAATCTTTTGTAAAGTGTGGTTCATTGACTACTGTTGATGACAGAGAACTTTACTGGGTTGGAGAAGCTGATCTTCAGATTGGTGATGAATTGTTCTACAATGAAGACGGACAAGAAGCACTTAAAGTTGAAGACGGTGAATACGAACTTAAAGACGGCACAAAGATCGTTGTTGAAGACGGACTTGTAAAAGAAATCCGTGAAGCTAATGGTGAGAAAGAAGATTCATTAGACAACGAGGTTGAAGCTAAGAAGACTGAATGTGCAGAAGAAGAAATCATAGTTGAGGATCCTGAAAAACCAGAAGACGAGACTAAAGATGAAGCTGACAAGAAATATGATGAATTGAAAGCTGACATTGATGACCTTCGTAAAGAGCACGATGAGCTTAAGGGAATGTTTGAAGAAATGAAGAACACTCTTGATGCGTTGCTTAACAAACCCGCTGCAGAGCCTATAGTTGAAGAGTTCACTAAGGTTGCTGGTTCTAAATCTGAAAATGGAATTCCTGTTTTTGGTTCACGTGCTAAATCATTCCATTGATTTACAATAAGTTAAATCATAAAATTAATGACAAATTTTTCAATTGTCAAAATTGAATTAAACAAATTTCATTTATTTTATATTTATATTAAAATGTTAAATAAAACATTACAACAGAAAAACAAAAATACATTAAATTATTAAAATGGCTAACTCATATAACATTAGCGCACTTCCAAATTATGTGGATCAAATGCGTCCAGACCTTATTGCTAAGGCTGTAATTGGAGCTAAATCTGCTGGTTTGTTCAACTTACAAACTGGTGTTAAAGGACCTACTGCTTTGAACCTTATTTCTTCAAACGTTGTTTTTGGTGATGGTTCTGCTTGCGGTTGGACTGAAAGCGGTGCTACATCATTGTCTCAAGCTGTTCTTACTCCAAGAGCACTTAAGATCAATATGAGCATCTGTGACAAGACTTTGCTTAGCAAATGGGCTAACTATCTTGTAAAGGTTCAAGCTAACAAACTTGACAGCGATCTTCCTTTTGAGGAATATTTCATTGAAGACGTGATAAAGAACGTAAAAGCTGGTATTGAGACTATGATTTACCAAGGTGACTCTTCTAACGCATCAGCTATTGAGTTCGACGGTCTTTTGAAGATTTTGCAAGCTTCAGGTAACACTACAATTGTTACAACTGGTGCATCAAGTGTAACTTCTTACAACTTCATCAAACAGGTCGCTTCACAAATGCCTGCTTCAATCCTTGATAAAGATGACCTTGTAATATTGGTTTCTATGCCTATGTATCTTGCTTATGTCCAAGACTTGGTAAGTGCTAACTTGTATCACTACAACCCAGGCAATGGTGAGAATGAATATATGCTTCCAGGAACTAACATCCGTGTTATTGGTGTAAATGGTTTGAACAACACCGAATCATTTGACTATGCAATCGGTGGTTCTTTAAGCAATATGTTCTATGGAACTAACCTTGAAGACGGTGAAGAGATTTTTGACCTTTGGTATTCAAAAGACAACCGTGAATTCCGTTTAGCAATTGAATTTGTTGCTGGTGTTCAGGTTGCTTTCCAAGATGAGATTGTTCTTGGTAAGAGAGCAAAATAAGTTTAACATAGAGAGGGAGCAAAATCCCTCTCTTGACCACCCTCACAAAATAAATATAAAAATATGACGAAAATAATATGAGCTGCACACAGATATTAAATGGAATTCAGGTTGATTGCGAACCTTCTATGGGTGGTTTGAAAGTTGTTTACATTGCTAACTCAAGTGACGTTACTGATTTTGAAGTAACTGATGGACAAATAACATCAATCACTATGGCTTCAGGTAAGACTTTCAAAACTTACTCTTTCCGTAGAAACACCGCTTCTATGACATCAACACTTTCAGTTGACCCTGCTAATGGAACTTCAGTTGCTACAGATGTTGCACTTTCTTTCCTTAAGCAAGACACACAAAAGAGAATTGAGATTTCAGCTTTGTCAATCGGTGAACTTGTTTTGATAGTTCAAGACGCAAATGGAAGATATTGGTTCTTAGGTAAAGATATGCCTGTTATGGCAAGTGCTGGTGGAGCCGAATCAGGAACTGCTTACACTGATGGTAACCGTTACACTATAACTTTACAGGACAATTCTAAAGATTATCCTTATGAAGTCAAGACTACTCCAGCATCAGAAGGTGACACTGACTTTGTTAACATAAATTCAATCGTAGCTTGAATTTAGAAAATCAAAACTTCTTTCATAGTTTAAATTTAATATATAGTTTTGAGCCCGGGCATCCAATAAGACCCGGGCTTTTTAGTGTAATTTTTTATGTAAAACAAAATTCATTTTTTATATATTTGTATTAAAATACAACTAAATTTTATATAAAATGATCATAGTTTCAAACAAAAATATAGAAAATTCAGTTTATTTTCCTCAAAACTTATACACTAACAACACTGATGTTTATAAATTAGTTTTGAATGACAGAGGAACTAACAAAGAATATGTTTTTGATAATCTTGATGACAAACATTTAGTTCAATATGACTATTACTCATTTTTCTTGAATTTCAAAAATTTGCCAGAAGGTGAATATGAATACACAATATTTGATTCTAACAATGATGTTGTTGGTAAAGGACTTATAAGACTAAATGAATTGGAGCAAGACAACATTTACTACAATAAAAATAATGAATATATAGCTTATGACAAACAATGAAAAGAAACAGACAAATGTTAAGTTCTTGGCTATAGACCAGTTTGTTGAATCTAACATTGTTGCACCTACTGAAGTTTTCATAAAAGACAGAGGTTTTGT
>JAEEGL014728599.1_pt1 | contig 10758 bp, 7 predicted proteins | sample 9134231 | NCBI WGS metagenome assembly JAEEGL01 (sample SAMN16246548, study PRJNA631951) | gut metagenome | biome: gut microbiome; feature: rumen; material: fiber-attached | host: Bos | place: Iran: Karaj | collected 2018-10
AATAAGGACTGGAACGAATATGTTTCAAGCTGTAAGAACCTTAACGTAGAAAAGATCGTTAAACTTACAAACGATATCTATAAGAAACAGAGCAAATAGTTTATAAAAACCAAATAGCGATAATTAAAGCACGCGTTTTAGCCACTTGCAAAACGCGTGCTTTTTTTTAAATTTGCGAGTTGCGGCGCTGCTTAGGCGTAATGCCACGAATCTTTTTGTAGGTGCAGATAAAGTGACTGGCATCTGTAAAGCCGGTTTCCTGACTGATATAGTCCAGGGTTTTGTCGGTGTAGAGCAGGAGAGTGTCTGCCTTACAGATTCTTATGAATTCAATATATTCCTTACAGGTTTTTCCAAACTGAGTCTTAAACTGTTTTGCGAAGTTTGAATAGCACATGCCGCATTTAGAAGCCAGGTCTTCAATACTGATGTTTTCTGCAGAGTGTTTATCAATATATTCCAGAACAGAAAAATCCTTTGTAGAGAACTGATCAAAGGTTGTCTTGGCAGAAAATTGAAAGCCGTGACGAAGCCAGATGCGCATGATTTCTGTGACAATAAGACTGATCATTGAAGCAACCTTAATATCATAGCCGAACTGACGGTTCTTTGTTTCCCACATACAGTATTCAAAATACATTTTCACCGGATTAAACCGCAGGTCATGGGCAGTAAGAAGATTACTTGCCTCAGATGCGGCATTGGCATTATCCAGAAGTTTAGGAAGCTTTGGAGAACCCGGAGTTGTATTTGAAAGAATCATATCATCAAATTTAATGACATAGAAAAGAGGCTTTTCGGAATATTCTTCTTTAACCGGATAATCAAGAAAGGAATGAATCTGTTTCGGGTGAAAGATAATCATATCGCCGGGATTCATTGTAAACTGCTTGCCGTCTACCTCAGCGTAGAGTACACCACTTACAAGATAAACCATCTCGGTAAAGTAATGCCAGTGAGGCTTTACATATTTCCAGTCTCCGGAAAAGGCCTGAAAGGGTGCATTTAGGCTGTCGCTTTCTTCAAAAAGGTCGTCCATAGGTAAATCCTTGTCGGCAAGCACAGCTTGCCTCTGAGCCATTCTTTCGATAATCCTAAAACGACCCTTGCGGCTCGTTTTTTAACGGATTTTCGATTGTAGGCATATAGAGATTTGTACAATAATCTTCCTTTATTTTTATAGCACGGAATTACCAGTAATGCTAGTATAAAATAGAGTTATAACGAGGTTTTTATGAAAGCTAAAACTCCATTTTCCTGGGTATGGTCTTATGTACGGAAGTACCGTTTTGGTATGGCGGCAGGACTATTTTTGAGTGTTATTGTAGCAGCAATGAATATGGTTAATCCTCTTGTTACCGGAAGAATAGTTGATAAGGTTATTAAAGCCGGTCAGCACGAGCTTCTTTTTAAGCTGATTTTCATTATGATTGCGGTAGTTATAGGAAAATCTATCTTCCGTTACAGCTATCAGGTAATTTTTGAACACTGCTCACAGAATGTAATTTTGAAGATGCGTGAGGATTTGTATGCCCATATACAGAAACTGGATTTTTCCTGGTATGACAATGCTCCAAGCGGAAACGTAATGACTCTTCTGACTTCTGATCTGGATAAGGTCCGTCACTTTGTTGCCTGGGTTTTATATCAGATTCTGGAGAATAGTCTTATATATATTTTTTCAATTATTACCCTGGCGTCAATTAACTGGAAACTGACTCTTGCTTTCCTGGTAATTGCGCCTCCGGTTATGCTGCTTGTAAGAAAGTTCAAGATTGAGATTCGTCCGGCTCATATGAGGGTAAGAGACCAGTTCGCGGTTTTGAATACACGGGTTGGCGAAAACATTGAAGGGAACCGCGTTGTAAAAGCTTTTGTCCGCGAAGGCTATGAAACCCAGCGCTTTGAAAAAGAAAACGAAGCCTTCCGCGATGTTTCAATTGCTAATGCCGATATGCGTGTCCGCTATATGCCATGGATTGATGCCCTTTGTCAGGTTCTGCCGGTAATCCTTATTCTTTTTGGCGGTTATCTTGTAATCAATAATGAAATGACAATTGGGCAGCTGGTTACCTTTAACGGACTCATGTGGGCCTTTATTCAGCCAATAAATATGTTCGGAACCCTTGTTGATAATACACAGAATTTTGGTGCTTCTGCAGACAGACTTTTTGAGCTTTACAAGGTGGAGACTAAAATCAAAAATCCAGAGGGGTCAGAAGATACAGAAGGTGCCCTGAAGATTGAAGGTCGGGTAGAGTTCCGCAAAGTTTCTTTTGCCTATAACGAAACTCCGGTTATTAAGGATATGAGCTTTGTGATAGAGCCGGGAACTACAGTTGGAATCCTTGGTCCTACAGGAAGCGGAAAATCTACGATAGCAAATCTTATGTGCCGTTATTATGACGCAACTTCCGGCCAGGTTCTGATTGATGGTAAAGATGTGCGTGAATACAATCTGCAGGATCTGAGACGCAATGTGGGTATCACCATGCAGGAAGCCTTTCTCTTCAGTGATACGGTTGAAGGTAATATTGCCTTTGCAAAAACGGATGCCTCAATTGATGAAGTTGAAAGTGCGTCTGAACTTGCCCGGGTAAAAGAATTTATCGGGGACCTTACAGAAGGTTATGATACCATTGTAGGTGAGCGCGGTGTGGGCTTGAGCGGAGGACAGAAACAGAGAATAGCCCTGGCTCGTCTTTTTCTCGCAGATCCAAAGATTATGATTCTTGATGATACTACAAGTGCCGTTGATAACGATACTGAATATAAAATCCGTCAGAGTATAAAAAGCCGCAGTCAGGGACATACAGCCTTTATTATAAGCCACCGTGTTTCTTCTTTTGAGAACTGCGACATTATTCTTGTTGTTCAGGATGGACAGATTGTAGATAAGGGCAGTCACAAGGAACTTATCGGGCGGCCGGGTTATTATCATGATGTATGGCTGGAGCAGAGGGGATAAGCGAGGTTTATTATGGCAAGAAATAAATTTGATGCAGATGAAGAAATAGAGCAGAAGTTTAATCCTCATGTTGTGATGAGACTTACAAAGTGGATTAAGCCTTATACAAAATGGATGGTGCTTTCCTGCGTAATAATGCTGGTGTCTTCGGCAATCTCGCTTACCAGTCCATACCTTACGAGAATGGCAATTGATAAGGCAATTCCTGATGCAGACTACCGTATGTTAGTTATAATTGCTGCAGTCCTGCTTTTTTCAACTCTGATTGTAAGAATCCTTCTGGCTGAGAAACTTAAGATTATGACCCGTGTTGCCCAGAAGATTATTGTGAATATCCGTAAGGATGTTTTTACAAAGCTGCAGTCTCTTCCTTTCAGCTATTTTGACAGCAGACCTCACGGAAAAATTCTTATCCGTGTTGTAAATTATGTAAACTCACTTTCAGACCTGCTTTCTAACGGAATTATTCAGCTTATAAGCGACCTCTTTACACTTGTTGTAATCATCGGCTTTATGATTGCAATTGATGTAAAGCTGACTCTGGTTTGTATGGCTGTACTGCCGGTGCTTTTTATTATTCTTTTTTCTATGAAGAAAAAGCAGCATGAAGCCTGGAAGCAGGAAAGTTACAAACGTTCGAATCTCACAGCCTATCTTTCTGAAAGCCTGAACGGCATGAAGGTTACCCAGAGTTTTGCCCGTGAAGAAGTAAATCAGGGAATCTTTGATGAACTTTGCCGCAAGTGTAAAAAAGTCTGGATTCGTGCCGTAAATATCAACAATATTATCTGGCCTTCTGTAGATATTCTTTCTACTCTTGGAGTTACTCTTGTTTACCTTGCCGGCATTAACTGGCTGGGTGAAACTGTAACAATCGGTACTCTTGTTGCCTTTGCGGGCTATATCTGGCGTTTCTGGCAGCCTATTCAGAATCTTGGAAACTTTTATAATTCAATGGTTACTACCGGCGCCTATATTGAGCGCATTTTTGAGCTGCTCGATGAAGATGATGCAATTACCGATAAGCCCGGCGCGGTTGAGTTACCGCCAATCCGTGGACATGTTCAGTTTGATCACGTGGATTTTTCTTATGAGCCGGGAAATCCTATTCTTAAGGATGTAGATTTTACAATTACCCCTGGTATGACTGTTGCCATTGTAGGCCCAACTGGAGCCGGAAAAACAACTATTGTAAATCTTCTCAGCCGCTTTTATAACGCAGAGAAGGGGAAGATTCTTATTGATGGAATTGATATTCAGGAGCTTCAGATTAAGTCAATCCGAAAGCAGGTTGGTGTAATGCTGCAGGATTCTTTCCTTTTCAGCGGTACAATTATGGAAAATATCCGTTATGGCCGTCTTGAAGCCAGTGACGAAGAGTGTATGGCTGCTGCAAAAACTGTTCAGGCCCATGAGTTTATTACAGCCTTCCCCGAGGGCTACAATACTGTGCTTACCGCAAACGGTGGTGGTCTCAGCCAGGGGCAGAAGCAGCTGATAAGCTTTGCCCGTGTACTGCTGAGTGATCCTCGAATTCTTATTCTTGATGAAGCAACTTCTTCTGTTGATACCCATACAGAAAAGGCTCTGCAGCAGGGACTGGGAGAGCTTTTGAAGGGACGAACAAGTTTTATCATAGCCCATCGTCTTTCAACAATCCGCAATGCCGACGTGATTTTCTTTGTTGATCACGGAGAAATTGTTGAGAGGGGAAATCATGAAGAACTGATAAAATTCGGTGGTCATTATGCAAAGATGGTAAGTGGTGTATTTGCATGATGTTGAGAAAATCACTTCTTAATGCTAAAATCATAATATGAATAAAAATGATTTTCTGGCAAAAGCCTATGGTGTTGGAAAAACAAAAAATAAAAATGACAGCACCGCGGACAATGCTGACGATATAAAAGCAAAAGATCTTACAGATAATAAACCTTCTTCATCTCAAGAACTTGAAGAATCTGTTTCTTTTTTGAAAACCGGCGGCCTTCTTAAGGTTCCTGTTGAGCAGGCAGAAGCCGACGGAAAAGATTCTGTTTACCGCCGCGTTGCAAAATTCCTTCTTCTTATTGGTGAAGATGAAGCGGCAAAAATCCTTCCTCATTTAAGCGAAACTCAAATAGAGAAAATAATTCCTGAAATTGCTTCCATACGAACTGTAAGCAAGGAAGAAGCTGCAGTCATCATGGAGGAGTTCAACGGACTTCTCAATAAGGCCCGCGAGCAGGGTGGCGTTGAAACTGCCCGCGAAATGCTGGAAAAAGCCTATGGAAAAAAGCGTGCCGACGAAATGCTTCGAAAGGCAATGCCTCTGGAAGGAAAGATTCCTTTTACATATCTTAAGGATGCAGACAACGAGCGTGTTTATCTCTTAATTAAAGACGAGAATCCCGGCGTTCAGAGCATGGTTCTTTCTCATCTTGAACCAAAGAAGGCCGCAAAAATCATAAACCTTATGACAGACGCAGAGAAAAAAGAAGTTGTTATGCGTCTTGCAAAAATGGAACCTGTAAGCCCGGATGTACTTCGCCGCGTAGACCAGGCCATGCACGAAAAATCTTTGAACCAGACTGTTGAAAAAGCAGAGAATATAGACGGACGCAATGCACTTGCCCAGATTCTTAAAAAGATGGATGCAGGTGCAGAGAATGATATTCTTACCTATCTTTCTGAAGATGATCCGGACCTTGGGCAGGATCTTCGCAGCCGCCTCTTTACAATGGACGATGTTGTAAAATCAGACGACCGCTTTGTTCAGGAGAAACTTCGCGAAATGTCTGAAGTTGATATTGCTTATCTTATTGCGGCAAAGCCGGATGACTTCCGTGAAAAGATTCTCAGCAATATTTCTGCAGGCCGCAGAGCTGAAGTCCGGGCTCAGGAGGATATCTTAAAGCCTATGCGCCGAAGTGATTGTGAACGTATTACTTCGGAGTTTTTCAGCAAGCTGCGCCGTGCATTCGAAGAGGGACATCTTATTATTCAAGACAGGAACGATGACGTGTTTGTGTAACGTCGTCAATGGATTGCCATGTCGCTACGCTCCTCGCAATGACAGAGCCTCGTCATTGTGTACGACTGGTTCGTCATTGCGAGCGTAGCGAAGCAATCCATAGTATACAGTGTACGGGGAATTAAAATGTTTAACTTCACAGACTCAAATAATATCGGGAAGGCTTATAAAGATTTTGTTTTACTTTCAATTGACGAGCTTCCAGACTATAAAGCAAAAGGTGTTTACCTCCGCCACAAAATTACCGGCCTCGAGGTCTATCATATAATCAAAGACGATAAGGAAAATCTTTTTGCCTACGCCTTCCGTACTCTGGATAAAACTTCCCGCGGAGTTGCCCACATTATGGAGCACTCGGTTTTGTGCGGCAGTGAAAAGTATCCTCTAAAAGAGCCTTTTATTACCCTTGCTTCAACTAGCCTTAATACTTTTCTGAACGCGCTTACTTATCCTGATAAAACAGTTTATCCTGGAGCTTCGGTTGTCCGCTCAGATTATTACAATATGATGGATGTTTACGGCGATGCTGTTTTCTTCCCGAAACTTGACCATGCGACCTTTATTCAGGAAGGTCACCGGCTTGAAATGGACGAAAATGGCAAACTAAGCATTCAGGGAGTTGTTTACAATGAGATGAAGGGAAATTATTCTTCCTTTCAGCCTATTGCTTTCAGCGATCTCATAAGCGCAATGTTCCCTAACAGTTATCCAGCTTTTGATTCGGGTGGAGATCCGCTTCATATTCCTGAACTTTCTTATCAGGATTTTCTGGATTTTCATCAGAAGTTTTACAGCCCTGATAACTGTCTTCTCTTTTTATACGGCGATATTCCAACTTTCGAACAGCTGGATTTTATTGACGAACGTTTTATCGACCGTCTGGTAAAGAAGTATGACTGCCGTGAGGGTGGTGCAATCTGCAATATTGATACAGTGTCTAAGCTTCCACTTACAAAAAAAGAAATTGCTTCCCTTCAGACTTTGAACTTTCTGCAGGAGTCCTGTTCTCTTAAAACTTACGCGCCTCATACAGGTTCAACCGGCAGCTTTGTAACTATGAACTGGTACGCCGGTAAAGCTGATATGGAAAAGTATTTTTTGTGTGAGGCTTTGTGCGGAAACGACAGTTCGCCGCTGGCGCGCGCTTTGAAGGACAGTAAGCTGGGCGATGACGTTCAGTTCCAGAGCTTTGGTCAGTTCCGAGAGGAATTTTTCTCTGCCGGTCTCTGGGGTGTAAAGAAGGGGAATGAAGAAAAAGTCTTTAAGCTTGTAGAAAAGACTATCAGAGAAATTTACGAAAATGGAGTTTCAAAAGAAGATATTGATTCTGCTGTTATGGGAATTGATTTTGCTCTGCGTGAAGTAAACCGCTACTGGGGACCTTTCTCAATTCAGCTTATGGAAAAAGCTCTCAAGGGCTGGTGCAACGGAGATTCCTGCGCAAGTCAGCTTAATCCTATTACCGCTTTTGAAAAGGTAAAAGCTGCTCTTCGCAGTGACCCGGATTATACAAAGAAACTCATCAAAAAATATTTCTTAGATCCTTCTGTTACCGTTCGTTTTGTTTCTGAGCCTTCTGAAAAATATTTTTCTGAAAGAGAAGAAGCCGAAAATCTTCTTATCCAGAAACTTGAAAAAAATCTGGACAAGGCTCAGTTGAAAAAGGATCTGGATGAACTTCACGCATACCAGCAGCACATTGAAACGCCTGAAGAAACGGCCTGTATACCTGCTACAAAAATCAGCGAACTTGACCGCAATATAGACCTGGCAGAAACAACCCTCGAATTTATCAAAGGAGCAGATTCTTCTGATGTTCCGCTTTTCCTCAGTGAGGAAGACACAAACGGAATTTTCTATCTGGATGTTTTGTTCCCATTCGACCGTCTTCCTGCAGAATATGTACAGCATATTCCTTTCTTTACTGATATTCTTACCAACCTTGGCTGGAACGGTAAGGGCTGGGACAAGTGTACGGCCCAGTCTTCCTGTGTAATGGGAGATATCTGGGGCCGTCCTCTTTGCGGCACTGTCGCAGATGTTCCTGACTGCAAAGCCGAAGTAGAAAAATACAAGAATTATAATTTCTGTGGACGCAGCTGGATTGGTCTTATCTGTAAGGCTCTTACCGAGCGTGCGGAAGAAGCCCTTGATATGCTGGCAGAAATAATCACTAAGATGGATTTTGATGATGAAAAGCATCTGGAAACTCTTATTGGTGAACTTAAGGCAGAAAAGAAAAACAGCATTGTAAATAACGGCCGTGAATATGCCCAGAAACGTGCCCGGGCAGGCTGGGATGTAAATCTTGCAATCAATGAGCTTATGTGGGGAATCAGTCAGCTGCATACTGTTGCCGGCTATAAAAAGCATAACGCTAAAAAACTGCTTAAGACCTTTGCCTATATGTACAGTGAGTGCATAAAGTCGGGCGGTATTATTCATATTACTGCCGATGCTGATTCCATCAAAAAACTACGTCCTCTGCTGGAAGGCTTTGCAAAGAAGGCACAGATTACTAAGCTTCTTCCTGGTCACAATTATACGATGGAAGAAATTGCACCTTATATTAGTCAGTTTGAAGAATGTCAGGCTGATTCTATTCAGATTCTTAAGGTTCCAAGTCAGACCGGCTACGCAGCAGCCATCACTCCTGCCTCTGATTATCTTACAAAAGAAGCAGCCGCAGAAAACATTTTTGCAAGCTGGCTCAGTAATCATACTCTCTGGGATAAAATCCGTACAACAGGTGGCGCTTACGGAGCAAACTGCTGGGTAGACAATGTACAGAAGCAGATTGTCATGACTACATACCGCGATCCGTCTCCGGAAAAGTCTATTGAAGTATATCTTGATTCCCTTAAGGAACTTTGTAAAACTCCGATTTCAAAAGAAGAAGTCGAAAAGACTATCGTTTCTTTCTACGGGAATGCAATTGTTCCGGCCAGCCCTAAGGACAGGGGAGCGAGAAGTTTTGAGGGCATGCTCTACGGAAATCCTCAGAAGTTCAGACAGACCCGCGTAGACACAATTCTTCAGGTAACTGAAGAAGATGTAGAGAAGGCCTGTGACAGAATGTATGAGTCTGCCTGTCAAAAATGCTCTAAGGCTGTATTCTGTAACTCAAATGGTAAATCTGAAAAAACTGCTAGAAATAATATAAGAATTCCTATATAATTTCAGTATCTATTCCATAATAGAGGAGATAGAGGTTATGGATAAAAAGACAAAACAGTGCATACAAATGCTTCGTGATCTGGTTTCTGATGTTCAGGGTGCTCCTTTCCCAAGTGGAGAGCTTAAGAGCGAGCTTTATGAAATCTGGTATGAGCATGCACAGCGTGCCGCCGTTGAGTGCTTTGAGTACTTGAACGACAATTTTCCGGAAGAACAGAAGGAACTTAATAAGTCTATCGATAAACTCTTTAAGTAGTTCTGTTTTATTTTTATTTTACTATCAAAAAAGTATCTGCTTTATATAAAAAGGCTGTCTATGGAACTGTGCGGTTTCAGACGGCTTTTTTTATTTCTGCCATTAAGTTTTATTTAGAAATTCCGACAATATAATATAACCATGAAGGCAAATAATAAGATATCAAATGATTATAAATTCGGATTTACTGGAGCAAAGAAAAAGCTGGGAATTAATACCTGGCGTTTTGTCTTTAATGCCGTAAACACTTCAACCGGTGCAGAACAGATGTTTTATATTGAGTTTGAAATGCTCAATCCATGGACATCAAGTGATACCGTGCAGCTGGGCTTTAAGCCTCGTGTAAATATTTCTGCAGAAGACCTTCAGTATGCTCTTGCGGGAACTGATTCCGCAAAAAATCTTTCAACAGAAGCTATTGTTCAGCCTTCTTACTGTGCAGTAAGAGTTGGTTCTTATGGTAAAGAAGGAAAACAGTTCTGCTCTTACTACCCGGTAAAACAGGTTAAATTCAGCAGTAAACCTTTCGAAATCATCGTAGATAATAAGTATTTCAATGAAAATAAAATCGGCGGCTTTATTAATGTTCCTCAGGAAGAAGTTGCCGCTCATCCAGAACTTTTGTGCGACTATGGTTACGCAAAGTGGGATATTTCTTACACTGTAAAAAAGGATTATAAGAACGGCTATAAGTCTGATTTAATCCGCTGGTTCCCTTTTGGACTCCAGACAGAATTCTCTGGTACCATTCATTTTGATGGAATAGAGTATGCGGTAGATCCAAGACGCTGCTGCGGTTATTCTGAGCGCTTCTGGGGTAAAGGACTGCCGGAGCCTTTCTTCCATCTTTCTGCAGCTAACCTTACAAGTGTAATTTCTGGAAAGACTCTTTTTGATTCATCTTTTGCCGTTTGCGGTATTTTTGATGAACGTGTTTCATTTACTGGAAAATTCGAAGATATTGATATTGAGCTTTGTGCCGACGGTTCTAAGCGTCAGTTCTCTGTTGTATGGGACTGTGCTCAAATGCCGGAAAATGATAACCCGGAAGATAATCTTCTTCACTGGTCTACCAGCCTTAACAGCAAGGAATGGGTTATTGATATTGATGTTTTCTGTAAAATCCGTGAATTAAATAACCGTACCATTGAGCTTCCGGAAGGTCAGAGAAAGATTCTGAACCTCCTGGAAGGCGGAACTGGTACGGGTGAAATCAAGCTTTACAAGCACATTGGAAACACCCTCGAGCAGATTGAACATGCAACCCTCCAGAAGGTATTCTGCGAGTTCGGCCACATCGAAGAAGGTGAGTTCTAATGGATTGCTTCGCTGCGCTCGCAATGA
>JAEEGL015111486.1_pt1 | contig 10758 bp, 9 predicted proteins | sample 9134231 | NCBI WGS metagenome assembly JAEEGL01 (sample SAMN16246548, study PRJNA631951) | gut metagenome | biome: gut microbiome; feature: rumen; material: fiber-attached | host: Bos | place: Iran: Karaj | collected 2018-10
ATTAAGGTACAGGTCGGAATTCTTATATACCAGGATCCCGGCTGCGTTTTCAAGGATCCCTCCGGAGAAGCCTTTTTCCCTCAGCTCGTCAGGTCCCTGATCGTTCCAGGTGTCCTCCCAGCAGGTCCTGCCTGTCTTAACGAGACTTCTCAGATTATTGTAGAACCCCGTCGTTTCGGAATAAAACTCCCTCTCATCCGAGATCTTGCTGCCGATCTGATGACCGAAAAGATATAGAGATCCTACGCTGTTTCCGAAAGTTACAGACCAGATCATGGCCCCCGTGACTGTTATGGAAAAGATATAACGCATGGTTCTCGTGGTATCCAGATAATCCTTTTCCCTGTTGAACATCATGGTAGCGGACAGAACGGATATGAACAGCATCCCCGTAAAATGTCTGCCCATCATAAAGTCTCCCCCTACTGACAGAAGATATGCCCCGTAACAGACCATGCCTGCGGAGATAAGTATGTATTTGGCTTTTCTCATGAAAAGGGACATGATGATAAATGTAAAGGGAACGATAAGGACTAATGCATCGTTCAGAAAAGAATACCAGTAATACAATACTCCGTGCTTCATGTAATCTATAAGGGTTATGCCCGTTCCGATCTTGACATAAGCGGTATTGGGCACCAGGGATCCGAAATAGATAAAAGAAAATGCTTCCCAGATAAAGAAGGGACATAATCCCAGAAGTCCCATGCCTACGCATTTTGCAAAGGATGTGTTTTCTCTCCTGAAGAGAAACACATAGACTATGGCCGGTATGAAAAGCAGTACATTGTCCATCCTTGTAAGAGCAAGGCCCGAGAAGGTAAGGGCCAGCAGGAGGAGATGCTTTGCGTCAAAGTAGTCTCTCTTCATATACTGCAGGATGAAAAGTGCCATAAAAAGGAACAGCAGGCTGTTTTCCAGTCCCGATGTGGTATATGATAAAAAGGCCTTGGAACCCATAAGGGCAAAGAATCCAGTCAGCACCTGTTCTCTCGTCCGGCACAGCTTGTAAACAAAGATATAATATGCTGCCGCACTGTATATCACATCCAGTATGATGGTGGTGAAATAGATCTCATGGGTTATGGCATAGGGTATGGCACAGGACAGAGTATAGAGAGGGCTTGTGGTGGCACATACTCTTTCTCCGATATTGTAGACAAATCCGTTCCCCTCCAGAAGATGCTTTACCATCACATAACCGTGGAAGGAATCATCCGACTGCCATCCCAGAAGCAGGGCGATGATCACAAATGCCCAGAATGTAAGAAGTCTGGATTTCGCCAGGTCCGTGGACAGATCCGGTTTTTTTATCTTGATCCTTTTCATTTAAGTATATCTTCTTTTTTCATGAATCTGTTGTGAAAAGCGGTCTTAAAATATTTGAAATTGGCAAAAAAGCTGTTTTGACTCACTCCTTCGGTCCTGGCAACCCATCTGCCGGGTACCTCGATAAACCTGACATGGAGTCTCAGCGGCTTCAGCGCTGTCTCCAAAAAGAAAGGATGCTTTAATTCCTCCCACTTTATGGACTGCATGAGCTCTGTCGGAAAGATCCTGTATGCGTATGTAAGATCCGAAAGATTTACAAAAAACAGCGCAGCTATGCTCTTTTCAAAGATCAGATTACATACCAGTTTGACCTTGTTATAATGCTCGAAGCCGCCGCCCCTTTTCCATCTCGTGGCTGTGATTATATGATCCGGAGCCTTCTTAGCCTCTGCTATGAAACGTTTTATAACATTGGGATCCGTCTCCAGATCCGAGGACATCATCACAACATGGCTTCCCTTGGCAAGCATTATGCCCTCTCTAATGGCGCCGCCCACTCCCGGAAGCTCCTGTTCATGGATATACATGGGTATGTATCTGCCGTAGAGACGGATAAGGCTCTCGGCGGTCTTACGGGACTCTTCCGTAGTCTTATCACACAGTAAATAAATGATCTCGCAAAGATCCGCCCTTCTGCAGGTATGCAGGATCGTCTCCACGGTCTCCTTCAGACTGTATGTCTCATCCATGGCAGGAAGCAGGATGGTCACATTTTCATAGTTCATATCCTGGTCTCCCAATCCGCAAAAACATCCTCAAGAGTCTGTCTCATGGAGTATTCTCTGGTGTATCCCAGCTTTTTGATCTTGGTATCGTCACCCAGGAGCAGAGGCTCGTCCGCAACTCTCATAAATCTCTCGTCCTGTACGACCTTTACATCCGTCCCGGATATATCGATGAGCATATCCAGTATCTCCTTTATCTGATATGCCTTTCCGTTACATATATTGTACGGCTCCCCGGGATTTCCTTTATCCATGAGCAGACGCATGGCCCTCACTCCATCCCTTACATCTATATAATCCCTGTATGTGGTAAGGTTTCCTACGTGGATCTCAGGCTCAAGCTTTCCGGCCTTTATAAGGGCAAGCTGCCTTGCAAAGTTCTGTATCGCAGTAGCAGGAGGATGTCCGGTACCTACGTGGATGAACATCCTGGGCAGGAAGATCTTCATGCCGTAATTAAGGGCATACTGCCGTCCCAGAGTCTCCACTCCGGCCTTTGAAACTCCGTAGGGAGTGTGGGGCATCAGGAGCCTGTCTTCTTTTAAGGGACAGTCCGACTCTTTGATATTCCCGTATTCCGCACTTGAGCAGGCAAGGAGGATCTTTGCATCACGCGCTGCCTCTCTGCAGCAATACAGCACATTCAGTGTTCCGATATAGTTAGTGTTATGGGTAACATACTCCAGATTCCAGGAGTCACCGTTAAAAGCCTGCGCCGCCATGTGAATGACCACATCAGGCTGAAAATCCTTCATGATCTTCATAAGGGCATCCCGCTCAAGGATGTCGCATCTTACTATCCTGTCATCCTGTATGGCAGCCATTCGGCTTGATGCGGAATTTCTGGCGATCCCCAAAACCCGGGCTTTGTCATCCGAAAAGCTTTTCATGAAATGACTTCCCACCATTCCGGTTCCGCCGGTAACCAGTACCTTCATATCTGTATCCTTTCCATTACGCATAGTCACGTTAAGTCTATCAGCATTATCGCCTAAAATCAAATGAAAAGGGGGTTTTTTGTTTTTCAAAACATGTCTACTATTTCAAAACAAAATATGGTAATATTATTGCTGATTTTTCCGGGTGATAACCATTTCAACCTGAAATATCCGGCCCGTTTCACGCTATGATCTGTAACCTTATATCGTACAGAATATACCGAAAACGAAGGCATCTTGCTTGCAGCTTTACGCAGAAGGGAATGATTATGAGAGAATTGGATTATCCGTTCGATGCGGATCTCCTGATAAAACGTAAGGTAAAGCTGAGAAAACAGCTTCTGGCAGACAATGGCACTGCCTTTGTTGATAAACGTATAGCGATACTTGGCGGGAGCACCACTAATGAAATAAAAAACATGCTGGAGTTATTCCTCCTGAACTGCGGCATCCGGCCTTCATTCTATGAGTCTGAGTACAACAGATACTATGAAGACGGCATGTTTGACAATCCTCTTCTGTCCGAGTTCTCACCTGAGATAATCTATATACATACTACCAGCCATAATATTCAATACTGGCCATCACCTTCCGATACTCCCGAGAGTATTGACGAAAAACTGTCGTCGGAGTATTCCGGGTTTGCCGATCTTTGGGATCATCTGGCAGAAAAGTACAAATGCCCCATCATTCAGAATAATTTTGAGCTCCCGGAATACAGACTTCTTGGAAATCAGGATGCCTGTATGCTGCAGGGAAGGACTAATTATGTCACGAGACTGAATGATCTGGTATACCGATATGCCGCAAGTCATGACAACTTCTACATTCATGATATAAATTATGAATCGGCAGCTTACGGCCTGGACAAGTGGTATGACCCCGTATACTGGTTCATGTACAAATATGCCATGGCTCTTAATGCCATACCTTATACCTCTTACGGCGTTTCACTTATCATTAAATCCCTGTTGGGGAAGAACAAAAAGGTTCTGGCGCTGGACCTTGACAATACCCTTTGGGGTGGTGTCATAGGCGATGACGGGGTGGAAAATATAGAAATAGGTCAGGAAACCCCCGTGGCACAGATGTATACGGCATTTCAAAAGTATGTCAAAGACCAGAAACAGATCGGTACCCTGCTGACTGTAATATCAAAAAATGATGAAGATATCGCCAGATCCGGCTTTTTACGTCCGGATTCATGGCTTAAGACGGATGATTTTATACTCTTTAAGGCAAATTGGGAGCCTAAAGACAGAAATCTCATAAACGAAGCGGATGATCTGGGTCTTTTGCCGGATTCCTTTGTATTTGTGGATGATAATCCCGCAGAAAGAGAAATAGTAAGACAGAGCATACCTAATGCCGCCGTTCCCGAGATCACGACTCCCGAACACTATATCAGAACCCTGGACAGGTCGGGGTATTTTGAGGTCACAACCCTTTCTTCCGATGACATACATCGCAATGACATGTACAAGGCCAATGCGGAAAGAAAGAAATACAAGAGAGAGTTTACCGATTACAGGGATTATCTGCTCTCTCTCGATATGAAGGGAGAAATACTACCCTTTTCACCCATTTACCTGGCAAGGATCGTTCAGTTAACAAATAAGAGCAATCAGTTCAATCTCACTACCAGAAGATACACACAGACCGAAATAGAACAGATAGCTTCCTCCGATGATCATATAACCCTTTACGGAAAGCTTGAGGACCGGTTTGGTGACAATGGTGTCGTCAGCGTTGTGATCGGCAGTATAAAAGGTGATTCTCTGCATATCGATCTGTGGCTCATGAGCTGCAGAGTGTTAAAACGTGATATGGAATATGCGATGATGGATGAGCTTGTAGGAGCCTGCAAAGAAAGGGCTATAAGCTCGATATACGGTTATTATTATCCTACCCCCAAGAATTCCATGGTAAAGGATTTTTACGGACTTCAGGGATTTGATAAAATATCCGAAGACGAAGACGGCAATTCTGTATGGCGATTGGATATCTCATCCGATCGCCGGCCGAAAAACAGTGTTATCAAGGTAAACAGTATAGAGGAGGAATAAATCCATGACCAGAGAAGAAGTACGGGAAAAAGTTACTGAAGTCATACGTGATGTATTTGATGATGATACCATAGTTGTGACTGATGAAACCGTAGCCTCTGATGTGAAGGGCTGGGACAGTCTCATGCACATCACTCTTATCGGAACGATAGAGGACGAATTCGATATCCGTTTCGCTCTGAAGGATGTGGTTGAGATGAAAAACGTCGGACATATGATAGACCTTATTCTGTCACAAGTGAATTGAACATGAGGATACATCATATCGGATATCTGGTAAAGAAGATGGAAAAAGCTGCGGCCGAGTTTGAAAAACTGGGCTATGTGGTCACGCAGGAAACCGTATCGGACGATTACAGAAAAGTGGATATCTGTTTTATGGAAAAGGACGGGTATCTTATAGAGCTTGTGTGCCCCAAATCCAAAGATTCCGTTGTCTATGAATACCTTGTTAAAAGAGGCAGTTCCCCATACCATATCTGTTATGAGACGGATGCTTTCGAAGAAGATCTTAACAGTCTTTTAGACAGAAGATACGTTATATGCAGCGAAAGACACGAAGCCCCCGCTTTGGGGGGAAGAGACGTATGCTTCTTGATACATCCGTATTTAGGGATGATAGAGCTTCTGGAAGGTGAAGGATCCTGAAAGCGAATAACTGCTTTCGCTATAATTCCTCTATCTGTCCTGCCGGATCTATCCTGATCCCCCGTACAAATACACCCAGAGCTTTATCATAAATAAGAACCGAGGTATCCTGCTCTGAAAGCGGATGCTCTTCGTCATCGGTCCGAACAATGGCATCTATCCTGTTTTCTTCTTTATTCTCCCTGGAATAAAAAAGGATGTCATGCAGCTTTGTCCTGTATCCTTTACTGAATATCGGGCTGTCTGTCTGATATACCAGCCCTCTGCCGTCAACTATGTACTTTCCTCCGGGCACAGGGTCGCTTATCCCTACCGATGCCAGAGAATCTATGGTATCCGGCGACATTAAGGATCTGTCTGCTCCTGTCATGACAAACAGTATGTAATCGTCAGGATTCGCTGTAAAATGTCCCTTGAGCCAGTCACCGCCTACATCTGCCTTTCCGTTCAGGAAGAGATCGAAAAAGTCTTTCACATAGCTTATACTTGGCATATAAAACGCAGCATAATCCTGCCTGGAACGATCAGCCGCAGCATTCCATGAATCGTATAAAGGATCTCCTCTGTGATCTGCAAGATCATAATCATTCTTCAGTATATTACCGAGATAAGCAGTAAACTTGGTACTGCCGACTCTGTTAAGGTGGCTTTTCTCAGCAAAATCCGTATTAAAATCAAGCCCTATCTCATCATACAGTTTATTAAAGTCCGTACAGGTTATGTTGTTTTCCTTTGCTATATCAAGCACCGTATTGAGTCTGGCCTGTTCCTCTTCTTCCATGATATACGGTGTCACCATTATATACAAAGGTATTCCTTCGGATTTTGTCAGATTGATGATATCCATCAGGTATTTTTCCTGATGTGCCGTAAGGGGCAGTCTTTCTTCACTCATGGCTGCAGCAGGGACTTCAAAGCTCTGTATTCCGTCCTTCGGCCTGTATCCTTTAAAATCTATGCTGTCATGGATGTCAGTAAAGTCCGTCATGCCAAGCTCGGTATAACGCTCATGCATGGAAGACAGAGGCAGGATATAGTCTTTAAGGGTATCCTCCGGAACACTCGAGCGTATCGCATCTAGACGATTACGGTTATATTTCATACCAAAGGTATTGTTTATGGCCCACTGTCTTAGTATGGCATCCGAGTTTAGGTCTGATACAGTAGATACATCCAGGCACAGCACCTTAGGACGTTGGGTTTTTAAGGCCTCCTTGATGTAATAATAGGAAATGCTCATGGTCTGTTCTCCGCCTCCCAGGTCATAGGCGGATATTCCGTAATCCTCCCAAAGTATGGCAGGATTAACATGACAATAGGAATGGGAATTTCCCACCACAAGCACATCTACTGTATTCTTTTCCTGATGATAATATGCTCTGAACTGGTCTATGCCGTCTATGTTCTTTAACAGCAATACCCTGTTTGCCAGGATATAAACAAATAACAGTGCGGCAGATAGAAGTATGATATATATGGCATTTCGAATCCTTACATGCTTATCCATCAGAATCCCCCGTATATGAAATCCTGCGCATTAAAGGTAGATCCGTAATGCGCCCAGACTATGATCATTGCAAACAAGGCCGAGAAGACCATGAGCCTGAATAATATGTTCTGTCTCATGATCAGATCGCCGACACTTTGGCCGCTCCCTCTTATCTCTTCCCTGTGCTGGAAATAGGAAACGATAAACAGCAGGATCAAGCCAAGGACCACTATGCCTGCTTCCCGTCTGTCCAGACCCAGATTATATAAAGCCCCATTAAACAGGATCCATGGATTGAAACGGGAGAATGCCAGGTACCACATCCTGAACCCATCTCCGGCACTGGACGCTCTGAAGAAGGAATTACCTATGGTAAATATAATAAAGGTGCGGATCCTGGTAAACAGGCGATAACTGAAGCATTCTGTATTGATACGGGTGATCTGTATGATCTTTCCGAATACCGGCTGCAGGATGTCACTAAGTATTATTATGACTCCCATATATATACCTACTCCGAAGATGTATTTAAAATCTCCTCCGTGCCAGAATCCGATAAGAAACCAGGTTATGAACAGGCATACGTACATGGGGATATTGTATTTTTTTTCGTATCCCCTGCCCAGTACCTTCTTACAGGATTTTCTCAGCTTTGATATCATTTTCGATCTCTGCAGGGGGTAGAAAACATAGTTGCGAAGCCATGTTCCCAAGGTGATGTGCCACCTTCTCCAGAATTCCGCCAGAGTAGAGGCATAAAAGGGAGTTTTGAAATTCTCGGGCAGTGGTATCCCCAGAATCCGGGAGATACCGAGGACTATATCCATCAGACCTGAAAAGTCAGTGTAAAGCTGTATGGTAAACAGAGCGGCTGCCAACATGATATACAGTCCGGTATAGACTTCATAGTTGTCATATATCGTATTCACGATAAGAGCCAGTCTTTCCGATATCACAAGCTTCTTGAACACACCCCACAGGATCCGAAGAAGACCCTTCGTCAGGTTTTCGCTTGAGAAGTGTTTTTTCTCAGCATTAAATAAATACCCTTCGGTCTCGCTGCATTCTATTATGGGACCCGATGTCATAAGCGGAAAATATGATGTGATTAGTACCATCTTCAAGGGATTCTTCAATGCCCCCATCTTGCCCCAGTGTACACTGGTTATATAACCTATGAGGATGAGCATGAAATAGGACATACCAACCGGGCATATATAATTTAATACGTAGGTTACTTTATAGACAAGTTCATCCGGAATAATGACACTGAAGGGTCTAAGACACTGATTTGCCATTTTGAACAGAGAACTGTTGTATTTCAGTATAACAAGCATGAAGATATCTGTTATTATCAACGCTTTGTATATTCCGGCAGATTTTCCATCCTCAAAAGCCATACTGCCGGCAAAGTTAATTATGATGATAACAACAAAAATGATCAGTTGGTACGGTCTGGAGTTAATAGAGTATAAAAATATACCCCCTGCAAAAAGCCACATCCATTGGCACTTTCCGGGCAGCAGATAGTATACAAGTAATATGATCGCAAAGATAAGATAAAACTGCAGTGATAATAGTCCCATGGTATCCTCTTTTAATGGTCAAACAGCCATCCCATGACATTACTGTCATAGGCAAACAGATCTGCCCCAAGGTGCTGATTGTCGTATCCCTGAGAGGTAAAATAATCCCAATCCTTTATATCCATAACAACCAGCTTTCTCATTTCATCTTCTTTTATTCCCTCCTGTCTGTATACAGAGGAAATCTCTTCATAGGTCTTTTTAACGGGCTCTGAGCCATATGCTTCGTCCTCTTCACCTATCACAAAGTATAAAGGAAAATGTTCCCGGGTGACAACGGACGTATCTCCCCGCCATATGGAGCTCATATGTAACCCGGCCGTATATAATTCCGGTCTTTCGGTAATAACAAGAGACATCACCTCTCCGCCCCTTGAATAGCCGCTTATATAAACCTTGCTGCGGTCTATATTGTAGTTGGACAGGATATACTCGGTGAGACGTATAACCTGTGGCTTATGTATAATGTACTCATCCTGAAAGTCTTCCATTTCATCGTCGTAATCCTCAAGCTGTGGGGCTATGATGATCATCTTATCATTGTACTTTTTTGCTTCCACAGCATAGTATTCTTCGGTGATATTCTTGGCACTGCCTTTTCCATCGTAATAGTATCCTCCGTGTCCCGGAAGGACGATGTACAAGGCATATGATTCACTGCCGTCATATGCATCGGGAATGTATGAATGATAATAAAGATCCGGTAAGCCGTCTGAAAAATGAAGAACGTTGTCTACCTGAAAGCCCTCATATTCACTTGTTCCATTTGTAACGGACAGTTCCAGACCGGGTTCAAAGATCGTAAAATCTGATTTTTCATCAGGTACGATCCTGCCGCAGGAAATAAGAAACAGGGTCAAAAGGATAACGGATAAGACCTTTGTCAAACTCTTTTTTTCCATCCCGATGACCCTCCCCAATTCCGGATATTAACAGGTTATGATCACAAACATCCATTGAAAACAAAAAACCAGATTCAATAATCTGGTTTTTCAGTGCCTTGAGCAGGAATCGAACCGGCGACACAGGGATTTTCAGTCCCTTGCTCTACCAACTGAGCTATCAAGGCTTCCACAGCTATTGCTGTAATAGCGGGGATAGGATTTGAACCTATGACCTTCGGGTTATGAGCCCGACGAGCTTCCAGACTGCTCCACCCCGCGATATATGGACTCATATCTTGCTATGAGTACTGGGTGGTGGTGGATTCGAACCACCGAAGGCGTTGCCAGCAGATTTACAGTCTGTCCCCTTTGGCCACTCGGGAAACCACCCATATCAGATTGTCTGATAAGCCGATGAGCGGACTCGAACCGTTAACCTGCTGATTACAAATCAGCTGCTCTGCCAATTGAGCCACATCGGCATAAAAAAAATGGGACCTACAGGGCTCGAACCTGTGACCCTCTGCTTGTAAGGCAGATGCTCTCCCAGCTGAGCTAAGATCCCATTTAGCGACCCCAGAGGGACTTGAACCCTCGACCTCCGCCGTGACAGGGCGGCGCTCTAACCAACTGAGCCATGAGGCCTTGACACACATCTTTAGATGTGTGTCGACGAACATATTTGCGAAGCAAATATTTTTGCCCGGCTCTTTGAGCCGGCAGACACGGCTGCGGGCCATGTCCCCTACACACCTAAAGTGTATCTAACTGAAGATTTCACACCTTCAAAACTGAAACCGAAATGAGTAAATATACTTCCTATCCTCAATCTACAATCTCGTTCTTCGAACGAGCGGAAAAACTCCTTCGCGTTGCTCGGAAGATTTTTCCGATCCCAACACGCCTCGTACAAGTGTACGTTCATCAGCAACCCGATTCCTCGGGTGTTGGAAAAGCCTTCGGCCTATTAGTAACATTCAGCTCCATACATCACTGTACTTCCACCTATGCCCTATCTACCTCATAGTCTCTAAGGGGCCTTTCGTGGATTTAAACCACGTGGATATCCCATCTTGAGGGGGGCTTCACG
>JAEEGL015178968.1_pt1 | contig 10758 bp, 7 predicted proteins | sample 9134231 | NCBI WGS metagenome assembly JAEEGL01 (sample SAMN16246548, study PRJNA631951) | gut metagenome | biome: gut microbiome; feature: rumen; material: fiber-attached | host: Bos | place: Iran: Karaj | collected 2018-10
ATTGATGAAGTAGTTGCTTATGCTGATGCTTATGCTGCATCTTTATCATCAAGTGAGAATAAAACAAATAATTATGAAAAAACTGGAACAGCAAATTTTGATGTTCCTACAACTGGATTTGATGTTAACACACCTGTTACAATAACATTCCTTCATACTATGAGTAAAACAACTTTACAACCCGTATTAACAAAATACATTGAAAAGTTTAAAAAATTATATCCAAACATTACTGTTGTTGATACATCAGGTGGAGGATATGATGATGTTAAAAAAACTATTTCTAACAAATTAAATACTGGTGAGGAACCAAATATTGCATATTGCTATGCTGATCATGTTGCAAGTTATCTTGTAACTAAAAAAGTAGTTGCTTTAGATAATTTAATTGATTCTAATGTTGAAATTACTCGTAAAGATGGTTCTAAAGAAATTATTGGATTAACTGCTGATCAAAAGAGTGATTATATTGAAGGTTATTATAATGAAGGTAGACAATTTGGTGATGGTTTGATGTATACAATGCCATTCTCAAAATCTACTGAAGTATTATATTATAATAAGACATTCTTTGATAATAATAATATAGAGCTTCCAACTCATTGGTTCTCTAAAGATGCTAATGATACTACAAGTATGGAATATGTAGTAAAGAAAATTAAATCAATTGATCCTAATAGTATTCCATTAGGATATGATAGTGAAGCTAACTGGTTTATTACTATGTGTGAACAATGTGGTTCACCATATACTAGTGCTACTGGAGATCATTATTTATTTAATGAATCTGTTAATAAGTCATTATGGTACGAATTTAGAAAATGGTATCAAGAAGCATTAGTAACTACTCAAAAATTAAATGGTAGTTATACATCTGCATTATTTGTATCTGATGGTACTAAATCTACAAGAAGTTATATGTCAATTGGTTCTAGTGCTGGTGCCACTCACCAACGTCCAGAAAGAGTTGATGATGAATATCCATTCGAAGTTGGAATTACTGAAATTCCTCAAATGAATGAGAATAATAAAAAGGTTATTTCACAAGGACCAAGTGTTTGTATATTTAAAAAATCTAATCCACAAGAAGTTATTGCTTCATGGTTATTTGTTAAATATTTGACTTCTAGTGTTGAATTCCAAATTGAGTTTTCTAATGCTTCTGGATATGTTCCTGTTATAAAGAGCGTTCTTAATAATGATGTTTATAAAGCATTATTAGAAAATGCTGATGGTGGAGATAATATTGCTTATTTATCTGTTAAGGTTTGTTTATCACAAACAGATAATTATTTCACTTCTCCTGCTTTCTTAGGCTCAAGTAATGCTCGTAATAGAGTTAATCAATTAGTTGAAAAAATTCTTGGTAATATTTCAGGAAGCTCTGAAAAGAAGATTAAAACTGCAATCAATAGAGAATTTGGCGAAGCTATTGAGTATTTAAATTACTAGTATTAATTATACGTTTATTAAAATAGATAATATTAATCAATTTGCAAGATGGGGTGATGGAAAAATAAAACAATTTATTACCTATGTTTTATTGTTTGTTTTATGTTTTGGATGCTTTGGATGTGTAAGTAATAACGAAAACACAAATTCTAATAATACATCTCAAAACAATCAACAAAATAATCAAGGCAATAATCAAAATACACAAGATAATAATCAAATTATTGTTAAAATTCAAAATATTTTAAATAAGATTCGTACATATTTACAAAATGATGGCGAATATGATGACAGCGGTTTTATTACTATTGATGAAGTAGTTGCTTATGCTGATGCTTATGCTGCATCTTTATCATCAAGTGAGAATAAAACAAATAATTATGAAAAAACTGGAACAGCAAATTTTGATGTTCCTGCAACTGGATTTGATGTTAACACACCTGTTACAATAACATTCCTTCATACTATGAGTAGAGCAACTTTACAACCTGTATTAACAAAATACATTGAAAAGTTTAAAAGATTATATCCAAACATTACTGTTGTTGATACAATAGGTGGAGGATTTGATGATGTTAAGGAAACTATTTCTAACCAATTAAATACTGGTGGGGAACCAAATATTGCATATTGCTATACTGATCATGTTGCAAGTTATCTTGCAAGTGAAAAAGTAGTTACTTTAGATAATTTAATTGATTCTAAAGTTGAAATTACTCGTAAAGATGGGTCTAAAGAAATTATTGGATTAACTGATGATCAAAAGAGCGATTATATTGAAGGCTTTTATAATGAAGGTAGACAATTTGGTGATGGTTTGATGTATACAATGCCATTCTCAAAATCTACTGAAGTATTATATTATAATAAGACATTCTTTGATAATAATAATATAGAGCTTCCAACTCACTGGTTCTCTAAAGACGCTAATGATACTACAAGTATGGAATATGTAGTAAAGAAAATTAAATCAATTGATCCTAATAGTATTCCATTAGGATATGATGATGAAGCTAACTGGTTTATTACTATGTGTGAACAATGTGGTTCACCATATACTAGTGCTACTGGAGATCATTATTTATTTAATGAATCTGTTAATAAATCATTATGGTACGAATTCAGAAAATGGTATCAAGATGGATTAGTAACTACTCAAAAATTAAATGGTAGTTATACATCTACATTATTTATATCTGATGGTACTAATTCTAGAAGAAGTTATATGACAATTAGTTCTAGTGCTTGGGCCGCTTTTCATCGACCAGAAAGATTTTATGGTGAATATCCATTCGAAGTTGGAATTACTGAAATTCCTCAAATGAATGAGAATAATAAAAAGGTTATTTCACGAGGACCAAGTGTTTGTATATTTAAAAAATCTAATCCACAAGAAGTTATTGCTTCATGGTTATTTGTTAAATATTTGACTTCTAGTGTTGAATTCCAAATTGAGTTTTCTAATGCTTCTGGATATCTTCCTGTTATAAAGAGCGTTCTTAATAATGATGTTTATAAAACATTATTAGAAAAAGCTGATGGTGGAGATTATATTGTTTATTTATCTTTTAAGGTTTGTTTATCACAAACAGATAATTATTTCACTTCTCCTGCTTTCTTAGGATCAAGTAATGCTCGTAATAGAGTTAATCAATTAGTTGAAAAAATTTTTGCTAATATGTCAAAAAGTTCTGAAAAGGAGATTCAAACTGCAATCAGTAGAGAATTTGACGAAGCTATTGAGTCTTTAAATAACCAGCACTAATTATACGTTTATTAAAATAGATAATATTAATCAATTTGCAAGATGGTTAATAAATAGGTGATGATATGAAAAAAATAAAACAATTGATTACTTATGTTTTATTGTTTGTTTTATGTTTTGGATGCTTTGGATGTGTAAATAATAACGAAAAGACAAATTCTAATAATGAATCTCAAAACAATCAACAATATAATCAAAACAATAATCAAAATAATGGCGATAATGGTAATCAAACTATTATAGATCCTAACCAAAACCATGACGATGGTTTTGACTATGCAGGATATTTAAAATTGGATATGTCTTCTACTACAATGAAAACAGAAGTTACTGTAAGAAATTTCATTGATGGTGATACTACTCATTTTAATACTACTTTAAGTCAATTTGAAGATGGAGTCATAAAAGCTCGTTTTCTTGGTGTAGATACTCCTGAATCTACTGGAGCAATTGAAGAGTGGGGCAAGAAAGCCGCTAAATTTACTAAAGATAAGCTTTCTAATGCTCATAAGATTTTAATTGAATCCGATAATGATATATGGAATAGTGATTCTACAGGATCTAGATATTTAGTTTGGGTTTGGTATAAACCTGATGCTAACAGTGATTATAGATGTTTAAATATTGAACTATTACAAAATGGTTTATCTAATCCATATAATTCTGGATCTAATAGATATGGTAACGTTGCTTTAAGTGCTTTAAATTATGCACAAGAAAATAATTTATATATATTTTCTAATGATAAAGATCCTGATTTTTATTATGGTGAAGCTCAAATTGTTTCTTTAAAGGAACTAAGATTAGATCCAACAAAATATCTTAATACTAAAGTTGCAGTGTTTGGTGTTGTTACGCGTATAGCTGATAATACCGCCTATATTCAAGAATTTGATGAAGAAACAGGTGTATATTTTGGTGTTGCTGTATATTATGGATTTAGTGCCCCTGCACAAGTTTTAAGTTGTTTAAAAATTGGTAATTTGGTTAGAGTTGTTGGTAGTTTTCAATACTATGAAACTGGCGGAACATATCAAATTACGGATTTAAGATATGATTTATTTGATAATGCTGATAATACATATTTAATAGAAAAAAATAATGAAGTAAATTATGTATTAGTTGATGGTAATACTTTTGATTCTAATATTGAAATTCAAAATGATGATGAAACTACTACAACTTATAAATATGGATTTTTAACTTTAAATACAACAATTAGTATGAATAATTTAAAGGTTAAATCAATATATACAACAAGTACTGGTAGTTCTGAAGGTGCTTTAACATTAACTTGTGAAACAAGTGATGGTAAGAGAATTACTGTTAGAACAAATGTATTGAAAAACGAAAATAATCAAATAGTTACTGCTGATTATTATAATAATAAAACAATAGATATTAAAGGTATTGTTAGTTATTATAATGAATCTTATCAAATTAAAGTATTTTCATATAAAGATATAATAATTAAATAGAGAAAGGATAATTTATGAAGAAAAAAATTATTTTAGTTTTGGCTTTATTCTTTACTTGCTTTTTAAGTTTTGTAGCATGTAAAAAGGATAAAGAGGTTGTTTATTCTAAAGACATGAGAGAAGCAATGAATTATGTTAAGGATTTTTATACTATAACAAAAGATGTTTCAAATTTTACTGGTGATCAAGGTGGTTTACGTACTTCTTTCCCAATTGGAACAGGAGTTACTGCTTCTTATAGTGTATCTGTAACAGAAGGTAACAATGATGATGTAGTTGTTGTTCAGACTGGTGATACATATAAAATTGATATCAATAATTTTACAGATCATGACATTAAATTTACTGTTACTATTACTCTTAAATTAAATGATGAAACTGGTGAAATTGAATGGAATTGTAAATATGACAAGTTTGTATTAAAAACATGGGCTGAATATGCTAGTGCCGAAAAAGGTGAGACAGTAGCTACAAAAGGTGTTGTTGTTGCTATAGATGGTACAAATCATAATAATTTTTACTTTAAAGATAACGATGGTGGATATTATGCATATGATGCAATTATAGATGGTAATAAAACTGTAGAAATTGGTCAAACAATTATTTGTATAGGAACTAAAACTTTATATAATAAAGCTTATGAAATCACCCCTTGCACAGTTTATGTTCAAGATGATGAAAAACAAACTGTTACATATAAAGATATAACAAATGAAGTTAAAACATTTACAAGTAGTGAAGATACTAAATTTGCTAATTATCAAAGTACATTAGTTAAATTGTCTGCAGTTACTATTCTAAATGTTGATGGAAAATATTTATGGTTTAAACTTCTAAATAATTCTGGTGATGAATTAAAAGGATATGTATATTTTTCAAGTTCTACTGTTTTAGTTACTGATGCTGAAATGACTGCAATGAAGAATTTTGCTAATAAAGGAATTACTGCTGATATCTATGGTATTGGATTCATGTATAATTCTACATTTCAAATCATTCCTACTGATGCTAAGAGCGTTGATTATGCATTATTACCTGAAGTAAGTGATAGTGAAAAACTTGATTATATCGCTAATAATGGTGTTAAAGCTCTTGAAAATTATGAAATTTTAACTAATATTGAATTACCTCCAACTTATAAATATAATAGTTCAGATATTACATGTACATGGAATATTGAAAGTGAATATTTAGATGCTACTGGTAAAGTTATTAAGTATCCAAATGAAGATACTGAAGTTACATTAACAGGAACTTTAACATTAAATGAAGCTACTAAAGATATTCAAGTTAAAGTAATAGTTAAAGCTTTATCTAGAGTTGATGTTGATTCAATTGTTAGCTTATATCCTGGTGAAGCTACTTATGCTTTAGTTGTTGGTAAAGTTGTTTCATGTGATAAAGATAGTAAAAACTTCTATTTAGCTGATAATACTGGTTGCTTATATGCTTATAATGCTAATTCATTAACTAATGCTAATATTGCTGTTGGTGATACTGTTAAAGTTGTTGGTTATACTACTTTATATACTAATACTAATAAACAATATACAAGAGAATTATCTGTTGTAAAATTTGAAAAAGTAACTGAAGAAGTTACATACAATGTTGTTGATTTAGACATTACTGAAGTTTGTGGAAAATCTCAAACTGAAACATTATCTGAAGATCAATTAGCTGAATTTGCTAATAGTGAATTCTTTAACTATGTATATAGATTAACTGGATATTTAAGAGAAGGTACTGTTGGAAATAATACAAATTATTATCTATGTGATTCTCTTGAAGGCGAAGCTACTAACGGACTTGTATATTACTATAAGAATGCTGGAATTAATGATGATTTAAAAGCATTACTTGGTAAGAAAGTTACTATGGTTGTTCCTATGATGGACTGGACTCAAAGCGGTTATAGATTAGGTGCTTATGTAAGTGTTGCTGAATATGTTGAAACTACTCCAGTTGAAGATACAACTATTCGTACTATTGCTTCTGTTAAAGAACAATTAATTACTGCTGCTGCTGATATTAAAGAAAATAATGTTCCTGTTAAAGCTAAAGTTAAAGGTGTTATTGTATCTAATGATAAGGCTCAAGGTGTTGTTATTGAAGATGCAACTGGTGGAATCTTCGTTTATACTAAGACTTGTACATTAAAACCTGGTGACGTTGTTATTGTTGAAGGTGAAATGGCTTATTATGGTGGACCACAATTAAAGAACCCTACTTTCACAGTTCTTAGCGTAACTGAAAAAGGATATAACTTTGTTGGTGAAGAAAAGACAACTGAAGAAATGTGCAATAATACAGTAAATGATGCTTGCAAGAAATTTGTAGTTACTGGAACAGTAGTTGTTAATGACAAAGGATATGTTTCAATACAAGGCGCTGAAAAATCTATTTCTATATATTGTAGTGTTGCTGATAAAGCTGCTTTAACTGCATTAGTTGGAAAAAAAGTAACTATTAACTGTGTTGCTTATAATACAAAGGCTCCTGGCAATGTTTTATTAGTAAGTTTTACTGAAGTTACTGAAGCTTAATATAATTGACCTATAGATTATTCTATAGGTCTTTTTTGTGCTTAAAGGATATTGATTATTCAAAATGTTTATAATATAATAAAAAATGTTTATAATATAATATACTTATGAGGAAAACATATGAATGATTATGATGATGGCACATTTTTAGGCGGATTTTTATTAACTTTTATTTTGGGATGGCTTGGATTACTAATATGTTATTGTATTGATAAACATAGGACTCTAAAAGGCGCCGTATGTTGCTACTTAGTAAGAAATATTATTATTGTTACAATTATAGTGTTAATTTTTTTTGGATACATCAGTGCTTTACCAATTTCTGTTCATAGTGCTTACTAACATCTTTGTAATGAAGATGTCTTTATTTTTATAAAGTGTATTAATTTACTTTTAACTTTATTTATGATATATTTATATTAGGTGATATAGTGATATCTAATATAAATAAAACAAAAGAGATTTTGAGTTTTTATAATTTAAATGCAAAAAAGAAATTTGGACAAAATTTTTTAGTTGATTCAAATATTATAAATAAGATTTGTGATTGTGCGGATGTTAATAAAGAAGATACTATTATTGAAATAGGACCTGGAATTGGTGCTTTAACTGAAGTTTTATGTAATAGAGCTAAAAAAGTATATGCTTTTGACATTGATCCTGATATGGTTAATATTTTAAATCATGAATTAAAAGATTGTAGTAATTTAGTTGTTTTTAACAAAGATTTTTTAGATATTAATATTTCTGATTATATTAAAGAGGATAATATTAAAGTAGTTAGTAATTTACCATATTATATTACTACACCACTACTTTTAAAACTTTTAAATGAAGTTAAGGTTAAAGAGATATATATAATGATACAATTAGAGGTTGCTTCTCGAATTATTGGGAAATGTAACACTAAAGATTATGGATCTTTAAGTTGTTTAGTTGAATACATGGGGAAAGCTAATTTTGAATTTAAGGTAACTAGAAATTGCTTCTATCCTGCCCCTAACGTTGACAGTGCAATTCTATCAATAATAAAAGAGAAACGCGATTATAAGCTAAATAATGAGCCTAATTTCTTAAAATTTATACAAAATATCTTTTCTATGCGTAGAAAGACACTTATTAATAATATTTGTAATAATTATGACATTAAACGTGATATTCTAGAAAGTATTTTAAATGAATTAAATATTAAATTAAATGTAAGAAGTGAAGAATTATTATTAGATGATATTTATAATATATATATAAAATTATTTGAGGAGTAGATTATGAAAGTAAAATGCAATGCTAAGATTAATCTTTATTTTAAAATTGTTGGTAATGATGGTGAATTTCATTTAATTGATTCTTGTTTTGTCCCTATTAATCTTTATGATTATATTAATATTAGACGAGCAAGTGAAGATTATGTTTACGGGGTAAATGTAAAAGTTGCTGATAACTTAATATATAAGGCTATTAAACTATTAAAAAGTGTTTATAGTGTTAATGAATGCTTTGAGGTTCAAATCATTAAAAACATACCTGTTTTATCTGGTTTGGGCGGTGGTAGTAGCGATGCTGCTTTTACACTTCTTGCGTTAAACGAAATCTTAAATTTAAAATTAAGTGAAGATGAACTATCTAGTTTAGCTTTTAGACTTGGTTGTGATGTTTGCTTTTTTATTAAAAACAAACCAAGTCATGTAAGTGGTAGGGGTGAAATAATAGAGCCATATGAACATTTTAAACCTATTAAAGGTTTACTTATTTATGATGGACTTTTATTTAGTACTAAAGATATCTATCGTGATTTTGATAATAATCCTACTATTAATAAAGATTATATTAATGATTTAGAAAACGGTGTTTATAATCAAACTAATGGACATAGAATATTTGAAATTAAGAATGATTTAAATAAATATAATGCTAGTGTTAGTAGTATGACTGGTAGTGGTGGCTGTGTTTTTGGAATATTTGAAAAAAATAAAGATTTAAATCAAGCATATAAAGAATTAAGAAAAAAATATAAAAAAGTATATAAATTTAAATCACTTTGAAAAGCGTTTACTAATTGATTAATGATTTTATATTTGTTATAATAACATAGAATGTTGAAAAGATTTCAACGATAAAACTTAATACTAAACAGATTATTAGCATATGGAGGCTTAAAATGGCAAATGTTCATGGTAGTAAAGTTAAAATTTTCGCTTTAAGTTCTAATAGAGAATTAGCTAAAGAAATAGCTGATTATATCGGTATTGAACTTTCTGATTTCAATTTAAGCAGATTTGCGGATGGTGAAGTAGGACTAGATATTCCTGAAACTGTACGTGGAACTCATGTTTTTATTGTACAATCAACAAATGCACCAGTAAATGATAATTATATGGAATTATTAATTATGATTGATGCTTTAAAGAGAGCTTCTGCTCTTACAATTAATGTTATCATGCCTTATTATGGATATTCAAGACAAGATAGAAAAGCATTATCGAGACAACCAATAAGTGCTAAACTTGTTGCTGATTTAATTACTGTTGCTGGAGCAACAAGAGTTATTTGTATGGATTTACATGCTGCTCAAATTCAAGGTTTCTTCAATATTCCAATTGATAACTTAGAAGCAGCTCTTGTTATGGTTGATTACTTTAAGAAAAAGAAATTAGAAGATATCGTTATTGTTTCTCCAGATCATGGTGGAACTACTAGAGCAAGAAAGTTTGCTATGAATTTTAATGCACCTATTGCTATTATAGATAAACGTCGTCCAAGACCAAATGTTGCTGAAGTTATGAACATCATTGGTGATGTTAAAGATAAGAATGCAATCATTATTGATGATATTGTTGATACAGCTGGTACAGTTATTGCTGCTTCTGGTGCTTTAAAGAAAGCTGGAGCAAAGAATGTATATGTTTGCTGTACTCACCCAGTATTATCTAAAGATGCTACAACTAGAATTTATAATTCTGATATTACTGAATTTATTTGTACAAATACAATTCAATTACCAGAAGAAAAGAAAAATGATAAAGTTGTTCAATTATCAGTTGCTAAGATCTTAGGACAAGGATTAATTAATATCATTGATGGTACTTCTATTACTGAATTATTTAATTACTGCCCAGAAAAGAAATAGTGAATAATTTTAGAGTAAAAATCAAGTTACTAAGAAGTAAATTTCTTAGTAACTTTTTTTATAAAAAATTTTAAAAAAATACTTGCTTTTTAAAATCGAGAGTGATATAATATATAAGGATTTGTTGTAAAAGGGGTATTTTTATATCATTTCTAATTAAATAAAAAATTTTAAATAATCTATTGACTTTGACTAAATAGTGTAGTATAATAATACACGCTACTAATCAAAAAATAGTAGTTTAAAAAATAAGGTCTTTGAAAACTAAATAGAACAGGTGGAGCAGGATAAATTTTTATTGAGAGTTTGATCCTGGCTCAGGATTAACGCTGGCGGCATGCCTAATACATGCAAGTCAAACGGGTGTACTTGTACACCAGTGGCGAACGGGTG
>JAEEGL015407183.1_pt1 | contig 10758 bp, 12 predicted proteins | sample 9134231 | NCBI WGS metagenome assembly JAEEGL01 (sample SAMN16246548, study PRJNA631951) | gut metagenome | biome: gut microbiome; feature: rumen; material: fiber-attached | host: Bos | place: Iran: Karaj | collected 2018-10
CATATGATATTGATAGATTATGTTTTGCCGCAATATACACAGGGAATAAGGTGAAAGCCTGAACGTTCTGCCGATGCAGAACTTTCCAACTGCGCCATCGGTGTTGATGCACCAGGCGCTCATTCGGCAGACCCGCATACGTGCGTTTGCCTTAGTGAGGTGAGATTATGGATAAGAAGTATGTGACACCCGAGATGGAGATCGTCCCGATTAATGATGACGTCATTATGGCGTCACCTGCCGAAGAGACGCCGAGTGAGTGCTGCTCCGGTATCGAGATGGTTGACGCGCCCAAGTAAATCGCAGAAAAGAAACCTGAGTGACAGCAGAAAGAGAGAACAGACATCCTGTTCTCTCTTTTCATCGTGAGGAGATCAATTGCAGACAATAAGGAAACAGGACGCAAAAGTTGCGGCTCTGACAGGGAAACAGCGGACAGAAGAGGGTCTTCCCTTAAGAATGACGGATCATTCCGTAACCGTTCCGTGCGAAGAAGGAACCCTTCTGTTTCACTGTATGACAAAGGAACTGCTGCTTCTTTCCGGGCAGGAAATGAATTCTCTCATGACGGATGCTTCCCTGAGAGCACTGCTCGCGGAAAAATGGTTCCTTGTGCCGGACGGTTTTTCGGAGAAGCAGTTCGCCGATGAGGTGCGGAGCGCGATGGAGGTGATGAATCCTCCGGTGAAGAAACTCACAGTCTTCACCATCTATCCGACGACGGACTGCAACGCCCGGTGCTTTTATTGCTATGAACTCGGCCGAAGGCGCCTGATGATGAGTGAGGAGACCGCGCACGAGGCCGCTTCTTTCATCGCCGGAAGAAGCGGCGGAGAACAGGTGACGCTCCGATGGTTCGGCGGCGAGCCGCTATTTAACCGGAATGTGATCGACATCATTACCGGAGATCTTCGCAAAGCCGGGATTCCGTTTCTGTCCAAGATGATATCCAACGGCCTGCTCTTCGACCGGGAGATGGTTCTGAAGGCATGTTCTCAGTGGAATCTGAAGGATATTCAGATCACACTGGACGGCACGGAGGAGGTATATAACCGCACGAAAGCCTACGTCGGCTTTGAGGGCAGCCCCTACAAGCAGGTGATGCGCAATATTGAACTGCTGCTGGAGGAGGGCGTGAATGTAGATATCCGTCTTAACATGGACCGGAAGAATGCCGGCGACCTTATTGCGCTTGTCGATGAACTCGGCTCCGAATTCGGCAGGTATCCCGGTTTTCATGTGTACTGTGCGCTTCTCCGGAACTGGGGTGCGAGAAATGCATTTTCCAGCCAGGAAGAGGCAATCGCCCGGTTCGGGGAAATACAGGAAAAACTGGTCCTCCACGGCATAGAAAGAAAATATGGCCTCAGTCCGGCATATTCCACGGTAAACTGCATTGCGGACAATGATTCGGCGGTCACGATCCTGCCGGACGGACACCTGGGGAAGTGCGAACACGAGAGTGATACGGGTTTCATCGGCAGCCTCCGGGAAGGCATAGTGAATAAGGAGGCCGCCGACGCATATAAGGTGCGCCGGGATGAGATTCCGGCGTGTGAGCACTGCCGACACTATCCCGGCTGCATCACGCCGAAAATCTGCGCGGACATCTCGGAGGGATGCACCGGGCTTCGGCGCAGCATGGCGGACTTTGCCCTGAAATCCAAAATCATCAATACCTACAGGGCTTACCGGAGCAAAATCGAGGAGGATCAGAATTGAAAATCAAAGAGGGGTACAAGCTGCAGAAGATTATGAATTCCTATGTCGCCGTGCCCGACGGCAGCGCGGAGGGACTCCTTAACGGCGTCATCCGGCTGAACGGGACCGCGGCGGAGATCTGGAAGGGCATAGAGAGCGGCCTTGACCGCGACGGTATCGTAAAGCTTATTCTCGAACAGTACACAGGAGCGGATGAGGCGGAGGTCGGGCAGGACGTCGACCAGATCATCCGCCGCCTTTCATCCGCCGGCCTTATCGAGGATTAAGATCAGACAGCGTATCCTCCGTGTTTACAGGCACCCAGTGCCCTTCGATGCAGATCTCCGGGTTAATGCGGAGGATAGTGTCGTAAAGCTTTGTGCAAAGATCTGCTCTTCTTATTCCCGTAAAGAAATCATCTCCTGCGGAATCACCCAGGAAGAGAGTCTTATCTTCGGCCACATAGACAAGGGTGGAGTCATCGGTGTGCGGAGCATCCGCCTGCATGACCAGAACCCGGCATCCGCCTGCGTCAATGGTCATCTCACCAGAGAAAACCAGGTCCGCCGTTTTTACGATGACTTCCTGCCGGCTGCCATATTCTCTCCGGATGCTTTCATGGAGAGAGAAAAACTCATCCGGTCCGTTCTTTTCTGTTTTGTGCTTCCATTCCGCGAGATATCTGTTCGTTTTCCCGTTCGCGAGACAGAGGCCGTTTGCCGCGTGCATACCGAATGTGTGGTCCCAGTGCCAGTGCGTGAGCACAGTAACAGCCGGAAGAGGGAGACCCTCCTTATGAAGAAGCGCGTAAAACTCCCGGACATGTGCGGAGGAGTGGCCGGCGTCCACGGCAACGCTGAAGCGCTCTCCCCGTATATAGCCGAGATTCGGGCGGTCTCTCTCCTCCTCAAACGGCATGTACCATATGTGCTCGGTCAGTCTTTTCAGTTCCATTGTCTGCTCCCGCATAAAAATACCCCGGACTGCCGCGAACGGCTTTCCGGGGTGATGAACGGAGGACAAGGGATTCGAACCCTCGCACCGCTTTAGGCGGCCTAGCGCATTTCGAGTGCGCCCCCTTCGACCACTTGGGTAATCCTCCACGCTCTGTCAAGCCCTACCATTATATGACAGGGAGATACCTGTCCGCAAGAGGAGAATTTCGGTGCCGGCCCGGATGCGGGCCGTGCCTTATCGCGCTGTCCCCTTCTGCTATGGTATAATAACCCTGTCTGTATTGCTTAACCGCTTTCATTTAGGGAGAGGCAGTTACCGGATACAGAGATTGGGTCAACCGGATTATCATACGCGGCCGGAAGCCGCGCAAATCCTGCAGTAAAACAACATAAGGGGGAAAGTTATGCTGCGAATCGGAATGCTCACCAGCGGAGGCGACTGCCAGGCGCTCAACGCCGCAATGAGAGGCGTCGTCAAATGTATCTATAACAGGGCCGACGACAAGATCGAGTTCTATGGCTTTGAGGACGGCTACCGGGGCCTGATCTACAGCAAGTTCCGGATGCTGACGAACGATGACTTCACCGGCATCCTTACCCGCGGCGGCACCATCCTCGGCACGAGCCGCACCCCGTTCAAGACCATCAGGGAGCCCGATGAGAACGGTCTCGACAAGGTCGCCGCGATGAAGCAGAACTATTACAAGCTTCAGCTCGACTGCCTCGTGATCCTGGGCGGCAACGGAACCCATAAGACCGCGAACCTCCTTTCCGAGGAAGGATTAAATGTCATCACCCTCCCCAAGACCATCGACAACGACCTTTGGGGAACGGACATGACCTTCGGATTCCAGAGCGCCGTTGACATCGCGACGAAGGCAATCGACCAGATTCATACCACCGCAAGCTCTCACGGCCGCGTCTTCATCGTGGAGATCATGGGACACAAGGTCGGCTGGCTTCCGCTTAATGCAGGAATGGCCTCCGGCGCGGACATCATCCTCCTTCCCGAGATCCCTTATGACATCGACAAGGTCATTGACAAGATTGAGGAGAGAGACAGGCGCGGATCCCGCTTCACCATCATTGTCGTGGCGGAGGGCGCGATCTCCAAGGAGGATGCAAAACTCTCCAAGAAGGACTACCAGAAAAAACTCGCGAACTACGCTTTCCCGTCGGTCTCCTATGAGTTGGCGGACCAGATCCAGAAGAAGACCGGCCGCGAGGTCCGCGTGACGATCCCCGGACACGTGCAGCGCGGCGGTGAGCCCTGCCCGTATGACCGCGTTTTCGCAAGCCGTCTCGGCGCAGAGGCAGGCAAGCTGATCTTAAAAAAGCAGTTCGGCTTCATGGTGGGCTACAAGAACCGCGAGATGGTCAAGGTACCGCTGGCGGAGGTCGCAGGCAAGTTAAAGAGCGTGTCTCCCGACGCGGATATCATTAAGGAAGCCAAGATGCTCGGCATCTCCTTCGGTGACTGATTAGTTAAGTTATGGCAGATACACCATATTTGGCGCTGTATCGCAAGTACCGGCCCCAGACATTCGAGGATGTCCGGGGCCGTGACACGATTGTGCGCACCCTGAAAAACCAGATCATACACGACCGCATAAGCCACAGCTACCTCTTCTGCGGCACGCGTGGAACCGGCAAGACCACGATAGCCAAGATCTTTGCGAAGGCGGTCAACTGCGAGCACCCCGTGGACGGAAGTCCCTGCGGCGAGTGCTCTGTGTGCCGCGCCATCGCGGAGGATGCGAACCTCAATGTCGTGGAGATGGACGCTGCGTCCAACAACGGCGTCGACGACATCCGCGGCGTGATTGAGCAGGTGGCGTATTCCCCCACCCTCGGAAAGAAGCGCGTCTACATCATCGACGAGGTTCACATGCTGTCCGCGTCGGCGTCCAACGCGCTGTTAAAAACTCTCGAGGAGCCCCCGGAGTACGCCGTCTTCATCCTGGCGACGACCGAGCCCAACCGGCTTCCGATCACTATTCTGTCCCGGTGCCAGCGCTACGATTTCGGCCGGCTCCCGACGGCGACCATCGCCGGAAGGCTCCGGGAGGTCTCGGACGCGGAGAATCTCAGGGTAGAGGACAAGGCACTGAACTACATCGCAGCGGCGGCCGACGGCTCCATGCGCGACGGCCTCTCCCTCCTTGACCAGTGCAACGCCTTTAATTACGGCGAGGAAATCCTGACCTACGAGAAGACCCTGGATATTCTCGGCGCGGTAGATATGTCCGTATTCTCGGATCTTTACAGGAAGATCATCAGCCAGGACCCCGCAGGAGCGCTGGATATCCTGGACCGGATCCTTCTTCAGGGCAGGGAGCTGATGCAGTTCATCGCGGACTTTATCAGTTTTCTCCGCAATCTCATGATGCTTATGGTCTCCGCAAAAGCCGCCTCCGGCATCGATGTCTCCGACGAAAACATGGCGAGGCTTAAAGCGGACGCCGCTTCCGGGGACATAAGCGCGGTCCTCCGTCTGGTGCGGCTGTTCTCGGAGCTCACGGAAAGAGTGCGTTTTTCCGCCAACCGCCGCATACTCACCGAGGCGGTAATCATCCGGGCGTGTCTGCCCGCGACGGACATGGACGCCGACGCCATGGAAGAGCGCATGCGTGTGCTCGAGGAGCAGTTCGTCCGCGGGGAGAGAATCATCGCGGGACTGGAGCGCAGAATTGCGCAGGGCGCAGTCGTTTCTGCCGCTCCCGGGGCAGTTCAGGCCGCACCCGGAGCGGGCAATGCGGATCCGGCGGGCGCTGCCGCTCCGAAGCCGAAAGCGGAGATTAAGAAGATAAAGCCCGACGCGCTTCCGGATGACCTGCGGTCAGTGGTCGCCGCGTGGCCGAAGCTTCTTGCCGGCCTGGCCGGATATCTGAAAGCGGAATTGAGCAGCGCAAAACTCTCCCTGGGCGGGGACAATCAGCTGATTATTCTGTTCAGCAACTATATTGCGGCAGATTCGTTCAATGAGGATGAGGAGAAGCGGAAGGAGCTGGAAGATTACCTCGCGGAGAGAACCGGAATGCGCATTCCCCTCGAGTACAGGTCTCTTGACAATGAAGGTCAGCAAGTGGACAATATTTTAGATTTATCGGATAAAGTCGCGATGGATATTGAGGTTGACGATGATCCGTCCGACGATGAGGATTAGATCATTTTTCCCGGGACAAAAGGAGTAAGCAATGGCGAAACGCGGCGGATATATGGGCGGAATGCCCGGAAACATGAGCAACCTGATGAAGCAGGCGCAGCGAATGCAGCGCCAGATGGAGGAGGGCCGCAAGGCGCTTGAGGAGAAGGAGTTCACCGCCCAGGCAGGAGGCGGCGCGGTTTCCGTCGTCGTGAGCGGTGCGAAGCAGGTCAAGGAGATTAAGCTCGCCCCGGAAGCGGTGGATCCCGAGGACGTCGAGATGCTCCAGGATATGATCGTCGCAGCGCTCAACGAGGCTTTTTCCCAGGTTGACGAGGCAAGCGACAGCATGATGGGCGGCATGACCGGCGGACTTGGCGGGCTCGGCTTCTGATCGCGGATTTTGCCTCCGCAGGGCAGGAATCGGATTGTCCGGAGATTAAGCTAAGATGAATCTTTACAGTGGACATTTCAATCGCCTGATTGAAGAACTCGCGGCGCTGCCGGGGATAGGAAACAAATCCGCGCAGCGCCTCGCTTTTTATATTATCGGAATGTCCGACGCAAGAGTGAAGCATCTTGCGGAGACACTCACCGAGGCCAAGGCGCACGTGCGCTACTGCAGGATATGCCAGAACATCACGGATACCGAGGTCTGCCCGATCTGCCTTAACGACCGGAGGGACCACGGAACAATCATGGTGGTGGAAACTCCGCAGGATATGGCGGCTTATGAGCGCACGGGCAAATTCGAGGGTGTATATCACGTCCTTCACGGGGCGATCTCCCCGATGCTCGGGGTCGGCCCCTCCGACATCCGCCTTAAGGAGCTGATGGAGCGCCTTAAGGACGACTCGGTGAAGGAAGTGATTATCGCGACCAACTCCAGCCTCGAGGGGGAGACGACGGCAATGTACATCAGCCGCCTCATCAAGCCGACGGGCATCAAGTGCACAAGAATTGCCAGCGGCGTGCCGGTGGGCGGCGATCTCGAGAATATCGACGAGGTCACCCTGCTAAGGGCGCTGGAGGGCAGGACGGATATGTAGGCCGGTCACGGGACGGACAGGCGCGGAGTATTAAGCTTCGCGGAGTCGGACTGTTCTTCCCGGAGGAACAGGAATGGCGGTAGTTGACTTTAAGAAAGCTGCCGGGAGCGCCTTAAGGCGCCGGCGGAATGAAGCCTATGATGAGGAAGATGCCCGGGAGGAGCTCTACGGCAGCGCGCCGGAGGAGGACACCGGGGAAGATCTGTCGGAGAGCGGGGTAAAGCGCCGCCGTTTTGTGCTGCTCATGCGTCTGCTTCTGGCGGCCGCCGTCATCGGTGTGATCGCGGTGTTCTTCATCCAGCGCCAGTCGGTGCGCAGCTACACCGCCTATGAGATCAGGGACAGCGTTCCTGTGAGCTTCCCGGAATCCTCCAGGCTCCTGGATCTCGGCGGCAAAATCCTGACCTGCAGCCGGGACGGCGCAAGCCTTATCGATTCCTCCGGCAAGGCGCAGTGGAATATCACCTACGAGATGCAGTCCCCGATGGTGGTGACCTCCGGGGATTCCGTGGCGATCGCGGACGAGGGCGGAAGCGTCATCCACGTCATGAACGTGGGCGGCTCCGTCGGAACCATTAATACCAACATGCCGATCAGCACCATCGCCGTCGCCGAAAACGGCAGCGTGGCGGCGGTGCTTGAGGATACCTCGGTGTCCTGGGTGTATCTCTATGACAGCACAGGCAAAACTGTTGCCTATATCAAGCGATCCATGGACCAGAGCGGATACCCCCTTGCCGCGGCGCTGTCCCCGGACGGGAGACTTCTTGCCCTGTCCCAGCTCTCCGTCGACGGTGCGGATATCAAGACCAGCATCGCGTTCTACAACTTCGGTGCGGTCGGGCAGAACGCGGTGGAGAACTGCGTCAGCGGATATGATTACAGGAACGAGGTCATTCCCTTCGTCCGTTTCCTGAACAGGGAGATATCGGTGGCGGTGTCCGATTCCAGGATCGCGTTTTTTAACGGCGCGGATATCCCCAAAAGCCAGGCGGACACCTTCTTCAGCACCCGCCTTTCCGGGGTTTATACCAATGAAGATTTCTGCGCCCTGCTGTTTCCGGATACCACGGGAAATGACCGGTATGAGCTGCAGTTCTTCAACACCGCCGGGCGCCAGATAGGGACGCTGACTTTCAGCATGGATTACACAAGCATCCGCCTGGACGGCGACAGAGCGATCATCACGGATGGCCAGCGCTGCCTGATCGCTTCGGTAAACGGGGACGTCCGTTTTGACGGCACATTCACCGAAAGCGCGGCGCTTATCATACCGACGTCAACGGCGAACAAGTTTTTGCTTGTGACCAAGGACGCGATAGAGACTGCCTATCTTCGCTGAGAGAGGGTGCCTTACCGGGCGCCGTGTCCGGCGGGACCGCATTTTGAGGGATCTGCATGAATTTCTATTTTGTGATCATGGCAATCGGTGCCGTTGTCATCCTGTTAAACAGGATGAACAAAGGCTTCACCAACGGCTTCACCGAGGAGGCGGGGAACCTCTTCTCCATTGTGGCGGCTTTCCTGAGCCTGTACATTCTGACTGCGGTTTTCAGCGACTTCATGAACCGGCATTTCACCGGCCTGTTCTCCGGAATCATCATGCTGATTGTGGTCGGACTGATCTACAGGGTGGTCAGGCTGTTCTTCGGCGCGGCCAACCTCATCGCAAAACTTCCGATCATTTCCTGGATCAACAAGGCACTGGGCCTATTTATCGGCCTCGCCGAGGGATTTCTCATTCTGTATATTATTGAAATTTTCATCAGAAGATATCTGCTGATGTGAGGAGCAGGAGAAGAAAAATGGCGGATAAGTATCTGTCCGGGCTGGCGACGGAGAAGGTCGACAGCCGGTTCAGGAATATCGACCTGGCCTCCACGGAGGAGATCCTCCGGATTATAAATGAAGAAGACCGCAAGGTCGCCCCGGCAGTGGCGGAGGAAATTCCGAACATTGCCGCGGCGGCTGATGAGATCGTCCGGCGCATGAAGAGCGGCGGACGACTTTTTTATATCGGTGCGGGAACATCCGGAAGGCTCGGTGTTCTCGACGCTTCCGAGTGCCCGCCGACCTACGGGGTCTCCCCTGATCTGGTACAGGGAATCATCGCAGGCGGTGATTCCGCACTGCGGCGCTCCTCGGAGGGCTGTGAGGACGATGAAGATGAGGGCCGGCGGGAGATCGCACGGCACGGGATCACCGGCAGGGACACCGTGGTTGGGATCAGCGCCAGCGGGAGGGCGCCTTATTGTATCGGCGCGGTTGATGCTGCGCGCGGGATCGGGGCATTCACCGTCGGGATCGTCACCAATAAGGACACGATTCTTTCCGGGCATGTCGACGTGTGCATCGCCGCTGCGGTAGGAAGCGAGGTAGTGGCAGGGTCGACAAGGATGAAATCGGGAACCGCACAGAAGATGATCCTGAACATGCTCTCTACTGCGGTGATGATCCGGCTCGGTAAGGTATACGGCAACCGGATGGTCGATCTGCACGCGTCAAACGAGAAGCTTAAGGACCGCGCGGTGCGGCTCTTTATCGACGCTACCGGGGCAGATGAGGAGAGGGCACGCGCTGTTCTTAAAGAGGCCGGGTACGGCACTAAACTTGCGATTATGATGTATCTTTCCGGCCTCCCGAAGGATCAGGCCGCGAAGCGGCTTGAAGACTGCGGCGGCGTGCTGCGCAAGGCCCTGGAAGGAGCGGACTGAAACATGGACGGCTATATACTCGGAATTGACGGCGGCGGCACCGGAACAAAGGCAGTTCTGCTCAGGGGAAAGGAAATCTGCCACTCCCTGGAAACCGGTACCATCAACCTGAACGGCGCACCGGAGGAGGTAGTGACGGAAAACATCCGCACCCTGCTTCGCCGGGCGCTGTCCCTCGCCGGACAGGACGGCCCCGGGGGCGGTTCCGTTCGCGCCGTCGGACTCGCGGGTGCGGGAGTCAGCAATCCCGGGGAGAGGAAACTTCTCGCTTCCTGCGTGAGAGAGTTTATCCCCGGCCCGGATTCGCTGGTGATCGCCGGAGATGACGAGTCCGCCCTGGAGGGAGCCTTCTCCGGCGGCGACGGAATTGTCCTCATCGCCGGGACAGGGTCCGTCTGCCGCGGAAAGCGCAGCATGCCGGACGGCACATTCCGCAGCCTGAGAAGCGGAGGATTCGGCCATCTCATAGACGACGGCGGAAGTGCCTACGCAATCGGGCGGGCCATTCTCTCTTCTGTTGTTCACTCCATTGACGGCCGCGGTCCGGAAACCCTCCTCACAAAACTTGTCCGCGACCGCCTTGGTGCCGGGAACGACGACCTGGTTCCTGCGATCATCTCCCATGTGTACAGGCCGGGAGCCCCGAAATCGGAAATCGCCGGTTTTGCCATGCTTCTTGAGACAGCATGCGCGGAGGGGGACGCGGAAGCCCTGAGGATAGCGGATGAGGCGGCGGAGGAACTGTGCGGACTTGTCCGTGCGGTGTACCGGAGGCTGTATATCCCCGATGCGGGGTACGAAGCATCAGGAGAGGAAGAAGAGGCGGCTGTGGTTCTATTAGGAAGCGTCCTCACGCAAAATCTCCGGATTCGGACCGCTGTGACGGCAAAACTTGGCCGCGCCCTCCCATGTCTCAGTGTCACGGCGCCGGAACATGATGCAGCATACGGTGCGGCCCTGCTCGCCGGACGGAGAGCAGGGGCATAAATGCAGCGCCGCACATGGCGGATTACTGTAATGCCTGGCACGGTGAGCACGGCGGAAAACACCGGAATTTCGGCGTTTCCGCAGGATCGCCGCAAGCCGGAAACACTGTGGAAAAACAGCAAAAAATGCCGTTGCTTTTTCCACAGACGGATGCTATAATTCATTTCACCGCCGAGAAAGACAGGCGGTGATTTGTTTCTCAAGGC
>JAEEGL015692650.1_pt1 | contig 10758 bp, 10 predicted proteins | sample 9134231 | NCBI WGS metagenome assembly JAEEGL01 (sample SAMN16246548, study PRJNA631951) | gut metagenome | biome: gut microbiome; feature: rumen; material: fiber-attached | host: Bos | place: Iran: Karaj | collected 2018-10
GCGTTCTTGAATTAAAACCGGGCCAGTTTAAGAACTACCCTGGCAATTACGAATTCTACATGGAGCAGCTCGCGAAGGCCGAGCAGACTTCACAGGTGGTAGAGAGCTCTGCGGTGGTTTCGACCCAGCCTTTTGTTAACTCAACCACCGGAAATGCTGGGAAAGCTCAACTCAGTTGGGAAGAGCAGAAACGCCTCGACTCTGAGCGCCGCAAAATCGAAAAAGAAGTAGCGCGCCTCGAAGCAAAAATCACTGAGCTTGAAGCAAAAAAATCTGAGCTTGAAAACAAAATGGCTGACCCGGCTGTATATTCCAACGGCGAAAAAGCAAAAGCTGTTCAGCGCGATATAGAAGCCGTGTCAAAAGAAATTGACGAAGTAACTGCAGCCTGGGAAGAAGCTGCTGAAAAGTTAAACTAAAAGGCAGGGCGTTACGGGGCAGAGCCCCGTTAGAAGGGGTAGGGCGCAACGAAGTGCGCCCGAGGGGAAGGCTTTCCCCTCAAGGAGAAAAATTATGGATGTTGCACTTTATCTTATTCCTGTAACTCTTGGAGAAACTGAAATCTCTCAGGTTTTGCCGCCTTATAATCATGACATTATTGTTGGAATCAAACATTTTATTGTTGAAAATATCCGCTCGGCTCGCCGCTTTTTGAAGAAGACTGAAAAGGCTATTGATATTGATGAAATCACTTTTTATGAACTGAATCGTCACACAGACCGAAAGTTTATCGGCGAATATCTGGAGCCGCTCAAAAAAGGCCAGCCGGTTGGAATCATCTCCGAGGCGGGCTGTCCTGCCATTGCCGACCCTGGAGCCGACGTTGTCGCAATTGCTCAGCAGCGCGGCTATAAAGTTGTGCCTCTGGTTGGTCCGTCTTCTATCATCATGTCTGTTATGGGAAGCGGCTTTAATGGCCAGAGTTTTGCGTTTAATGGATATCTGCCTGTAGAAGTTCCGCAGCGAATCAAAGCGCTTAAAAAACTGGAGCAGAAAGTTCAGAACGAAAATCAGACTCAGCTTTTTATTGAAACTCCATACCGCAATGCCAAGATGATTGAAACAATTTTGAATGCGCTGAATCCTAAAACAAAACTATGCATTGCCGCCGGCATTACCTGCGCTGAAGAATTCATTAAGACTCGCACTGTTGCCGAGTGGAAAAAAGAAAAAGTGCCGGACCTCGGTAAGATCCCTGCAATCTTCGTAATTGGAAAGTAAGAAGTCAATCGACATCCCGAGACTCTACCCGTCATGCTGAACTTGTTTCAGCATCTGTAAAAAAGACCCCGAAAATGTCATCCTGAACTTGTTTCAGGATCGGGGTGACGGTGTATCTTTACGACAACTCCATATTCCATTATATTGTAACAATGGATTTTGCCTTTATTCAGAAAGTCTTACCGATGTATGGTGAGGCGGCAGCTCTTACGCTGCGACTCGCGCTGATCGGAATTCTTTTATCCCTTGTTGTGGGGCTTGCCTGCGCGCTTGTAAAATATTTTAAGGTTCCCGTGCTGCGCCGTATTGTTGGTGCTTATATAGAACTTTCGCGCAACACTCCGCTTTTAATACAGCTTTTCTTCCTTTATTTTGCTTTCCCTAGAATGGGAATAAAACTCAGCTCTGTGCAGTGTGCAATAATTGGTCTTACATTTCTCGGCGGCTCTTACATGGAAGAGACCTTCCGTTCTGCCCTTGAATCAGTTTCAAAAATTCAGATTGAAAGTGCCCAGTGTATAGGCCTCACTCCGCGTCAGGTTACTCAGTACGTAATTTTGCCGCAGGCTGTTTCGGTTTCTATTCCAGGATTTTGTGCAAATGTAATGTTTATGATTAAGGAGACTTCGGTGTTCTCTGCCGTTGCGCTTGCTGATCTGATGTACGTTGCAAAAGATTTAATTGGACTTTATTACAAGACAGAAGAGTCTCTGCTGCTGTTGTGCCTTGCTTACTTTATTCTTCTTCTGCCAATTTCACTGATTGCGGCTTTTGCCGAAAGGAGGCTGCGTTATGCCCAGTTCGGACGTTAGTATGATTGACGCAATCAGACAGGCTTTCGGCGTTCTCACTATGGGAACAAATTCTCTGCGTTTGCTCGGTGGACTTTGGGTAACCGTTTGGATTGCCCTGGTTTCTGTTGCCTTTTCAATTGTGCTGGGCTTTTTGTTTGGTATGCTGATGACTGTGAAGAATCGCGGCGTTAAGGCTGTGTGCCGAATCTATCTTGAGTTTATGAGAATTATGCCGCAGATGGTTCTGCTCTTCCTTGCTTACTACGGACTTACCCGCATGTTTAATATTTCGCTGAGCGGTGAAGCGGCAAGTATTCTTGTTTTTACTTTGTGGGGAACTGCTGAAATGGGAGACCTCGTTCGCGGTGCTTTGGAAAGTGTTCCGAAACATCAGTACGAAAGCGGGCGCGCAATCGGGCTCACAGAGCGCCAGATTTTCTTCTACATAATTATTCCGCAGACCCTGCGCCCGCTTTTACCTTTGAGTATGAACCTGATTACCCGTATGATAAAAACAACTTCGTTGGTTGTCTTTGTCGGTGTAATTGAAGTAGTAAAAATCGGCCAGCAGATTATAGAAGCAAACCGCCTTACTGTGCCAACCGCCAGCATCGCAGTGTACTTCGTAATTTTTATGATGTACTTCTTCGTCTGCTGGATTTTGAGCTTAGCGGCCAGAGCGGTAGAAAAGCGTCAGAAGAAGTAGCCCGGTGATTGAGTAACCGCGAAGCGGTGTATCGAAATCACCATTAAGGAGATTAAATGCCATTACTAGAACTAAAGAATATAAAGAAATCTTTCGACCAGAACATCATCCTCAAAGACCTCTCTCTCTCAGTGGAGAAGGGCGAAGTCATCGTAATCCTCGGACCATCGGGCTGCGGAAAATCTACTTTACTTCGCTGCATTAACGGCCTTGAGACAATTCAAGGCGGCGAGATTCTCCTCGACGGCGAAGTGATTTCCAACCGCAAAAAAGACATGCACCTGATCCGCCAGAAAATCGGCATGGTGTTCCAGAGTTATGATCTCTTCCCACACCTCACAGTTATGAAGAATCTTCTGCTTGGACCAAAGCATGCTCACGAGATGAACTTCAACATTGAAGAGGTGCAGAAAGAAGCTGAGGCCTGGCTTGAGCGCGTTGGCCTTGCAGATAAGAAAAATGCTTACCCACGCCAGCTTTCGGGCGGCCAGAAGCAGAGAGTTGCAATTGTCCGCATGCTTTGTATGCATCCCGAAGTTATGCTGTTCGACGAAGTAACTGCCGCCCTTGATCCGGAAATGGTTCGCGAAGTTCTCGACGTAATGATGGACCTCGCCAACGACAAAAAGACAATGCTCATCGTAACTCACCAGATGCAGTTTGCCCGCGCTGTAGCAGACAAGATTGTCTTCATGGATGGCGGCGAGATTGTAGAAATCAGCACTCCGGAAGAGTTCTGGAACAACCCAAAGACAGAGCGCGCAAAGAAGTTCCTGAGCAACTTTGAGTTTGAATCAAGAAAAAAATAAAACTCTCTGTCATACAAAAATACACTGCCGTCCTCTCAAAATACACAGCCGTCGCTCCCTAAGTTCGGGATGACGGAGTGGCTCCTGTTTGCCACTTACTTATTCTAAAAACTCCTTTATAAGATTCTCGATGTGCCGCGGATTCAGCGGGCCCTCTTTTGTCTCCATTGTAATTATGAGATTTCTCCCTGGGAAAATGTTGTTCTCTGCGTAAATGCTGAGCTTGCCAGCGGCGTTTGTTGAGTACTCGGCTTCGTCCATCATGCCAAAGTGTTCCCAGATAAACTCTTGCCGGGTGCGGACATTCAGGCAAAGAAAATCTGGATGAAATGTTCCGTGATTTTTTAATTCCAGAGGAAACTCGTAGCGGTATGGGATGCCGCACCTGGCAAGCGTGTCACTGATGATTACTTCTGATTTAGAGCGTACCCGATCACCATGGGTTGTAGTGAATACGGGGGTGTCGGCGGCAAAGGCACGGGGTTGCCATTGGATGTTGTTCCAGGCTTCTATATACTGCCGGTCTGTAAGAGTTACGGGAATTATCAGCCTTTGCCGCGCAGGGCATAGTTTTGTGTAGAGACCTGAAATCTGCGCATCGGAGAGGCGAAGAAGTTTTTCGAGAACTGAAAGCTGGCGCTGCAATAATTTTATGAGTTTTGCATCATAGTCTTTTTGCGCCAGCCTGTTTGCGAGGGCCGCCTGTGAGCCGGGAATGTAAGCGCCTCTTGGGTGCGCGGTGCTGGTGCAATGGTAGAACTGGATGCGGCGGCCGCCGTTCTTCTGTTCAATACGAAGGTGGCCGGGAGGCGTGTTCTTCTGGGACTTGAGTTTTTGTGTGAGCAGGTTGTGTAATTCAAGGCGGCGCGTCTTGAGCTGTGGGGTGAGAGTGTCTGGCGATAAGAGTTCGTAGTTCATTTTGTGATTCCTCCTGAGGGTGTGGGCTGTCACCGGTGGGTGGCGGCCCGTATTTCTTTTTGTTTTGAGATTTAGCGGGCTGCGTGGGGCAGGGTGTGAGGCGGGGAGGCCTGCTAAATCCGAAAATTGAGCGCTTAGCGGGCTCGGCGCACTTGTGCGCCGGGCGGGCGGGCCCGCGTTTTTGGGAATTCCGCGAATTAGCAGGCTGCGGTTTTGCTTGTGTGAGCCGGTGCGGCCTGCTGAATTGGCGGAATTCCCATTTAGCGGGCCGTGTGCGAGAGGCTGCTGGTGTGGGGAGCCTGCTATTTTGCGAAATCTGTGGTTTCGCGGGCTTGGAAGAAAACCTGGAGCGGAAAGTGAGCCTGCTAAATGGCGATTTTTTCAAAATAGCAGGCCTACGGGAGATTTTCCGCGGAAAAGCGGGCCCGCTGTTTTGAGAACTCGGCGAATTAGCAGGCCGCACTGGCCGTTTCCACAGTTTTCTCATATATAAAATAGACGCGATATGCTTTTTTTGACAAAATTTTAGAAAAAAAAGTCGGAAAATAATCAAAATCCCGCGAGAAAACTGTGGAAGCGGCATTTTGTGAGATCTCGACGCGTTAGGGCATGGAGCAACGCCGAAGGCGGCCACCTAGGGAGCGACGGCTTTAAGCCGGCAAAATGCTCCGGTGGAGCATTTTGAGCGAGTCTCCGAGCAGCTGTGCTGCGAAGGCAAGCGAGCGAATAAAATGAGCGAGTGCGGTGGCTGGAGCGACAGCGGAATTGCGGAACGCCCGACCCCGGCTGTCGCGTAGCGGCAGCCGGGGGAACGCAAAAAAATATTATAAAAAACATATTAAACCTATTGACTTAGTAGGTAATAAAATGGTATAAGTAAGCATCTTGAAACTTTAGAGAGGTGAACTTATGAAAAAATCTTTTAAACAATTATAGCTCTTGGTCTTGTTGCTTTGACTTCTTTTAGCGCTTTTGCAAAACCTAAATTCCGCACTGTTGAACAGATTAAGAAAAGTGGAACTATTAAGATTGCAGTATTCAGCGATAAAAAGCCTTTTGGTTATGTTGACGAGTACGGTAAGTATCAGGGCTACGATGTTTACTTTGGAAACCGCATCGCTAAGGATCTTGGCGTAAAGGTTAAGTATGTACCTGTTGAGGCTGCTGCCCGTGTTGAGGTTCTTGAAACTGGTAAGGTTGACCTTGTTCTTGCTAACTTTACTGTGACTCCTGCCCGCGCTGAAAAGGTTGATTTTGCTCTTCCATATATGAAGTGTGCTCTTGGTGTTGTTTCTAATGAAAAGGATTTGATTACTAAACCTGAAGATTTGAATGGTAAGACATTGATTGTTTCCAAGGGAACAACTGCTGAAACTTATTTTACAGAAAATTATCCTAAGGTAAATCTTTTGAAGTTTGATCAGTATTCTGAAGCTTACAATGCTTTGCTTGATGGTCGCGGAGTTGGTCTTTCAACTGATAATACTGAGGTTCTTGCATGGGCTATTGAAAACCCTGGATTCTCTGTAGGAATTGAATCTTTGGGAAGTCTTGATTCAATTGCTCCTGCTGTTACAAAGGGAAACACTTCTTTGTTGAACTGGATTAATGATGAGATTAAAGCTCTTGCCGGCGAGAAGTTCTTCCATGCTGATTATGAAGCAACTCTCCGTGCAGTTTATGGTCCTAAATCTGATGCTGATGCTCTCGTAGTAGAAGGTGGAAAGCTCTAATTTAGAGATTATAGAACTCCCCACGGTGGTTGAGTAGGCCCTGGTCCCTGAGCGGAGTCGAAGGTTGGGCCGTATCGAAACCACAATTATAAAGAAGTTAATTCTTCTGCCTTAGCCCGGACGGCGTTGTAAAGCGCTTCCGGGCTATTTTTATTTTCGGTGATCAGGCGTACGAAAACTGAGCCGGCTACGATGGCTTCTACCTGGTCGGCGAGGGCTTTCGCCTGGGTGCCATTGGAAATGCCGAAGCCTCCGTAAATCTTACTGCCGCCGGCGCCTACTGCTGCGAGGAAGCGACGTGTGTTTTCATCGATTGTTGTGTCGGTTCCGGTTATGCCTGTGCGTAGTGCTGCGTAGATGTATGGGAAGCCGGCGCGGGCGAGTTTGTCTAGGCGGGAAGGGGCCATACTCGGCGCGGCCACTGGAATATTTTCCATGCCGTTTGCGCGGCAGGCTGCTGTGAGTCCTTCGTCGTAGTCAAAAGGAAGGTCTGGAATTATCATACCGGTAACGCCTGCTTCGGCAGCGCGGCGGCAGAAGTTTTCTACCCCCGGTGTGTATACAAGAGATCCATAACTCATAAGGTAGATTTTTACCTGTGGGAACTCTTTGTGCAGGCGCGCAATAAATGCGAGTCCGTCTGCTGTGCGGTATCCGCGCTTAAGCACCTCGGTGCACGCGCCCTGAATTGCCGGGCCGTCTGCACTTGGGTCACTGAATGGCAGCTGGATTTCGAGTATATCTGCTCCGCCGTCCACGAGGGCGCGGGCTGCGGTAAATGAAAGTTCGTCGGTTGGGTAACCTGCCACGAGGTGGCTCATTAGTTTTATTTTGCTCATTTTGATTCTCCCATAATTTTTGCATCGTGAATATCTTTATCTGATTCGAGGCGGTCAATTTCGGCGTGAAGGAACGACAGCCACTCCTCTCGTCTGAAAACCGGGCAGGTGATAAATACATCTTTGTCTCCGCGGCCGCTCATGTTTACGATGATTGCTTTATCTTTTGGAAGTGTAGGTGCGAGCTTAATTGCTTCTGCGCCTGCATGTGCGCTTTCCATTGCGAACAAAACACCTTCGTTACGCGCGAAAAACTTCACGGCATTCAAAGCCTCATCGTCGCGCGCATAAGTGAATTCTACACGCCCCTTGCGTCCAAGCGTAGCCAGCTGAGGTCCAATTCCACAGTAGTCCAGGCCCGCAGAAATTGAGCGTGTCGGCAAAGCCTGCCCGTCTTCATCAAGTAAAAAGCGCGACTTATAACCATGCATGATTCCGTCGCGGGCCGCTTCCCCCGACATGCGGACAGCATTCTCTCCAATTCCTGGACCAACGCCACCGGCTTCGACACCTATGAGGCGCGGCTCCTTCTTATCAATGAACGGAGCAAAAAATCCGATTGAGTTCGAGCCGCCGCCTACACAGGCAATCATCGCGGCAACATCGAGTTTACGTGCAGCGGCCTGTCGCTCAACTTCGCGGCCAATTACGCTCTGGAATTCGCGAACCATATCCGGGAAAGGAGCTGGCCCGAGCGCGCTCCCCAGTACATAATGTGTTGTATCCGGATTTGCTGCCCAGTCGCGCATTGCTTCATTTACCGCATCCTTGAGTGTACGGCTTCCGCTTGTTACCGCATGAACCTTAGCGCCGTAAAGTTCCATTGCTGCAACGTTCGGCTGCTGACGGCGGACATCGACTTCGCCCATGTACACTGTGCAGTCCAGTCCAAGTTTTGCGCAGGCAGCGGCGGTTGCAACTCCGTGTTGTCCGGCGCCGGTCTCTGCGATGATTCTCTTTTTGCCCATTCGTTTTGCAAGCAGACACTGTCCTATCGCGTTGTTGATTTTGTGGGCGCCGGTATTTGCGAGTCCTTCGAGTTTTATGTAAATCTGTGCGCCGCCCAAAATCCTGGTTGCTGTCTCAGCAAAAAGCAGCGGTGTCTCGCGGCCGATATAGTCTCTCTGAATTGTCTCGAGTTCTTCTATAAATTCTGGATCCTTCATTGCTTCGTTGAAAGCTACTTCGAGTTCATCGAGCGGGCGGCGCAAAACTTCCGCCACATACTTTCCGCCAAAGCTGTCAAAAAATCCGTTATCTGAATGTGTCATATTACCTCCATATGTCATGTAAACGTCATGCTGAACTTGTTTCAGCATCTTTTGTTTCATCATCTCTTTTATATATCCTTAAATAACTTCAGGATGGCAGATAATTTTTCATGATTCTTAATTCCAACAACGTCGTCTTCAACGCCGCTGGAAACATCAATAAGTTCCGGTTGAAAACGTGCTACCAGTTCAGCTGCATTTTCTGCAGTTACTCCGCCTGCAAGCCACAGCTTATGATTTGTGTCATAGCTCTGTGATTTTGAATCCTGAAGAAAACGAGGTTCTCCCATAAGGAAAAGTTTTTCTGCAGCCTGCGTCATCGAACCATTTTTTTCTGTGATTGCAAAATAGTGGGGCAGGGAGAGAAAACGTTCCGGCACTTCGCTGTAATCAATTCCATGCAATTGAATACAGTCGAGGATTCCCTGTTCAACATAGTTTGCTGCGGTGGCGGCCTCTTCAGATTTTGGATCTGTAATTACTGCCACTTTTTTTGCATGCACATTTTTCAATGTCGGGATGATTGCTTCAAACTTTGCGCCGCACACATTGCGTCCAAAGCCTGTCGCAAAAATAAAGCCGACAAAATCTGCACCAAGCGAGTCGGCGTAAGCAACGTCTTCGGCGCGAGTGAGCCCGCAGATTTTTACGAGAGGGCGGTTATCATCACAGCGAACACCCCCATCATCCCGAACTTGTTTCGGGATCTTCTTTATAGACGCCGAAGCAACCTCAGCATGACTTGTCCAGAATTTTGAGTTTCGTGTTGCTTTCGCTTCCACAAACGCTTTTACCAGTTCTCTGCGCAGCTCCGGCGCTCTGGCAGCCGCCTCACCAAGCAGCATTCCTGTAAAGCCAAGACTTCTCGCAAAGCGTGCTGCCTGTGGTGTTCTGATTCCACTTTCAAAAATTACACGGGCGTCGTTTCCGAGAACTTTGAAAATCTTATCCAGCAGCGCACATGGTTTTAATAAATCAATTTTAAAAGTTGCAAGGTCGCGGCTGTTCACTCCACAAACTATAAACTTTTTATCAACCTTGTCTGCCACCGCACTCAATTTACAGATGTCTTCATCAGAACGAACTTCTATAAGACTTGTCATTCCATATTCTGCTGCCGTGCGAGCCATCTTAATCATCATGTCTGAATCAAGAATGCGTGCTATTAAAAGTACAGCGTCTGCTCCGGCTCTGTATGCAACTCTGACTTCTTCATCATTAATCAGGAAATCTTTTCGCAAAACTGCAGGAGCCTGGCGGCCTGTTTCTTTTTCAAAATTATCTACAGAAGCACAAACTTCCATAAGATCTTTAAGTGTGCCCTTAAAATAATTTGTTTCTGTAAGACATGAAATTGCAACAGCTCCCGCTTCGGCATACGAACGTCCAGTTTCTCCCGCATTAAGAGAAGGGGCGATGTCACCCTTGCTTGGAGAGGCTCGCTTAACTTCGAGAATTACTCCTTTTTGCAAAAGGAAAGGATGAACAGGGCGCTGGCGTTCTGAAGGAATTTCAATTCCAAAACAAACGCCCTGTTCATTCATATCTGCTGTTCTGCGCTCAACAATTGTTGTAAGAATATCAGCCATTATGCGCTAAGCTCCTCGCTAACTTTCTGAATCTCCTGAAGTTTTCTCAACGCAGTTCCGTTTGAAATTGCGCTGACTGCCATATCATATCCGTCTTTAAGAGTCTTTGCTTTTCCGCTTAAGTAAAGTAAGGCGCCTGCATTAAGACCTACAGCGGCGCGAATTGTCTTACGGCCGCCACCATTCAAAACTTCCATTGCAAGTCTTGCGTTATCTGCGCCGCTTCCACCTTCAAGCTCATCTGCTGAAGCTTCGTCAATTCCAAACTTACCAGGTTCAATTACGTAGCGGTATTCTTTTCCATCATCATTGATCTGGAAAACATCTGTCGGCTCACAAGGAGAAATCTCATCAAATCCATCGCGGCTGTGAATAACCATAACGCGTTTAGCTCCAAGAGCCTTTGCCGCCCTTGCATAATCTTCCATTAAATCTGCACTATAAACGCCGAGCACTTCATAACCTGCATTTGCCGGATTCAAGAGAGGTCCCAGTACATTAAAGATTGTTTTAATTCCAAGAGCCTTACGAACTGGTGCTGCAAAACGCATTGCAGAATGATAAACCGGCGCCATCAAAAATCCAAAGCCTGTCTGCTGTACAAGGTTTGCAGTTTTTTCCGGTTCTGCCATAATTTTAATTCCAAGATTTTCAAAGAAGTCTGCAGCACCGCTCTTAGAAGAAACAGCTCTGTTTCCGTGCTTTGCAACTGACTGTCCACAGCTTGCCACAACAAGTGCTGACAAAGAAGAAATATTACAGCTTCCCTTTCCGTCTCCTCCGGTTCCAACGATTTCTGCAAGGCCTGTACCTGTGGCCCCTGCCTTAGCTGCCAGAGGAAAATCAGTTTTCTTTTTCAAAAGAGCACCAGCACAGCC
>JAEEGL017362967.1_pt1 | contig 10758 bp, 8 predicted proteins | sample 9134231 | NCBI WGS metagenome assembly JAEEGL01 (sample SAMN16246548, study PRJNA631951) | gut metagenome | biome: gut microbiome; feature: rumen; material: fiber-attached | host: Bos | place: Iran: Karaj | collected 2018-10
AAAATTTTTCCATCAAAAATCAAAAGAAAGGCGGTGAATACGGTGCGAAAAGTGATCGACAGGTATGCTGACGGTTTCTTTGATTATGACAGCGGTAAGCTTTTGTTCTCCACTGCCAAGATCGAAGCCGACATGCCACAGGGTCAGCTGCATGAAGGATCATTCGTACTGTCTTCCGAAGACGGAAGGGATTTTACCGCCAACATATATTCATCGAGCATGCGTCTTGTGTGCAGGAATGATCACGTCGAGGAAGAGTCCGAGGCACAGATACACTATGTGTTTGATTCTACGGGTCTTGAGAGCGGCGACGTCGTAAAAGGTGATATCCAGGTTGTGTCAAATGCCGGAGAGTATTACCTTCCGTTCGTGTTCTCGATATCGTACGGCATTGTCCAGGGATCCCTCGGTAATGTCAGAAACCTTTTCCATTTTGCAAACCAGGCCCAGGTCAACTGGGCGGAAGCCGTGGACCTGTTCTATTCACCCGTATTTGCGAGAGTCTTTGCCGGAAACGACAGGATCCATTATGACAAGTACAGGGGACTGTCCAATATAAAGGGAGACCCGCAGTCGGTCGATGATTTTCTCGTTGCGATAAACAAGAAGCGTCCGGTCAAATATTCGGTTGACCGTACAACGTATGAATACAACGACGTGGCGGATAACGTGCCTTGCGAGTTTATCCTTCACAAGTCAACATGGGGAAATATAGATGTTTCGATATCCTCCGATGTGCCGTTTATCAGGATCGATAAGGACAGACTGACATCGAGTGATTTTATCGGAAACGATCACCTGTTAAAGTTCACGATTATCGGCGATGCGCTTCATGAAGGAAAAAACTTCGGGACGATCACGATAAAGTCCGCGCATACGGAACTTGACGTAACCATTATCGCAAGACAGCGCTCGAGGGTGAACGCAAAGAGAGCGGCAAGACGTGAGAAGAAGAATTTAACGCTCCGCCTGATGCGCCGGTATATCGATTTTCGTATGAAGAAGACGAACGTCGGTAACTGGGTCAGGGAGTCGATGAAGATCGTCGAGAGGATGAATGCGCTTGACGACAAGAATCCGGTATCAAGACTATACCAGGCGCAGCTCCTCGTTGTACAGCGCCGTGAAAACGAGGCAAAGTGGGTACTCGATCATGTTGAGAACGAGATGAACATCGCAGAGTGTCCCGACGATCAGAGAGCATATTTTATGTATCTCCAGACGCTCATCAACCGCGAGGAGGATTTCATAGACGAAACTGCCGAGAAGGTCAGTGCGCTATTTGAGAGCAATCCGAAGAGCTTTGAGATATTGTGGACGCTCCTTTATCTTGATGAGGATCTTGCCGAGAACGCAACGCGTAAGATATCGCTCATCGAGGGAATGTTTGACAAAGGATGTACTTCGCCGATCATTTATGTCGAAGCATATAACTTCTTTGTGGCAAATACGGAAAAGCTCAGCAAGCTTTCGAGATTTGAGATACAGGTAATGCTTTTTGCCACAGGCATGGGCATTATGGATCCCGAGGTTCAGAAGCAGATACTCTATCTTGCGGGAAAGGTTCGCGAGTACGATCCGCTTCTTTATAAACTTTTGCACAACTGCTATGAGATAACATACGATGACGAGATCATAGAGGTTGTTGCAACACTTTTGATCAAGGGAAGCGTGTCGGGTCCGCAGTACTTTATGTGGTTCGACAAAGCAGTCCGCAAGCAGCTCAGGATAACAAAGCTGTACGAATATTATATGTACTCCGTCCCGTCTGATTATGACGGTCTGATACCCAAGTCGGTACTCATGTATTTCGGTTTCAGAAATGACATGAACTACCACAGGATCGCATTCCTTTACGCGAACCTGATCGCGCACAAGAGAGAGTATGCGGATACATATGATACGTACCGCGAACATATGCAGGTGTTCGCTGTTGAACAGATCGAGCAGGAGCATATAGACGGAAACCTTGCGAAGGTATATGAGGATGTGCTCTTCATCGAGATGATAAAGCCCGAGATGGCAAAACATCTGTCGAAGATACTGTTTGCTTACGAAGTAAAGATAGATGACCCCACTGCAAAGAATGTCGTTCTCGTTCAGTCGCAGTTTGAGGGAGAGATGGTCTTTAAGATCGAAAACGGATATGCGTATCCGACGATCTACTCGGCCGACTTTACGATGTTTACCGAAGACTCGTCGGGAAGACGAAGGATGATCGATACCGTAAATGCAAGAAAGCTCCTCAATGAAGCCGTGTTCATGCAGGCCATAAGGTATTACGTTCTTGATAACGTATACTTTGACATGTACCTGTGTGAGGGCAGGAAACACTATGTTACGGTCGACGATTCGAATGTGGAATACTGCAGGGAGCTTGCCGAATCAAAGCTCGTCAGCGAGTACTACAAACGCGACATCAGGCTCGCCCTCATACATTACTATTACGACAATGACAGGGTAACAACGCTTGATGAGTTCCTGCTCAACATGGATATAAAAGTGCTCACGGCAAAAGACAGGGCGACTGTCGTTAAGTTCATGACACGCCGCGGTATGTACGAGCGTGCATATCAGATAATGAGCATATACGGAACGGAAGAGATAGCGGCAAAGGATTGTGTCGGTGTATGCTCGCATATGATACAGCAGAATGACAAGATCCCCGATGCCCTTTTGATCAAGCTCTGCTATTATGCGTTCAACAACGGAAAATACGATGAGGTCCTGCTTCGTTATCTCGTCGAGAATTATAACGGTCTGACAAAACAGCTTCGTAACATATGGAAGGCGGCACGGAGCTTTGAGATCGACACGTTCCCGCTCATGGAACGCCTGATAGTACAGATGCTTTATACGCATACGACAGTCGGAGAAAAGGAAGAGATATTCGAGGAGTATTCAAGAAATGCTTCGGGTACAAGAGTCCAGCTCGCATACCTCTCTTATTGTTCGTTCGAGTATTTTGCAAAGGAGAGGCTTACGGACGAGAGAGTGTTCTCGCACATAACCGATCTTTACAGGCTCGGTGAGCATATAAACGATGCATGCAAACTGGCCCTCCTGAAGCATTATTCGGAAGACCGGGCCGGCAGGACGGAAAAGATCAAGAGCATGCTCAAAGAATTCCTTGTGGATTTCATGCACAGGAATACATATTTCAGGTTCTTCGGAAGCTATATAGATCTCGTTCCGGAACTGTCTGATTATCTCGACAAGACGATCATCGAGTACAGGACCAATCCGAGCTATCGCGTAATGCTCCACTACATACTCGAAAACGGACAGAACGATGACGAGACATATCATACCGAAGAGATGCGTAATATGTTCGGAGGTGTATTTACGAGAGAGTTCATTCTTTTCTTCGGTGAAAACCTTCAGTATTACATCACGGAAGAACAGAACGGCAAGGAAGTACTCACCGCAAGTGACTCGCTGTCCGTAAGCGATACGAGCGATTCAAAGATAGAATCAAGATACACCATGCTCAATGACATGGTAGTATCAAGAACCGTAAAGGATGATAACACTCTGCTTGATGTGATGCGCGAATATGTTGAAGCTGATGCGTTCGCGCACAGAGTATTCAAATTAAGGTAAGATGGCTAAATACATTTTGGGCTACGATCTGAACGACTCCATGTCACAGATCAGCTACTTTGAACTGAATGATTCGGTACCCGAAACGGTAGCAAGCGATGCCGAAGAAGAGCGTCTCGGTATTCCTACGGTGCTTTCCAAGAGAAAGGGCGTTGCGCAGTGGGAGTTCGGAACGGCAGCAATAAAGGCAGCCGAACTCGGGAACGCTACGCTTGTGGACCAGCTCCTGAGCTTTGCCGCAGCGGGCGCAAAGATCGATATAGAAGGTGAAGCATACGATGCGACCGATCTTGTCATCCTTTTTGTGAGAAGATCGCTCAATCTTCTCTCGATGATACTGACGCCTTCGGAAGTCGAGTATATGATCATAACAGTTGCATCCCTTGAAGGACGTCTTGTTGACATAGTCGAGCGTATCGCGCTTGCGATGCCTGTTCCGAGAGAGAAGATCATAATACAGACATATGAGGAGAGCATTTACTATTATCTCCTTCACCAGCCCGGTGATCTTTGGGAAAGAGACGTGGCGGTGTTTGATTATTCGGGACCGCACTTAAAGGCATACGAGCTCTGGATGAACAGGGCGACGACCCCAATCGTGGCATTTGTCGACCGTACTGATTTTGCGGACATAAAAATGCCGAAGTTCCTGATGAAGGAAGAGGAGTCGATGGAAAAAGCCGACAGGATAGATGAGATGGTCCTGCAGCTGAGCCATGAGTATTTTTCCAACAAGAATGTCGGAACCGTATTTCTTCTCGGAGAAGGATTCGAAGGCGGTTGGTGCAATAAGACGCTTAAGTTCATGTGCATGGGAAAGCGTGTGTTCCAGGGACGTAACATGTATTCGAAAGGTGCGTGCTACTGTGGAAAAGACAAAGCAAGACCGTGCGAGCTGAACAAAGAATATGTTTTCCTCGGACCTGATAAGCTTAAGTTCAATCTCGGACTAAATATGGTCGTTGCAGGTCAGGAGGAGTACATCGCGATAGCCGATGCAGGCGAGAACTGGTACGATTCGGGAGTTACATACGATGTCGTTCTCGGAGAGACAAGATCGATACCTCTTGTCATGACACCGCTTGACGGAAAGGGCGCCGAAACGATAGACGTTGATCTCTCGGGCCTTCCGGACAGACCCGCAAAGGCTTCACGACTTCGATTCACCGTCTCGTTCGAATCGGAGCGGCGTATGAAGATAGAAGTCGAGGATCTCGGATTCGGTGAATTCTTCCCTTCAACAGGCAAGAAGTGGGAGAAGATAATAGAGTTTCTGTAATAAGACGGAGATATAATGTCAGCGCAATTGTACATGTGTCTCGGGACACTTTCGCCAACTCCATATTTTCTGTCAGGACTCGGAGTAAACATCTACTCAATGGATGAACTCTGCTATTACCTGTGCGTTAACGCATACATTCTTGACAACGATCTCATAGACGTAAGGCTGTGTGATTTTATCAGGGATAATCTTGAGATGCCTGAGCTTTCCAACAAGCTTCGCAGGATGATCAAGGAAAGAAAACCGCTCGGTGAGATGGTCACAACGATCCTCGTTGATACGAAGTACTGTAACGACGAAGAGATCACAAGGATCAAGCAGATACTCGTGGACAACGCTTCGCTATCGTTTGCGGCAAAGAGAAAAGTCAGAGGCGATAATCTCCTGTGCGCGAACAAGTATCCGAGAGCGATCGAGGAATACCAGTATGTGCTTTCGGTATTGAACAAGGAAGAGGAACCCGAGCTTTACGGAGCGATCCTTCACAATGTCGGATGTGCGTACTCTATGATGTTCCTTCTTGAAAAGGCCGGTGAATACTTCAAGAAGGCGTATGATACGGACGAGTCAAGGGACAGCCTTGTCATGTATCTTGTGTGCCTGCGGCTTACGGTCAAGAAGGAAGAGTATGACAAGATAGTTGTAAAGAACGGATATGACGACAGGATCGCACTTGAGGCCATGCGACTGCTTACTTCCGCAAGGGAAGCACAGATCGACACGCCCTACGGCGATGCCATGAAAGAGATACTTGAACTCCATGATGCCGGAAAGGTATCGGAGTTCTACAGGACACTGGACAACACGCTTGAGGCGTGGAAGACGGAATACAGACGTAGCATGAAATAGGCGCACCCTTTAGGAGAAAACCATGGGAGTAATAACTTGGCTTAAAGACATACTTGGTTTCGGCGAGGATGATTTTGACGATATAGAACTCAATTTCACTTCCGAGTCTGCGGAATCCCTCATGCAGTCTCTTGCAAACGTTTCAAAGAGACGCCGCACGCTCAACATGAACGACAAGGCACAGCGTGAGCAGTATGTCAGGGAATACTGCGATATGATGTCCGTGGCATCAAAGGATGTCGAGGCGCAGAAGATAGAATACCAGCAGGTAACGCAACGTCTTGCGGATCTCGAGGAGTTTGAAAAACTTCCGGTGACCGACAAGAGCCAGGTCAGGATAAGGGCTAACAAAGTCATCCGTATCGAGCAGGAGGACAGCAATTACACGCGTCCGACCAAAAAGATCACGGAGGCACAGTACCGTGAAATGGAGCGTCTTGCGAAGGACATCCCGGATATTCTTGCCAAGATGAAGGAAGATGAAGAGTACCAGATGGTCGTTCGCCGCGATCTTAACCTTCTGGAGGGAGAAAAGGGTGCGGTCGCATACCAGCGAAGAGAGGAGAGATCCAAGGCCCGCTCGGCAAGGAGCCTGGCGTTTGTTGCGATATTCGGTGCGGTCATGGCGGCAGCGCTCATGTTCGTGCTCAACCAGGCGATGCACGTAAAAGTGGAGATGGGATTTATCATTCTCGCGGGAGCGTTTGCGGTTGCGATAACGGCTTCGTTTGTTATGTACCAGAATGCACAGAGCGGTATCGCGAAAGCCAACCGAAAGCTTAACAAGGCGATCAGCGTGCAGAACACCGTCAAGATCAAGTACGTAAACATCACAAACGTGCTCGACTATAACTACGCCAAGTACGGTGTGATGAACTCATACGAGCTGTCTTATATATGGGATAAATACAACGAGGAAAAGATCGCAAGGGAGCATGACTCCGACATAGCGGAGCGTATGGAGGAAGCAAGGAGAGAGCTGTACCAGATGCTCAAGCACTACCGGATAAGCGATCCCTCGGTATGGGTATACAAGCCCGATGTTCTCGTTTACGAAGATGAGGCAAAGGATATAAGGAAGCAGCTCATCGTTCAGCGACAGAGACTTAAAAAGGGAATCGACTTTGAGATGTACAATCTCGAGACCGCAAAAAAAGAACTTGAGGCTCTTGTAAGAGAGTACCCCAAGTACGCACAGGACATAATAGATATCGTGGGTCAGTACGAATAATGTTTACAGACTCGCGGAAAAATCATCCAGCATCTGTTTGACGCTCGGAGATATGGATACGAACTCGCAACCGTAACGGTAGCTGCTTTTGTCAATAGCAGTACTCCTGATGACGCGAACATCGGTGATGATCTGCGGAAACTCGGGAGACAGTTCGATGTTGGCGATAAAATAATAACCGACGGGAAGTATGCACTGCGAAATAAATCCGATACCTTTTGATGAGATATCGATAACCTCAACGTCAAGGTCCAGATCCATTATCGTGTTCGTGTCTTCTTTGTAAAGATTTGAGATGGACAGCTTGATACCGATAGGTACACGTGCGTCCTGCCTTTTTTCTTCCATGACATCTCCTTCGGATGATCCGCTAACTGTTAATTTACCACATTTTTATATTATAAACAACGGGGTTTTATCATGATAACGACTATCATATTTGATATGGGAAACGTGCTCATACACTTTCGCTGGAAAGAACTGTTCCATGAAATGGGCCTTGAAGGCGAGAGGTTTGAGAGGATGGAAAAGGCGACCGTGCATGATCCGGTGTGGAATGAATTCGATCTCGGGAACTGGACGGACGATATGATGCAGGAAGCGTTCATCAAAAACGATCCGGGACTCGAAAAGGAGATAACGGATATGATGCATGACCGCTTTCCGGGGCTTTTGAAGAAATTCGATTATACGGACGAGTGGCTTGACCGGCTGAAGGCAAAGGGTTACAGGATTCTGATCCTTTCAAACTTTTCCGAAAAGGCGTTCAGGGACTGCGCCGAAGAACTTGACTACGTGGCAAAGGCCGATGAGGCCGTTATCTCATATAAGGTCCATATGATAAAGCCCGATCCTAAGATCTATGAGTATATAATCGAAAAATGCAATGTTATCCCGGAGGAGACGGTGTTCATTGATGATACTGTTGAAAACATAGACGTTGCAAAACGTTTCGGGATCAACACGGTACTGTTTACCGGGAAAGAAGCGGCGGATAAAAAACTCGCCGAATACGGAGTGATATATTGAGAAAAGTCGTAAAGATATTGGATGCCTACAGACGATATGCCAGAAGGCATCCACTTCGTTTTATCGGGATCAATCTCATACTTGTCGTGCTCTGGGTCTGCCTGATCATGCACTTTTCCGGAGAGAATGCGGACATCTCCGGCGGACGCTCCGCAAGGCTTCTTGTGGGCCTTGTTAATACCGTTGCGCCCTCCGCGAATGTCACGATGGATAACTACAAATCCATGGATGCGCTCTTTAATGCAGAGAAGGTCATCAGAAAAATGGCGCATATGGCCGAGTATGCCATGCTGACTGTCCTTGTGTGGTCGGTATGCTTCGGATTTCGCGAAATGCCGAGAAAGTATGCGTATGTCCTGCCCGTAATCTTTACCGCGGTCCTTGCCGTTATAGATGAAAAAAACCAAACCACGATATCCGGAAGATACGGTTCGTGGTTTGATGTGTGTGTCGATATAACGGCTTCAATATTAACGGTCACTCTTGCTTATCATCTGACGAAGCGGTACCGGGCTTTGAAGAGCCGGCCCCGTTGACGGAATACGCGTCGCTTCTTCCCGAACGATACATGGCATATCTGTGAAGCGCAATATAAAAATAGGCAACAATGGGAATAAAGATCGTCAGTGCCACGCATCCTTTAAACATCGCCATCGTCTCCGATCTGTCGAGAATCGCCATCACAAATGTCGCAATATACATCCCGACAAGTATCACTATAAGAAGTATCGCAAATATCCGTTTCAGATTTTTCATATTGACATTATAGCATATTGATTTTGCCCACCATAGGAATTATTATTATATACATCGGAGAAGAGAATGATATTTTTTGAGTTGTACAGACAACTGGATATAAGAGTATTCCAGACGATCTCGGCCATTGACCCGGGATACGAATCGTGCGCAAAGTACGTATTTGACAAGGATTCACTGATCCTTCTCGGATTGGATCATTCGATAAGACTGGACATATTGACCCGAGAAGTCAAGAGGGATAATCCCATCAGAAACTGGGACATTGAGAGCGAGACAGTCATGTGGTTTGCCGAAGATTCGGCCGAAGCGGCGCTGATCAGACTGATCAACGATGCGTACCGTAAGTGGCTGCAGCTCGATGCGAACATTTCCGAAGAGTATTTCGCAGAGGAGCTCGAGCAGGTCAACAGGATACTTGCCGGATACAGTCTGAGGATATTTGCGGACAACTCCGGAATGTCGATCTTTAAGGACGACATCAATAACGGGGACGATTTCTCGTTCGAGCAGGCGATCGAGCTTATCATGGACGTTGACGAGAACCGTATGGACGATGCGGGTATATCGCAGCTTATCAGCGAGGCGATGTATTACCGCAAGCTTGACAGGTATGAAGATGCAACCGTAAGGCTTGAGAAAGTCATAAGATACATCGATCATACGCTCCCGATCTATACACAGGTGATGTTCACGCTTGCGGAAACATACTATTTCATGGGCAACTATGAGCGTGCCGTGATGCTCTATTACAGAGTGAATCTGCAGTTTATCGGCAACGAGGATGATTTTTACCTGCATTTGGGACATGCACTTGTTGATGCCAAGATGAAGAAGTACGACAGGCATCTTCGCACGTATTTCCACAGCCGCATAGATGCGGAATTCGCCGATTCCCACAGACAGGCGGTGGCAGCGGCAAAGGCGAGCGTGTCAGATGTTTTCGATGAGTATGAGACGACGTGTGCCGAGATGGGACGCAAGAAGTACGCGGGATTTCGAAACAGCCTTCCCGACGGCGCGGACGAGATAGACGAGATTATAGAAGAATATGAGAATCCCGAAGAAGATCATGTCAGGGAGATACATAAGCAGTATGAGGGATTCAAGCTTTCACAGCCGCGCACGAAGGCCGAGCAGAGTACGCTCTCGTTAAATGAACGCCTTTCGGTGGCACTTGATCATTATCTTACGGGCGAGTACCAGAAAGCGTTTGATATGTATTACAGACTTGCGGCTCAGGCTGACGAGGATTCGGATTTCTACACATGGATCTATCTGCAGCTCGGAAAGCTGTATTGCTTCTTTGACGAGCCCGTAAAATCATGGCATGCACTTCAGAAGTGCGACCCCAGAAGGTTTGGCGTCGTATACCGTATAGAAGATTTCCTGATACTTTATCAGCATTCGCATATCGTTGCCGAGGACTTTGAGAGCGACGAGAGATTCAGAAAACTGATAAGGGGAAGCATGGACCCGTACTACGCACAGTATGACAGGCAGTACAACATGCTGCTTAAAGACAGGAAGCTGATGAGGGCATACAAGACGTACGAGAAGGATTGCCTTGAGGATTCGAAGTTTGAACTGCGCAACGTTCTGAGCCAGAACCGGGAACACGGTGATGGGCTTTTCGCGTGGCTCAGGAGAAAAAAAATCACATCGGAAGAATAGTTATTCCCCACAAACAGGAGAAACGAATATGAAGAAGCTGATCAAAAAGAGTACGGCAGTACTACTCGCTTTTGCGTTGACGGTATGTAGCGATACCGGTGTAGTCCTTGCATTCGAAGGGGATGACAACGCAGAACCGGAAACTGTGGTTGAAACTGAGATCGGCGAGCCTGTTGTCAATGAAACGGAAAATCCCGACAACAGTGACTCTGAGCTTTTGCCGGAGTCTGACGAAGAGGGGAGTGCCGGATCAGATGAAACCCGGGTAAATGACGGTGAAACCACTCCTGAAGAATTGGGAGAGGACATCGGAGAAGATACAAAGTTAACCGAA
>JAEEGL011566329.1_pt1 | contig 10757 bp, 9 predicted proteins | sample 9134231 | NCBI WGS metagenome assembly JAEEGL01 (sample SAMN16246548, study PRJNA631951) | gut metagenome | biome: gut microbiome; feature: rumen; material: fiber-attached | host: Bos | place: Iran: Karaj | collected 2018-10
CTTTAATCTCTAATCTCTAATCTTTCCTCTTTAATCTTTCCTCTTTAATCTTTCCTCTTTAATCTTTCCTCTTTAATCTTTCCTCTCTCCTCTTTTCTCTTTCCTATTTCAAGTGCAACCTGAACGACAAATAGTACGTTGCGGGTGCGCCGACCTCGTATGTTGGCAGTCCCACCACCTCGCCGGCGTTGCCAGCATCCACTACGTACTGGGTGTTGGTGATGTTACGTCCATAAACGCCTATGTCGTAAGTGATGCGGCCCTTGGTCCATTGTATTCCAGCGTTGGCGTTGAGCAGGAGATACGCGCTTTGCACGAGGCTGGGGTTGTTTACGACATCAAAATATACCTTCGACTGCGTGTAGAACGACGGGTAGAAGTAGATGACCTTTGAGCCGGAGAGTTCGCGCTTCCAGTTGAGACCCATGTTGAACATGTATTCGGGCATCATCGGGAATTTGTTGCCGGCGGTGGCCTGGGCGTTGCCGTTCATGTCCTTGTCCCTGAACGTGCCGCCAGTGTACGAAAAGTCGGCGAAGATGCTCACGTTTGGGCTGAAAGTGTAGGTGGCAGACATCTCCGTGCCCGCGCCGTATGCGTTGCCATTGTCGTCGGAGACGTAAGTGAGCGAACCCGAAGATGAAGCCGTGCCACGCGCAGCCACGGAGGTCTGGAAGTTTTTCCAGTCGTAATAATAAAATGCGAGGTAATACGAGAGGTGGCGGTATTTGGTGCAGCCCTTGATGCCGAGTTCGTAACTGTAAGTGAGTTCGGGGTTGAGCGTCACCACCTCGTCGGGCTTGTAATTGAAATATATCATGCCCGGACGGCGTCCCTTGGCTGCGCTGAGGTAGACGTTGTGCTGGTCGTTGAACATCCAGTTTACAATGGCGCGCCCCACCCACGAGGTGTAATTCTTGTCGGTCCACACGGTCTTGCCGTCGGTGGGGTGGTAGATGATGTGTCCGAGCAGCGGGGCGGTGAGGCTTCCGGACGAATATCCTGTCTTGGAGGTCTCGTATATGCCACGGACACCGAGCGTGAGGTAAAAGTTTTTGGCGAACTGCCAGTTGACGTCGGCGAATACGCTCGCCTCGTTGGTGCGGCTGTAGTCGGTCTCGTCCTCGGCGTGGTAGTTGGAGAGGTCGATGGCTGAGAATGGCTTGAGCCGAGCCAGACCCGATTCAAAGTCGATGCTGCCTACAATGCTCGCTCCATCCATCCCCATCTGTTCAAAGATGTCCTTCACCTGGTAGGTGTCTTCCGACAGCAGCTTGTCAATTTCGGTCTGGATGGTGTTGGTGATGATGTTTTTTGCGTCGTTGAAGAAGTCGGGCGTGGTCTCCCAGTAGATTACGTCGAACCATTTGCTGAATTGCGACAAGACCTGGCTCCTGATGCTTTCGGTGACGGTGGTGGCGAATGTGGTCACGATTTCGTCCATAAGGTCGCCCACCCTAACTCCGTTTCGCTCTTCGTTTTCAAATGGCTTGAACGTCTTCTTCTGCTCCACCGCCCATGCTGTGATGATTTTTTCCACGTTGGTGATGATTTCCTCCGGCAGGGTGGCGAGGTTGGTCTGCATGTTTTTGCCGAGGGCGAGGGGGAATATGTAGTGGAGGTTGCCCGAAAACTGGTAGCTGTGCTGGTTGCGCTCGTAAAAATACGACGCGCCAAAGAAGCCGTTGATTTTCTTGCCGGGGATGTTCCAGTTGCAGCGAATTTCTTCGCTCACCTGGACGCCCTTGGTCTTTTCTCGTCCGTTGACTATGCTGAGCATCGTGCCGTCGATGTCGAACACCTCGTCGGTATTAAACGCCCTCACGCCGGTGGTGCTGTGGACGTCGAAATTGTCGGTGAACTCCCAGTCGAGCTGCCCGACGAATCCGCCGAGGTCGCGCACCATGCCGAGGTCTTTGCCGAGGTTGAGGTTTGCGGTGGTGAATGGCGACTTGTTGTAGGTGGTCACCTCGCCGTTGCTGTTGAACTGTTTTTTGCTCTGGTAAGAATAGCCGGGGGGGTCGTCGCGCTGATAGTCGAACACGAGGAAAAGGTCGCGGTTGGTGCCGAAGTGGACCGACGACGAATTGCGGACGGCGATTGCGTTGAGACCGTTGAGGCGGCCGCCCGCCTCGTTTTTGATGTAGCCGTCGTGTGCGTTGTAGGTGAAGGCAAAACGGTTGGCGAACTTGCTGACGGCGGGTGTATTGACCACGCCAACAACCTTGCGCTGGTTGTAGTTGCCGTATAGCGCGGAGAGGTCTATCGAAAAATGGTCCGTCGGCTTCTTGCGGATGAAATGCACCGCGCCAAGCTCTGCGCCGCGTCCGAAGAGCGTCCCCTGCGGGCCTTTGGCGACCTCGACGCGCTCCATGTCGTAAAACTGCATGCTTGCGTTCTGTATGCGTGAAATGGACACGCCGTCCATAAACACGGATATTCGCGACTGTCCGTAGCTCTCAGGCTCTTCGGACGTTACACCACGGATGCTGTAAAATGCCACTTGTTCGTCCGGCACGGTGGCCTTGAACCCCGGCACGAAGTTGGACATCTCGTCAACGGTGTAGAGGCTTGTCTGCCGGATTTTTGTGGAGTCTATGAGGCTCAGGGCGATAGGCACGTCCATCAGACGCTGCTCGCGTTTCTGTGTGGACACCTTCAGCTCCTCCATGCGCTGCGCCTCGCGGTCGCGCATGATGACGGTGAAGTCGCCCTCTGCGGCAAAGATTGATTCCTGCAAATATCCGGCATAGCTGATGTTGACCACCAGTGCGCCCGACTCGCTATCAGGAATCGTAAGCGAAAACCTGCCGTCGAGGTCGGAGAGGGTGGCTATACTGGTGCCTTCCACTGTGATGTACGCGCCCACCATTTTGATTCCTTTTTCGGATTTTACCGTGCCGGTCATCAAAATCTGCGCCTGCGCCGCCGCCGCAAGGAGCATGCACAGCGTCAAAAGCGCGAATTTGGTCGTTATTGTGTCGTTCTTGCCCATATAATTAATTTTTTGATGCTATATTACCATTACGAAAAAATTGCAAAAACAATGCCGACAATGCTGCATTTTATTTCAAATGCACTTTCAGCGTAATGTATATTGTGGCCGGCGAGCCTATCTCGTATGCTGGCGGTCCGAGCATCTCGCCGCCGTTGCCAGCATTGACGAGGCATTGGGTGTTGGTCCCATGTCGAATGTGAATTTGCTGCCGATGCTGAATGAGGTCGATTGATTCCGTTGTCGTTCAGGACGGAGCCGGTCATCACCATCTGGGCTTGCGACGCCACCGAAAGCAGTGTCAGCATCACAATGAGAGTAGCAACTCGAATCTTAATTTCGGACAAAATGCTCATTTTTATGATTGTCTTTTGTTTTGTGTTTTTGACAATGCAAAATTAGGTCGAAAATTTAAGATTTGCAAGTTTTTTTTGTGTGACGCACGGCGGCGGATGGGGAAAATTTTTTTTTGCCCACAACAAAAATTATTCTTATCTTTCGGCGAAAATTTTTCACAAAAGACTGACAAATCTATGCCAATACCAAAACAAATACAAGACCTCGCCGCCCTCGCCCTCAGCGACCGGGTGCTCACATTCACGGAACGCCGGGTAATCATCGAGGCGGCTACCAAGGAGGGAATAGAGGAGGCTGAGGTCAACGCCTACCTCGACGATGCCCTCGCCGAGCGGCTCCGGTCGTACTCAAAGGAAGATTTGAAACACTGCCCCCGATGCGGTGCGCAGATACCGCTCATCTCCGACCAATGCCCGTTTTGCGGCGAGAGCCTCCAAAAAGACGGCCCCTCCCCCACCCCGCCACCATACATATCAGGCGCGGACGCCGACGCAATCAGCCGGGAAAACCTCCGCACAGCCGCCGAGCAGCACAACATCAAGACCTGCCCCGACTGTGGCGCGCCGTTCCCTCTCGTCAGCAACATCTGTACGCACTGCGGACACATACTGCACGAGCAGAAGGATTCTATCCTCAACGTCAAAAGCCTCATCGCAAACATCCAGCAGAGCATCGACGAACTCAAATCAACACCGCAGCCCACGATGTGGCAGGTGTTGTGGTACAGGCGGAAGCTGCTTTTCTTCTTTTTGGCGACCACGCTCCTCGCTGCGGCAATCAAAGGCATCTGGTTTGCGGAAAACGTGTCGATAGTCGTAGCGTTGTTCATACTCTCGGCGGTGCTTTGGATTGTTGCAATATGCATCCGCAACGAAGGCGGCATGAACAACTGGTTTTTGGGCGACCTTACGGTAAGGGGCGGCAAATCGCCCGTAAGGCTTGCCGACGACCAGTTTTATTCGGCAATCCACCGACAGGAAAAATACGCCGCCCAAATCGAAACCCTCTACGGCAACAACAAGGAGGCACAGTCTTTGCTCGGCGAACTGTCCTCCCTGACCGCCAAACTCAAAAAAGACCGCGACCGAAACCGCAATATGCTCGCGATAAGCATTCTGGGCATTCTGGCGGCAATTCTGCTTACATTATTTTACTCACCGTCCACCAAGACCCTGTACGCCAAGCAACTCGACAAATACCCTGAGTTTTACAAATTGGCTGACTGCGAATACATTGTCCCTAAAAACCAACAGCAACCCGTAGCCGACAGCCTCGCCAAATACATCGCAGTGTCGGGCGACGCACGGCTGTCGTTAGACATACGCCCCTCCGACGGACAATACATAAGATTCTCCGACAGGGAAGCCAAGGTATCGCTCCGGGTGGGCGGCGTACGCATCAGTTCCACCGGCGAAAAACTCGACTCCGCACATTCGTTCCTGTACCGCCTTGCACTTTGGGACGAAAACTACAATCAGGTGGGTACAGAGTTTGGCGAGATTGAGGCCATTCTGCATGACGACCTGTACGGCACTTACGACAGCCTGCGCAACGGCAGCGGAGGCGGATACGTGGAGTTTGTTTCCGGTCTGATAGACATCAGCGTGGACGACGGCGCATCGATACAAAACCTCAGCAATGCCATCCAGAGCATCCGTTCATATACAATCTACTAAAAACATTGAACCATGGAAGACATCAAATCACAATTTCACAACATATCCACCGAACTGGAAACCCTCTTGGAACAGTTCAAGACCTGCTACCCGCGCAATGTGGGGCAGATGATACGGCAGCACACCGGAAAAATATTGGTGTTTTCGTCGCTGCTGATACTTCTCCCGTTCTTCCTGAGCCTGTCGATACCAGGGATGTTGTTTTCATTCGCGGCGTTTCCGGGGATATTGATGTTTGCAGTCATCAATATGCACAGCGGCAACGACGAAGTGAAAAAAGAGTGGAAACACATACCCGTGGGCGGCGGATTCGGACTGCCATTTTTGGGCGACGCCGACGACGAGGGCAACCTCTACAATCAAATCCTTACATTGAAATCACAGACCACACAATACAGCCAGTACCCCGACGCCAGGAATTATCTGGAGGATTTCGACAAGAGGTGTCACGCCGCCGCCGAAGCCAAAAAGCAGGTGCGGAGCAAATTTTGGAAAGTAATTTTGATAGGGTTCGGAAGCATTTTCTTAGTCAGCGGAATATTGCTGGCGAGGCTTCTTACCGGCGATGTAGACAACATCGTGGAACACGCCATGGAAAACGTAAGCCCGTTCCATACCTCCGAACTCCTCGACGCCAATGCCGACACGCCTCTCTTTGTATTGAAGGACTTGAACACCAGCGACAAGGCGGAGTTTTATTACAGCGACCAAAACCACTCCCTGACGATAATTGGGGTTAAAAAACCGTCCTCATCTGCCGATAATTATCTCCTTACCATCACCGACAAGGACGGCGTACCAGTCGCAAGGAGTCCGCGAATCCGTTTTGACAAATCCGACCAAGAGATTCGCACCGAACTTGCCGGCGAGCGTATCGACTATGTGGTGTTTAGGCTGATGGCGTACCTGAAAGAGAATCAGCAGGATTTGCGCTACACAGTGACGCCATTGTAGATACGCCAAAACATGACGGCTCTACATTTAATCCTCGTCAAAACGCAGATGCTTGACGCTCACAGCGTTGTTTTTGATTTCCATGAGGGTGCGGATGCCCATGTCGAGATGATCCTCCACGAAATTGCGGGTTACGTTGCTGTCGCTCTCGCGGGTCTTGACACCCGAAGCCACCATCGGCTGGTCCGAAACGAGGAGCATTGCGCCGCAGGGTATCTTGTTTTTGAAGGCGACGGTGAACAAGGTCGCGGTCTCCATGTCGATGCCCATCGTGCGGATTTTGCGGAGATAATTCTTGAAATCTTCGTCCCACTCCCACACGCGGCGGTTGGTGGTATAGACAGTGCCCGTCCAGTAGTCGTGCCCGTGGTCGCGGACTACGGCGGAGGCAGCCCTCAATATCTGGAACGCGGGCAACGCGGGCACTTCGGGCGGCATGTATTCGCCTGAAGTGCCTTCGCCACGGATGGCTGCGATGGGCAGGATGATGTCGCCGAGCTTGTTGATTTTTTTCAAGCCGCCGCACTTGCCGAGGAATAGCACCGCCTCGGGGCTTGTTGCGCTGAGGAGGTCCATGATGGTGGCGGCGTTGGGGCTGCCCCTTCCAAAATTAATGAGCGTGATGCCCTCAGCCGATACACTCGGCATATTTTTGTCGAGCCCCTGGACTTTCACGCCGAATTTTTTGGCGAAGAGGTCGAGGTAGTTGGAGAAGTTGGTGAGCAGCACGTACTTGTCGAAGTCGGCGATTTCGCGCCCCGTATATCTTGGCAGCCAGTTGTTGACTATATCTTCTTTTGTCTTCATAATGCTTAGGTGTTGTGAGGGTTTTGTATTTTTCCAAAACACAAAATAAATACTTTTTGGAGAGAAAACAAAATAATTTGGCTGATATTTCAAATAAAAAAGTTACCTTTGCGGAAAATAACATCACGCCATGACAAAACTCACACCCGACCAGCACATTGCGCAGATGGAGAGCATGAAGGAATTTGACACCTCGCTGCCGTGCATTGGCATTTTTTGGTACGATATGGAGAGCAACGCCTTTTTCGGTGTCCGCAAGCAGGAACTCACGCCCAAGATGGCGGAGGACGCCGCCGAGAAGGGGCTGCCTTTCGTCAACTATCCGCAGCTCCACCGTCAGGTATGGGCGAAGGAATACTACCGCGCACAGGCAAGGCATGTGGAGACCAAATTCACGGGCGACTACACCAAAATCCCGCGTGGGCGCGTTGCGTGGAATATCGACAAGTTCATCGTCCTTGTAGGACATTGGGCGGAGCCGATTCAGGAGCAATTGACCACACTTTTGGAGCAGGAATTTGCGCTGCCATACTTTGAATTTGTATATGACCGGCACTGGGACTTGGGACACGGATGGTCGGGCGACATGAAATAATTTTTTTTGCAGCAATGACACCCCTCAACCTCCCGCCGCACGACCTCAACATCAAGTCCGACGGGCAAAACACATACATATTCGACGTCATCAGGAAAAAGTTCCTCGTGCTCACACCGGAAGAATGGGTGAGGCAGAGTTTTGTACATTATCTCATAGAGGATTTGCACTACCCGCAGTCGCTGATGGTGACTGAAAACGGTCTGAAACTTTTCAACACGCAGAAACGCTCCGACATCGTAATCTACGACCGCAACGGCAGCCCTTTGGTCGTGGTGGAGTGCAAGGCGGCGGACGTAAAAATCACCCAGGAGACCTTCAACCAGGTGGCGCGTTACAACATCACGTGGAAGGCACCCCTCGTCATCGTCACCAACGGTCTGAACCATTACTGCGCACGATATGACGCTGCGACCCGCAAATACACCTTCCTGAAAGAAATCCCAAAATACGGCGACATTTAGCGGCGGTCGGCGAGGGTGATGTAGCCCGACATAGTTTTCGGACGTCCGAGGCTCTGGTACTTGATTATGTAACTATAAACCCCGGCACTGCATTTGGAGCCGTCCCAGCGGAAGTCGGGGTCGGAGGAGGAGTACATTTTTTTGCCCTCGCGGTTGTATATCACGATGTCGAAATCCGACGGGCGGAAGTCATATTTGATGTGGAACTGGTCGTTTACGCCGTCGCCGTCGGGCGTGAAGATGTTTGGCACGTAGAGGATGACGTCCTTCAAAATCTCAAAACGCACGGTGGTGTTTCGCCTACATTCGCCAAGTTCCTCCCAAAAATCGAATACATACTGGCTGGCGGTATTGAATACGAATGAAATCTTGCCGTCGGCGAAGTCTGAGACAGCAAAATCGTTGAAATCGCCGTCCACTTTTGACACGGAGAGCCGCGAATTTTCTTCGTCGGCAAATCCGCTGACATTCAGCACAATTTTTTTGCCCTGTTCGCCTTCTATCACATAGTCAGCGTCCTGTGCGTATGAGGCGAGGCTCAGGAGGGCGAGCGTCAGGGTAATAAAATGTTTTCTCATAGGTTACTCCTTTTGGATGGTGAGTTTTTTGAGTTCTGGCGCGATGACGGAGGTGTTGTGCACGGCGGGGACTACTTCGCAACCGTTGGAATCCGTTACTTTCAATAGTTTGTAGAAGCCAGACTTGTTTTCCATCGGATATGTGTCCTTGTTGTATTCCGCGATGTTGACCACCTCGCCGTCGATGCTGTATGAAAACGATATAGGCCATGCTGCGCCGGATGGGAACTTGATGTTGACCTGCTCGCCGTAGCATGCCGCCTCGTTGTCGAATTCGGCGGAGAGCGCACCTGAAATTTTCACGGCTACCGAGGCGGCGTCGCCATCGCAGCCAGCCGCGTTCTTTTCGTAGACAGAGAGCGTGCCGTCCTTCTTCCACGCCACAGAAATTCTGCCGTGGGTGCCGGAATCGTATGTGATGACGCCAGCATCATCCGGCGTGATGCTCCATATATACTGCGACCCCTCGGCAGGCTCGTCGATATGGTAATACTTCACCTCACCGGGACATATAGTCTGTGTGTCCTGGGCGTTGGCAGCAATGCAAAACGCTGATAATAATGCTGTTAAAAATAAATGTTTCATTTTTTGATACTTCGTCGGTTAATGGGTGCAAATTTAATAATTTTTTTTGAGATTCGGGCGACACTTTCGGGTAATAATTTCACAGCAGCCTTTTGTTCATCGCGCATATCAACGCCTCGGAGATGCAGGAGACGCCGAGTTTCCTGAAAAGGCGTTTCTTGTAGGTCTTGACGCTGTCGGCCGACTTGCAAACCTCGTCCGAAATCTCGTCCACCGACATCCCCTGCGCCGAGAGCCAAAGGACACGCCGCTCTGTGTCGGTGAGAGCCACACCGTCCTGATGCTCCCATTGTTTTTGAGAGCGGGAGTATTCGTAAAAATCTGTGTCGCCGTGCCTGCGCATTATTATTCGCCCCGATTTCTGCTCCGACGGTATTGTGAGTACAAAGAGGCCTATTTTAATGACGCCGTTTTTCACCACCACGGGCGTAAAGTATTGGTGCACAAGCATCTTGTGCAGGTGAAAATTGTAGGAGAGAGTGTATTTTACAATTTCGTCGTCGGGCATGCCTTGCAGATATTTGAACGCCGCCTCATTGATTTCCACAAGCATCTTGTAGTCGCTGTCGGGGACGCACTTCACGTATTCGTCATGGCAGTTGGCTTTTTCGGGCGGGATGCCGCACCATCTTGCAACATTTTCCGACATAAAGAACACCCTGTTTTTTTCGTAGTCAACCATATAAATGCCGCTGCCGCTTATCCTTGTGATGGCGGAGGCGAGGTGCAGGGCGGTTACAATGGTGATGTCGTCGTCTGCGTTGCAGCCATACATCGCGTTGGGATACTCGAAGAAATCGTTTACGCTCTTGTCCATTTCGATTTTGTTTGTTTGTTTTTTTATTGTGGCAAAGGTAAGAAGTTTTGCCGACGTCTGCAAAAAAATTACCCGAACAACCCTCCAGTCACCCACTGCACAGCCCCCGCCGCGCCCCGCATCATCCCCGAAAAAAAAATGGCGGCAACTCCTCCCCCGTCGCCGCCATGCCATACTAATCCGATTCTCCGTGTTTCATGTATTTTGCGTCGTAATCCAACGCCGCAAAAATATACAAAAAAAATCGTAAAAAAGAAAAAGAAGTTGACACTTTCGGGTAATTTTTCACGCTCCGAAAAAAAACTTTTTTCGTATTCCCGCAAAATAAACTTATATTTGCGGCATAGATAAAAACAATACTACCTTCAACCTATAAAAAAATGAAAAAAAAGTTTTTGATACAGACCTTGGGAGCGGTGATGATAGCCGGCACAAGCGCGGCGCAGACCAACGCCATCGACGCATTCCCGATCCCGGAAGGGGCGAAGTCGGTCTCCGCCAACATCTCCGGCAACGGACAGCACGCAATCGTCGGCTACGAGAAAGACGGTCTGACGCGCTACATCGCGCTGTCCAAGAGCGGCGGCTCATTCGCCAACCCGACGGAAGACAACCCGCTCAACGCCATCATCGACCAGAAGAACATCCTGCCCCTCGATCCGTCACTCTCCGGCGACGGCTCGCAAATCTACTTTGCGGCAGACAACGGCTCCGGCAACACCGACATCTACGTCATCACACGCCAAAACGGCAAATGGAGCGACATGACAGCCCTCGGCGACAGCATCAACACTTCTCTCAACGAACGCTACCCCGCCATCGCGCCAGACGGCAACACCATCTTCTTCACAAGGCTCCGCACAGCCGCCAAGGGCGTCGACATACCCGACCCGCGATGCGGCGTCATCTATATGAGCGACCACAAGACC
>JAEEGL011625805.1_pt1 | contig 10757 bp, 3 predicted proteins | sample 9134231 | NCBI WGS metagenome assembly JAEEGL01 (sample SAMN16246548, study PRJNA631951) | gut metagenome | biome: gut microbiome; feature: rumen; material: fiber-attached | host: Bos | place: Iran: Karaj | collected 2018-10
AGAGGAAACGCCAGGTAATCGCCTGAATAGAACCGTGACGGTAGTTGGCCACCAAAGTACTGTCGCTAACGGTGAAACCGTCGAAAACTCCCTGGTCGGCATACTCGGTATAGTCGGTTTTCTTTTGGAACGCCTCCTTGTCATCATGGTTATAGAAACCATCCTGCGAACGGTCTGAGCGCTTGGCAGCCACAAAGCGCGGCCCGTTGCCGAACGACAGTTTCTTGCCGCCGACCGTTACGTTCGTCAGCAGTCCTGTCTGCTTGCTGAAGGCAAACTGGCGGTTGCCGTTTTTAACCGTCAACAGGTCTGCATCCTCAGAATACGTAAACTTCTGAGTGTTCTCGCGAAGACGGTTCATGTTCAGGTTTTCGGCCTTCGTCATATATTTATAGTTCCACGTGAAGATTTCCTGCCCATTCGGGTCAATGGCAGTCAACTGTATCACGTCGGCATCCGTCTTGGGCAGATCAAATCTGAATGTCTGGCCGGGGGCCACGTCGGGCGACGGAAGTTTACCTTCCTTCAACACCTTCACATTCTTCTCGCCATAGGCGGGCATCTGCAAAAACTTATAACTGAACTGGCAATCCTTCAGGTTGGTGAAATCGTAGCAGTTCTGGATGGTGGGCCGTTCCCTTTCCCAATATTTCACTTGCACCGGACTCCACACCTCTTTTATAGTATAGAACGAGCCTTCCTTCTCCATGTGGGGACCCACGATGCCGTCGGCACCAAAATTGCCCACGGGGTCGAGGATGCCATTCTGGTCTGTGCGCACCACAGCTTGGTCCATCAAGTCCCAGAGGAAACCGCCGGCACAACGGGGATTCGACATCATCAACTTCCAGTAATCTTTCAGTCCTGCTCCATGTCCGCCGTCGTAAAGACCATGCAGGAACTCCGTTGGCATGAAGATTTCCTTCTGCCGCATATATTCGGCCGTTTCGCCCCATGAGCGGTAGTGCTTGGTCTCGAAGCCGTTGCGGTTGGCCCAGGGATAGAGCACCACGCGCTTCTGCGGGTCAAATTTATGGAAGAAAGGTTCCAACTCGTAGTTGAAGCCGCCCTCGTTGCCGTTGCTCCAGAAGATGATCGACGGATGGTTCACGTCGCGCGTCACCATCTCCTCCACGAGTTTCTGTCCGTTGATGGTCTCGTGGGCCCAGTGCCAGCCGGGCAGTTCGCATTCCACGTAGAGTCCCAGCGAGTCGCAGGCATCCAGGAATTCGGGGTCGGCAGGATAGTGGCTCAGGCGTACGGCATTCATGTTCATCGACTTCATGAGCCTGACGTCCTCGATATTTTTCTGCTTGGAGAGCGTGCGGCCCGTTTCAGGGCGGAACGAATGGCGGTTGGCGCCCTTGAAGATTACTTTCTGTCCGTTGATGAACACGCCATCGTCGGCGCATCCCTGAATGTGGGGGTAGGGCAGGTCCTCGCCCTTGAATGAATGGCGGTACTCGATGGTACGGAAGCCAAACTTCTGGCGCTCCACATGGAGTACCTTTCCGCTCTGGTCCTTCAGCGTGAACACAGCCGTATAGCGGTGGGGCGTTTCAGCCGTCCAGAGTTTGGGATTCTTGACCGCGAAATCCACGGCAGCCCGGTCGCCCTGAATAGCGAAGGCCTGGCTCTGGCCCAGCTTCTTTCCGTTTGCGTCGATAATATCGACGCCTACAGCCCCCCTGGCCGCCCTGCTCAGAAAGACATCCGCCCGGAACTGCCCGTCGGCCCGGGCATCGATAGCCACGCGCTGGATGTTCTGCACAGGCTTGCTGACAATATAGACAGGCCGCCAGATGCCGCCGAAGTTCCAATAGTCGGCGCGCCGCTCGGCCAGATTCACCTGCGGCGAACTGCTCTCCTTCGCTACTTCCACCTCCAGGCGGTTCTTCTTCTTTCCAAAGAACACGCGGTCGCTCACATCAAACTGGAACGGCGTGAAGCCACCCTGATGCAGGCCAGAACCAGCCTTTCGCCCGTTGATGGTGACGCGGGCATCGGTAAACACAGCCTCGAAGCAGAGCAATATCTGCCGTCCGGCCCATTCCTCGGGCAGCGAGAACTCATATTTGTAGAGTCCTTTCTCGTCGGCAATACCCTCGGGCGTGGCCTTGCCGTAGAAGCGCATGCCATACTGATAGGTGCCGAAGCCCTGCAGTTCCCAACAGGAAGGCACACCAATCTTTGTCCATTTGCCGCTGTTGCGCCCGTCGGTGCACTGGAAATCCCATTGCACCATGTCGTCGCATCCTCTGCCGCTCAGGTATTGGCGGCGGGTTTCCGTATCGTCGGCCATCACCGTCGTGGTCATGGCAACCAAAAGCAGTCCACTAAGAATGATTCTTTTCATAATGTGAGTTGATGTTTTTATAATATATGACCGCGCTCGCGCGTATTTGTACCCTCGTTTTTCAAATCAACTCAATTTGTTTTTCGGTGTCCGACGTTGTTAAAATCGTTAAAAAAGAATAATTTAAAGAAATGATAGTTACATATTTACACTTTAAGCGTTAATTTTGCGACGGACTACTGTCCAGATAATCCTAAATATATCATTAATAAACGAATCAAAAACAATAAACTTAAAGCGTATGAAAAAAATTTTTACTCTGATTGCCGTGGCACTTATTGCCACAAACGTTAATGCTCAGGAAGTATGGAGCGCTGCTTCAGCTGTTGACCGTACAGGCGGTAAGGCTGTTGTTACTGGTACTGTTCAGTCGACAACCTCCGAAGGCGTGTATGCCGCAGGTACAGCCGAAGGTCCAGATACCAGCGTGCCTGGAACACTTACGAGTGAGACTGTTACCGGCACAACGGCCAATGTGACAATGACCATCGTTTCTACGCCCAATAACCTTTCTAAAATGGACATTGAAGACGGGAAAACACAGGAATATTGGAGCGTTAGAGGTGGTGAGGGCAATAATGAGGCCTTGACTACTGACGATTGTGACCCCAAACTGGAGTCTTGCCTGATGCCTAAGGGTAACCCCACTTTTATGTATTGGGACTACTATGAAGTCAATTCTGACGGGCAGGAAGTGTTCCGTGTAGGAGGAACCGAAGACATCTACTGGACACCTGGCAAGGACATGCCCGTGAAAGGTGCCTACACCAAGATAGAGACAAAGGCTGCTGGCGACCTCACCATCGGTGTATATGTGAACAAGGGTAACCATCCTGTTTATATTGCAGATGCTGAAACCAAGCAGCTGCTGGCTTATAGCGACATCAAAGTGAAGTTCTATTATCAGAATACAGGTTTCGCCTATAAGCAGGAGAAGGAAACCAACGAGTTTGGCGAAGAGGTGGTCGTTTCTCAGACATTCATTAACGAAGGCACCATGCCCGAGGACTATATCCTGCAGCATACCAACGGTGAGACCCAGAACCGTCCGGCACTGGGTTACGTGACCTTCCCCGTGCAGGCTGGCAAGACCTATTATGCTTTCAATCCCAAGAGCCAGCTCGGCTGCTACGGCTTCCAGTTCGTAGGCACCGACGGCATCAGCAGCATCGATGCTGACAAGGCTGCTCTGAACGAGAAGAGCTTCAACCTGGCCGGCCAGCAGGTGAACAACAACTTCCGCGGCATCGTCATCAAGAACGGAAAGAAATTCATCAAGTAACCTATAGCTAACATTTAGATACTGAAAAAGGCCGCTTCCCAATCTTCGGGGAGCGGCCTTTTGTGTGTCTTATTTGCGTTTTCCGAACAATTGGAAATCATAGCCGTTGACAGTCATTTCCTCATTATTATGAATGTAGATGTTCTCCAGAACCAGCATCAGCGAATCGTTCTGCCATACGAACAAACTGTCGCTGTCCCTCAACTTCGGATGCTGTCGCAGCCGTTCCCTGATGGGATAGGTCATAACGGTTTTGTCGTCCTTATTCATCTGTAAAACACCATTCTCTTGCCTCAGTTCATAATCCTCGAGAGGCAGCATCAGGGTATAGTCACCAAGACTGACAGGATTCTGTCGTCTGAGGTAGGTGGTCTCTTCCTTGACAGCAGCTTCACGATTGTCAACAAACTGGCTGTCGTACCACGACCACTGGCCGTATTGCTGCTCGAAGGCATCGCGCCCTACGTCTTTTCTCACATACTCGATGAGGCTGCACACTTCGCGGTATTGATCGCTGAGCAAGCTATCTTTCCTGATTTCCTCCAAGTCCAGCTTCTCCACGAACTTGCCCGTTTTAGGATTGGTCAGTTTCAGTTGGACAATCATCTGTTGGAGGCGCGACGTCTGGCATCGCCGTCCGATGCTCTTGGCTGAAATGCCTGGTATATAGGTAAATACGATGATTGCTGCGCCAAAGATAAGGGCCATCAACTGGAATCGGCGTGAACGCTTCCAGAGGAGCATCAGCACGAAGAGCGTCATCAGCACGCCTGCCACCATCAGGTAGAAGCGGCTCTCGGTGAAACTGTAGAGGCGGATGCGATAGATGGAACCTATCCAATACATGATGAGCGGCGGAATGGCTATCCATGTGAAGTTGCGGTAGAACCAGTCGTAGTAGTGCTGTTTGAGCACATACTGCATCAGCCGGCCCACCATGGCCACCGTCACAAAAGCCATCACCATCCAGGCCACGCCGCCTTTGGGCAAGTCCCATTCGAGGGCAATCTTGATGAAATAGGCATAGAGAATAACGGTATAGATGATGACCGCAGGCGAAAGGATGAAGTTCAGGATGATTTGCAGCACGCGGGCGGGCTCGCCCACTTCGTCTTCGCCGTGGGAAATCAGCGTGCAGCACACCTGCGGGGCAATGACGAACCATACGAACTGCCACAGGTAGGTATAGAAATTTTTGGGTTCTTCGATGCCGAAGATGTAGAAGAAGGAGCCGAAGATGGCCAGGAGTGCCAGCGTGATGATACCCGAAATGACGAGTCCGAAGAACAGTTGCGTCACCACATGCAGGGCATGGGCGGCAAAACTGCGGTTGTCCATACGCCGCGTGCCCACCACGAGCAGGATGGCTGCCAGCACATAAGTGAAGCCGAAGCCGTATGTCCAGAGGAAAGGCTTCAGGTTGAGCATCATCAACGGCAGGAACAGGAATCCCGAAACCACGTAAGCCCTGCGGTTCACCTTGTGAAGCCAGAAGGTCAGTACCACAAGCGGCACGAACAGCATCAGGATGTCGGCATTGATGCCGCTGACCATCTGGTGCAGTTTTTCATTCCATTCGGCATATCCCGTATGCCAGGCTGCAATGACGAAGAAAGCCAGTCCCATAGCGGCTTCCACGGGAAATTCCCTCGGGCTGCGCAGCAGTTGCTGGATGATGTTTTTCAGTTTTGTCTTCATTTTTTATATGGTTTTATCGGTATCTGATTGCAAAGGTATGAAAAGTTGCGCGTAAGGCCAAAGGAAAATCGTTGAGTTTTTCAGAAAAAGGGTACAAAACCATAACGCGCGCGTCATATCAATAAATTGTTGCAACATGAATACAAGATTTTTCCACATCATTCTGATGCTTGGACTCGCTGTTGGCGTCCAAGCACAAACCACGATTACCGTCGATGCCAACGGGAAGGGCGACTACACTACCATTCAGGCAGCCGTGGATGCGGCACCGGAGAATGGGGAAACCACGATCTACATCAAGAACGGTACCTACGCCGAGAACGTGAATATTGGCTCGAAGAGTAGCAGTTCCACCAAACGGCTCTCGCTGATTGGCGAAAGCCAGAGCGGAACGGTGATTACTTCCGCCAAGGGCATGGCTTCGGGGTTGGCATTCGATCAAACACCCGCCATGAGCATCTATGCCAACGATTTCTATGCGGAGAACATCACCTTCCAGAACTCTTCCGGAAAGAGTGGGGCACAGGCATTGGCCGTCTATGTGGCCGGTGACCGGCAGACGTTCTACCGTTGTGCATTCCGTGGCTACCAGGATACGCACCGCACAAAGAAGGGCACCCGTTCTTACTACAAGGAATGCCTTGTGGAAGGCTGTACCGACTTTATCTATGCTGGCGGTACGTGTTGGTTTGAGAAATGTCAGCTGAACCTCGTGGGCAATGGTTATATCACGGCTCCCGAAGACGTAGCCGTGCGTATCAACACCAAATTATCGGGGGTGGCCACGAGTATCTTTCTGGGATTCGTGTTCAACAACTGCACAGTGACTCGTTCGGATGCGGCTACCGCTGGCGGTTCCTATCTGGGCCGACCATGGGGTGAGAACAATTGTGGCAGCATTTTCCTGAACTGTAATCTTGGCGATGCCATCCATAAGGCAGGTTGGATTACGATGGGCGGTAACACGGGCGAGAAGTCTTATTTTGCCGAATACAAGAGTGTTGATGGAAATGGAAACCTGATTGATACTAGCAATCGTATCAGTTGGGGGCGTCAGGTGCATGAAGATGACTATGCTGCCTATATGAACTGGCATTCGGTGGATAGTGCATTCATGAACCGTACAGGTTCTGCCGTGGCCTATGATCCTGAAGCTGTCATCGCCAAAAATGCTTCGCTTTCAACTGATGACTATACCGATCTGGAAGGCAAATTGCTGGCCTTCCCCACAGCACGCGGATTCGGAAAACTGGCATCGGGCGGACGAGGCGGAAAGGTTGTGGAAGTAACCAATCTGAACGACTCGGGCGAAGGCTCGCTCCGATGGGCCCTGACCGAAGCCGGTAAAGAAAATGCCACTATCGTGTTCCGCGTGGGTGGTATCATCAAATTAGAGAGTGATATCCGTGCCAAACTTCAGAACGTAACCATTGCCGGACAGACAGCTCCCGGCGACGGCATCCTCTATCGTGGGGCAAAGCTGAACCTTGGTGGTAGTAACAACTTGATCATCCGTAACATACGCGGCCGTTTGGGAAAGACCGACGATGACCAGTTTATCGACGGTGGAAGCATCGGCATCGAGAACGGACAAAACATCATCATAGATCACTGCTGCTTCGGATGGAGCGGTGAGGAGAACATGACGATGTATGACAACCATTTTTCTACCGTGCAATGGACGATTGTACACGAAGGACTGCGCGTGGCAGGCCACGATAAGGGACCGCGCGGCTACGGCTCGCAATGGGGCGGTTCGCCGGCAACCTATCACCACAACCTCCTGATTCACAATGATTCGCGCTCTTGCCGTATCAATGGTGCAAGCAACGATGGCGGTGACCGGCGTGTGTTCTTGGAGTATTATAACAACGTGAACTACAACTGGGGCCGCACGAACTCTTGTTATGGCGGAGAGAACGAAGCCACCAACAGCATCCATTTCTGCAACTTCATTGGCAACTACTACAAGCCTGGGCCGGCAACTCCTTCAGGCAGTGTGTTCATCTCCATCTCGGAACATCGCGACAAGAAGACATCCACAGGACCCTCGCGCTGGTATTTCGAGGGCAACAAGATGGAGGGCAACGCTACGGCAACTGCAGACAACTGGAAGGGTGTGGACAACAGTACCAGCTATACTATCGCGCAACTGAAGAGCGATGAACTGCTCAATCAGAAAGGTTATTATCAGTCGGCAGCATTGGTTTACGAATATGCTGACTATCAGACACCTACCGAGAATGCCGATGCTGCCTACAACCATGTGCTCGACAAGGTGGGAACCATCAAGCGCGACAAAGTGGAACAGCGGCTGATAAATGAGTTGCGCAACGGTACTACCACCTATAAGGGCAGTGAGGGTAAGAAAGGCATTATCGACTCGCAGTTCCAGACCGAGGGCTATCTTTCCTACGACGGCGGAACAGCTCCTGCCGACACCGACCACGACGGAATGCCCGACGAGTGGGAAAAGGCCAACGGCTTCAATCCCAACGATGCCTCAGATGGGGCAAAAGTGGCTTCGGCTGAAGGATATACGGCACTTGAAATCTACCTGAACTCCCTGATGGGCGAGCAGATTCCCATCGTGACAACTGGTATTCGGCAGACAACCACCACCTTTGACAACAAGAAACTCGGTGGATGGTTCACCCTGCAAGGCATTCCCCTGGCGCAGAAACCCGCTGCGCCAGGCCTTTATGTCAGCAATGGTCGCAAGCTGTTGGTGAAATAAAAGATAAAAAACAGCAATTAATTTGTTTAGTTATTTGTTTTTTATTATCTTTGCCACCAAATATCTAATAAGCAAAAAACAAACATAGATATCATTACTAACTTAAAAACAAAAAGCTTATGAAGAAAAAATTATCTTTTCTCACGGTTGCTTTCTTGGCTTTAGTCGCTGTTACGGCATTTGCCGTGGAGGGCGAGGGAACAGCCATTACTTGGGATTTCTCAGAATTCCCTAAGACAGCAGCCGAGTACAAGGAGGACGCCAGCAATGTTGATGGCTACGATTACAATGGCTTGATTTGCCACATGCCGTATGCTGAATCAACAAAAGAGGGTGTGACTTCTGCTACGGATTACATTACGACTGGTGGTTTCCATGCCAATGGCACGAGTAACGCCAAAATCCGTTTTATGACTTATACCCCAACGGTGGATGGTATTCTGACTGTTACTTATCGTTCGAATAACAAGACCGCTACCGACCGTATTACGGCTATTGGAACAGAAATTGCAACTTTCACGAAGACCAATGTTGACGAGGGTAGTGTTCCTGCTTCTGTGGTAGCACACGGATTTACAACTGGCTCAACACCCACGGAGATTTCCGCCGAATTGACTGCAGGTACTACCTATTATATTTACCTTGCAAATGGTGGACAGACCATTACGAAGGTTCAGTATGTTGAAACCAGTGCTACGGAAGTTACAGAAGATCCTCAGATATCTGTAACTGAGGATGATGCTTCAGTTGTTGTTTCTGCTATTGGTGAAGGATCCGTTATTCTCTATGCCAACGGCACAGAGGTGGAAAATCCTTATACGGTTGCTCGTACTAATGAAGATCAGGTTATCACATTCACTGCCACTGCACAGGAAGATGGCAAAGAGATCAGCAGCACTGTAACACAGGAAATTACGGTTGCCAAGTTGGCAACAGAACCTGCTGAAGAAGGGGATGTATTCAAGAAAGTCACTTCTACGGCTGATATCACCGACGGCGAGTATCTCATCGTCTATGAGGATGGCAGCGTAGCCTTCGACGGTAGTCTTGAAACACTCGATGCTGCAGAAAACACGGTTAGCGTGACCATCAAGGACGGTGAAATCAAGGCTAATGAGGACATTAGCAAGGCTACGTTCACCATTAATACAACAGACGGAACCCTGCTGAGCAGTTCAGGATATTATGTAGGTGTTTTAAGTAATAGTAACGGCCTGAAGCAGTCAAAGAGTACCTATACCAATTCTTTCGCTATCGACGATGAGGGAAATGCAGAGATTAAGGCTGTTTTCGATGCCTCTACTATGGCTTTGCGCTTTAATGCTGCCAAGGATCAAATGCGTTTCCGTTATTATAAGAATAACGGTGGTAATCAGAAGGTGATCGCTCTTTATAAGAAAGTCGTAGAGTTGGAAGTTCCCGGCACCGAGATCTGGAGCAACGAAGAGGCTCAGGATGTGGATTGGAGCCAGGGCAAAGCCGTTATGATTGATGCCGAGAAGTTTGCCGACGTCAAGGTTGGTGACCGCCTGAATATCGGTATCCTCGGTGCTCCCGAAGATGCTGCACCCGGCAATTGGGCTTATCAGGTAGCGCTCCAGGACGGAGACAACTGGAAGAACCTTGAAGGCGGTGAGCCGCTGAAGCAGGCTGGCGACTATGTCCACTCGTTTATCATCACAGGCGACATGCTCCGCTACATGCAGCGTGACGGCCTGGCCCTGAACGGTACGAGGTTCCAGGTGAAGAAGGTAGCCGTGGAGAGTGCCTTCGAAGGCACCGACGAGAGCATCTTTGTTGGCGAGCAGACCGGCAATGTACAGATCAATATCTGCCACTTCGCCAATGCTGCCGACTTCGCAGGAGTGAAGGTAGGCGATATCATCCGCGTCACTATGGATGCTTCGAACTGGATAGGTTTGAACTACAACACGCCTAAACCAGACTATGCCTGGAGCAACTTCGCCGATGAAGATTTTAAGGTAGAAAACAATTGGTCGGATCCCGTTGTTTCGTTTACTATTAAGACCGAGAACGCCGTCAACATCCTGAACAAGGAGAACGGCGGTATCTTCGTCAACAATCCCAATGTCACCGTCAAGCAGGTTGAAATCATCCCGGCTCCGACGTTTGCCGTAAATATCAGCGAGAGCGAGAACGGTGCGATAACTGCCGACAAGACTGAGGCTCTGGAGGGTGAGACGGTGACGCTGACCCCAGCTCCCGAGAACGGCTATGCCTTGGAGACCTTGACCGTGAAGGATGCCGACGGTGCAGACGTGGAAGTTTCTGACAATTCGTTCACGATGCCCGCCAGCGACGTGACCGTGACGGCAACGTTCGCCAAAGCTCCCGTAGATGTTGACATTACCGTGGAGAGCGGCAATGACATCTATGCCGCAGTGACCGAGGCCGCCGGTGGCGCTCCTGTCAAGAACCTCACCATCACACTCGAAGGGGAAGGTGAATACACCATCAGCAACTCGCTGACCATTCAAGGCGGCTTGCTTTTCATCGGTAACGGTGCAACCATCGATGCCAGTGGCCTTACCCAACCGTTCATTGCATTCAGCAAAGAGCCAACTATCACCCCCGTGGCAAGCGGCCAGTATGTCATCGAAGATGATATCGAGATTGATAATGTGATTGTAAACGGACTGACCAAGGCCCTGTTCGCCGACAAC
>JAEEGL011778176.1_pt1 | contig 10757 bp, 10 predicted proteins | sample 9134231 | NCBI WGS metagenome assembly JAEEGL01 (sample SAMN16246548, study PRJNA631951) | gut metagenome | biome: gut microbiome; feature: rumen; material: fiber-attached | host: Bos | place: Iran: Karaj | collected 2018-10
AATCAGACCAATTTTCACCAGTACCGAGCCAACGAAATCGTAGAGGTTGAGCACTGCGAAGAACGACTGCGACTTGGTGGTGTCGCCCACATGAGCCGCACGGTTGCCCACTTTGCGGATGAAATGCAAACTGCGCAACAGTTCTTCATCGTTGATGTATTCTACAAACTCCGGCTTGGTGACTTTGTTATAGAGCGATTCATGCTCCACCGTAGGCAGTGACTTCAGGTAATATATGATGTCGACAATATGCTCCAGTGCACGTCGGCTGTTGAGCGCACTCTCCGAGGGGTTGCTCTTTTGAGTGATTTCAGCCGTGTGGCAATACTGGTGCAGCGTTTTGAATCCGCCTTTACCGTCGAGAAAATCAAAGTTCAACATATCGTTTCGTTTTTAGTGGTTGTGCTAATCGAAATAATAGTCCATGCGTGACGCAAGCAGCGTCTGCATTTCGGCAATCTGAGCGTTCAGCTCAGCCTTAGCATCCTCTATTGCTTCAACACGTGAAGCGAACTCTTGCTGCAAATCGAGAGGTGGAAGAATGAAATCCATATTTCCAAGTTCTTTTGCTGTAATTGCCATTTGAACACAATTGCCTTTGGTGGTTTGTTCTGCAATTACTTTCTGCAAAAGTATAACGAAGAAAGAATATGTATAAACATTATTCTTGATACGGATTTTCATCAAAGAAGGGTGAATTATTCCTTTAGGCGCATTATCGGGCAATTGATATATACGTCCGATTGTACCTCTGCAACTCATTATGAAGTCTTTGGGTTTAACTTCAAACCGAGAAAGAGAATCAAATTTTTCTTTATTGATAAAATGGTTCTCTAGATTTAGAGTGCCTTGTATGGCATGCTTTTGTTCATAGACCATAGCAAATGATTCGCTTTCTGGAACATATGATGACACCTTTAAAGCACTGCCAAAAGGACCGAGAAACATTTCTTGAACGCTTTCATTTAATTTCTTAACTTCCCATCCTTTGGGGTTGGTGATGGGGTCGCCAAACATATCGTAAAAAGAAGATTGGGCGAGTGTGTCTAGCTCGGCGATTTGTTGCTGCAATTCAGCAATCGCATCGTTTATTTCGTCCAATTCCGCCACAATCGCCTCTTGCTCAGCCATCGGCGGCACTGGTATTAAGCACTTGCTATAGTGTTTAAAGTAAATGTGTGGAATAGTGGCACCCGTTTTAAATTTCTCCAATGATAGATTAATCAGTACATATTTTAGGTATCTTATATCGCATAAATCATTGGGAAATATGTATTGCATTGTTCCTACTAAAGAAGATTTAGCTGGATAAATACCTACTCGTCCTACTCCTGCACCATCTTTTACTATACCTATATATTGAGCTTCATTATGAAAAAAATCAAGTCCCTTGATATAACCAGCAGCACCAAATAAAGGGTACTCACCATTATTATCGGAAACTTTGCTGATAACAATATCTGATGAACCTTTTTCACAAACTTCTCCAAGTTTCTTATATTTCCAACCGTGTTTATTCATCGCCAAAGAGGGAATTAATATGGTTCAACTTCTTGGCGATAGACTCTTGACGGTCAAGGACTCGTTGCATGATGACTTGTGGAGCTTCATATTCTACTTTAACACGCTCAATTTCCTTGTACTTGTTGATGCTGAGGTCATAATCGTTTTTGCGAATCTCCTCAACTGGAACAAGGAAGCTTTGGTCACGGCGTGTGCGGTCGGCTTCGGCATCAAGGTGTCGCCACCGCTCGATGATGTCGGGGATGTCGTTTTCCTCAATGGGTAGACGCTGGTCATTGAGCGAGAATCCGTCGGCATGCATATCGTAGAACCATACATTATCGGTACCACCGGCATTGGTCTTGGTGAAGACTAAGATAGCGGTGCTGACTCCAGCATAGGGCTTGAACACACCGCCGGGCATCGAAATCACGGCTTGCAGACGTTGATTATCGACCAATTCTTGACGAATAGCTTGATGTGCTTTACTTGTGCCAAACAGCACGCCATCGGGGACGATGCTTGCGCAGCGTCCACCAGTTTCAAGCATACGCACAAACAAGGCAAGGAACAGCAGTTCGGTCTTGTTGGAGTTTACCATCACTTTCAGCGACTTGCTCACGCTGTCCTTATCAAGACTTCCTGTGAATGGTGGATTAGCAAGGATGAGCGAGTAACGCTCTGCGTCGGGGTTTTCGTCGCTGAGCGAGTCACGCCCCTCGATGTTGGGCGAATCGACCTTGTGGAGCATCATGTTCATGGCACCAATGCGGAGCATGGTGGCATCGGTATCGTAGCCAGTGAACATCTCGTTCTTGTAGTAGGCGATGCGGTCGGCATTGACGAGCAGGGTTTTCTCATGCTCGTCCACATAGCGTGCGCTCTCCACAATGAAGCCAGCACTGCCCATAGCAGGGTCGCACACGCGGTCGCGCTTGGCGATAGACGGCTGCATCAGCTCCACCATCATGCGTATGATGTGGCGCGGCGTGCGGAATTGCCCGTTCTGTCCGCTTGCCGCCATCTTGCCGAGGATGTATTCGTACACGTCGCCCATTGTGTCGCGGTCTTCCATGTTCAAATCGCCTATTTGCTGCACGATGCGTTGCAGCGCTTTCGGGCGTTGAATGAGGAAGACTGCATCAGCCATATAGCGAGAATATGCCGAGCCGCTGCCGTGTCCCAGCGTCTTGATGAAGGGGAACACGTTGTTGCGCACCATGTCGAACATGTTCTCACTGCTCAGCTTGCTGAACACGTGCCAGCGCAGGTCGCGGTACGGCACAAGAATGGGACGGTCTTCGGTGCTGTCGGGATGCGTCCAGTCGCCATCAGGGAAGGTGGCATCGGAAATTGTGCCGCCGCCGAAGGCGTTGACGGTAGCCTCTTTCTTGATTTGCGCGTCGTCGAGCATCTTCATGAAGAACAAGTAAGTCATCTGACTCAACACGTCCATCGGGTTGGTGATGCCCGCTGACTCCCAGAACGTACTCCAAATCGCGTCTATTTTGTTTTTAATCTCGCCAGTTATCATATCTGTTTTTTAGTTTTACGTTGCAATATTATTTATTAGAAGTGCAGTCTTTCTGCACAGCAAAATATTTTTTGTATGCGTCTTCCACTTTTTTCTTTATCTGCTCACGCAAAGCTTCGGGAGCAAGCACCTCGATGTCGGCACCGAACGAGAGCAGTTTCTGCTCAAGTTCAAAGTTAGGAGCCACCTCGATTTGCAGGATGCACTGCTTGCGGTCAACGATGCGCTGCGAGGGATGAAACGGTTTTGAGGCTATATACGGATAACGCTTCTCGGTGGTACGGAACACGATGGTTTCCACAGCTGGGTCATCGGGAATTGTTACGCCCACGATGGTATCGAAGTAGTGGTCAAAATCAATGTCGGTGGCGATGTAAGCGATGTCGCTCATCGGTTCCAGCCCCTTGATGCGGTCAAGGGCGTTGACGGTGATTTGACCTGTCTCATCATTTCGCCCGAACAAGAACCAGCGGTTGTTGTATTGCTTGAGGTAATAAGGGTGAATGATGAAGTCGATGTCACGCCCACCATTCTTGTAGGTGTGATAGTTTATCTTGAGCACCTGATGGGCGGTGGCAGCGTCGATAAGCGTGCCGAGATGTTCCAAGCCCATGAGCAGAGGATTCTGCTCGAAGCAAACGATGCCCCGGCTCTTGCCGTTGAGATTGAAGCGGTGTTCAAGGTTGGTGATCACTTCTTCAATCCATTCATACTGCGGCAAGCCACGGAATCGCGTCAGCGTGGAGACGGCTTGTTGAAGCTGTTTTGCTTCAGCCTGACTCAGTGGTTGCTGATTGATGCTGAAGGTGGGGTCGGCATAGCGATAGTAAACTTTCTTGCCATCGCGTAGCTTGTCAAGTTCAATGGCGTAGCCGGCATCGCTCTCCATGAACTTGATGTCGTCGAAAATTTGACGGCGTTTCACTCCGCCCTCAAAGTTATATGATAGCAGAGCCTCGTTGCACTCCTCAATGAGGTCTTCAATGAAGTAGCGTTTTCGTGTGTCACGAAAACAGCGGTCGAGTGTTCGGTATCGTATGTTAGCGTTCTTGTTTACAGGCATAATGTAATGGATTGTGTAGCTCAATAAGATAGAATATCTTATTGTAACAAGCTACAAAGTTACTAAATTATATTTTATATAAGGTGACGATATGGGTAAAATGTGGAAAACTTGCTGGATTTTCGTCGGAAAACCGCATTTTTACTAAGTTTTCGAGCACTTCCAAGGCACTTTTCGAGAGAGAAGGCCGATGAAAACCCTCTTGTGACCATGCTTAAGAAATAACGACATCTCATTTCTTTGATATTGAAATTATACAAACCACGTTTTGATGTCGCAAAGAAAAAACCAAAAAGTGCAGCCTATCTGCACAGCAAGAACTTTTTTTCAAAAAAAGTAAAAAAAAAAGAGTCACAAGATGACTTTTGGCTCTGATTGAATATAAAAAAGTGAGCCACCAACCACGTAACTCGAAGGTACTAGGAAGACCCACAAAAACGATGGTAAAATGGCTCACGTGTAAAATGTAAGCCATCATGCCATTTACGTTTTTGTAAATTGAAAAGTTCCTAGTTTTTCGAATTACCAAACGGCACAATGTGTCTCATTTTGTTTCCTCGATGTCTGTCAAACACAGGGTTTGACGCTGCAAAATTAAGAAATATTTTCTAATTAGCAGACGTTTACGAGGAAAAATCAACCAATGAACGGATAACTACACGACAAGTGCAGCCATGCTCGCGGTGCTTTGCCCGACACGTCATAGACGCTTGGGTAAAATACTAGGTCATCGGTTTCGGCATCCTGCTCCCACACGACATCGCATTCATCGTTCCAAAGGAAAGTTTTGGAACGGCTGCCGCAACGGAGCGTAAACTTCTCAAAATATTTGAGAAGCTTGTCACCAGTCAAGGCATAATCCGCCAATGAGCCAGTTAGCTCAAAGGTGATGCAGCCACCTCGTATAGCGATGGCAAACAATCCCTCGTTGACCGGCACACGAAGCTCGTCATTTAACGAGTAAGGACTGCTGCCAAGGAACATGTGTGAGGGGATGTCTTCGGCATCGTACCTTTTACGGGGCTTGATGGGCTGCGGCGTGTCGAAAACATGAGCGTTTGTCACAATGACAGAAGGCTCAGCTGGACTCGACCATATGCTTTCGGTTCCGTCGGCTTGGCAAAGCACATCAACGAAACCGACGCATTTGCCATAGGGCAAGTCCACGGTCGGCGGCAGGTTGCCGAACAACTGTTGGTTGATAACTTCCTGAAGCTGCTCCAGCGGAGCGTTCAGGTCTAGAACTGGGACAGACGCATTGATGTAAATGCGGTCACCCTTTGAGAAACGCTCATCAGGGATGGCGTTTCTCAAGCCTCGCACAATCATTTCAGCGTGAGGCTGCTGAATGAAAAGATTTGTTGTTTTCATTACAGTTTGGTTAATTGTTAAACAATTCCCCCTCTGTATTCTGGGGGCTAACCAAACTTGCAAAGTACGGAGTCAAATGTGCGTTCTATCTGCATAGGAGAAAAAATGTTTTCCGACAATAATCTCCTAATATATTGACGTTTATAGAACAGCAATTATTGTGCCATTACAACACTCCACTTGAATTTATGCCGAAACTATCACGGTACGGAAACTTCTCACATCCTATATAGAGAGTGTCAAAAGCATCGGTGCCGTCCGTGCGGTGTTCGAGCAGGTTTTCTTCATTCTCTGCAAGTTTTTCACCACCCTTATCCTTGCGGAAACCATTGCGCCCACGAGTGACCCCTGCCGTCTGAATGGCAAGGATTAGGTCATCGTTGTTTTGACGGTTGAACATCGGCATAAGCCGTTGTTTGCCGGCAAAGCCCTGGTTGATGAGCAGGTACTTCTCATCATGGCGCATGGGATTGCCGAGATTGATGTCTTCCACTTGCCAGCCGTGTCGCTCGAACTCGTGGCAAACCACCCAATGGAAGTCCTGCTCGTTGACGGCATAGTTGCCGCCGAGAGCTGTGCTGTCGTAGTAATACACGACAATCTTACATTCATGGTGGGCATAGTAGCGGCAGAAATCATCAATGAGTGCAGGGATTTTGCGCTCGAATTTTGTGTAGAAGGACTTGATGACATTGAGGCGGCGACCATTAGGTTGCCCAGCCACAATCCAGTTGATATTTGCGTTGTAGTCCATACCGATGCAAATAGGCTGATAACGGTTCAAGTCCTTGTCAGCTCGGCAGTCCAGCTGCGCTTCGTTGAAGTCGTAGCCGAGGCTGTCGAGGTAGTCAAAATCACTGGCGTTGTATTTGTGGGCCTCACGCATTGACGAATAAAAACCGTCTTTGGCGATTCCTATTCGTTGGCAAAGGATTGACGTTTGGAAAGTCTTTGGTGTGAGGTCGCGTTTCATCTGCTTGATGTAACTCTCGCCAAGAAGTTGCAGGTTTTCTATCGAGGAGTATTCCTTATAGTAAACCGCAACTGAGCGCATCTTATTCAGGTCTTTGTCAAGCCGACGCAAGTAAGAGCGTAGGTATTTCGGGATCTCCTCGCATCTGTCGTGGAGTTCCCGAATACGCTGCTTGACTTTCCAAATCTCATAGATGGTAGCTTTAATCGTTTCGATAAGCTCCTTATCCATCTTCTCTTGATAGTTGAGGAACCAGCTTCCTTTTTGTGTCTGTGGCATATCGCTCAAAATCATTATAGAATGATTGAAAGAGTGATGTCCGAAAAAGGACTTGATGCCACCATTGGCAGGTAGCGTCTCATCTTTGAGGCGTTCATAGTCTATGAACTTTGCCTCGTCAATGAGAAGCCAAGAGAGCGTGAGCGAGTTGGAGCTACCTGCTCGGTCTTGCGAGATGATGATGGCACAGGAGCCGTTGTAGAAAGTTATGACGTGCTCATATTCGGCTGGCTCAATGATGGGCTTGCCGAAGGATTTGGGCGGTCGCCGTCCAATCACATAATGCACGCCTTTGATGTAGCCCCATCGTTTCCACGCTGCCAACAAGCCCGGAATGGTGTTGGTCAGTCCGTGCTTGTAGGTCGGCACCACGATGCCGCCAGTAGAACCAGGCATTCGTTGCATATTGCGTAAAACAAATGGCGAGGCGATGCTATCGGTCTTGCCTGTTCGTCGCCCAGCGACAATGACCGTTGTATTGGCACCAATCAACTGCGTCAGACGCTGTGGCGCATTAAAGTAAATCTTCTTCTTCGGCTGCTCCATCTTCAAGGGCGGTGGGTGGGAAAAGTGCGTTTTCTTCGAGGTCGGGTTCTTCGAACTCGATGTCCTCAATGTCGATATTCTCGGCCTGGTACTTGTGTAGCAGTTCCGCGATTCGTTCATTGAGGTTAGGCAGAGGTTTTATGCCTAGCACTGATGGGTCGTCGGTAGCTGTGAACGGCTGCACGACTATCAAGTCATAAGGAACGGCTTGTTCGTCTTCAAGGTCAACACGGTTGAACTTGGCATAAGACGAAGCAGCTTTCTCCATAGTCTTTGAATCCTTGCGATTCTTTGCCATCTGATACGTTTCGAGTATCATTTCATTAAATCGGTAACGATGGAAATCACGGCTCGCTTGAGCAAGGTGTGGCAATAGTGCCTTGACTATGGCAAGGTCGCTGTAGGCTTGCGTCTTGTTGATGCCATGACGCGAGATGGCATTCTCCACAAACTGACGGTCTTTAGCGTCTGGATTGGAGAGAAACCAAGTGTATTCTTCACGAATACGCAATACCCGAAGCACGATTGCTTCGGTGTATTTCAGCCGCAATTCGTCCTCACTTGTAAAGAGGTCGATGCGGCAAGCGTCTATGGGCTTCAACTGTTGCATTATTCGTCGTCTTCCATATCGAGCAGGTTGCGATGAACATTATCGATGGCAAGAGGTGAACCGACTTGCGCCAGCATCATTTCTTGATGCAGCAGCTTCACCTTTGAGCCAGCCTTTCCACGAAGGTAGCGTTGGCTAACTTCGGTGGAGCGGTTGTTGATGTCCTCTCGCAAGATTTCGGCAGGAATACCGAGTATAACTGCCATGTCGGAAATCTTCAAATAAATCGAAGCAAACTGCTCGACTTTGGTCAATTGTTCTTCAGTGTAGTTCATTGCGATAACTTTTGAGCAAACAGGTCGTTCAAGGGCACGGAGTGGTTCTTGATTAAATCTTCTATTTGGGCATGGAGCGTGGCGAACAGTTCAGGGTCAGTAGTGACCACGGCACTCTCCGAGCGGTTGCCTCGTGTAAGGTTCTGCGAGGTGATGATGCTGACCATTTCGCCTTTCTCGCTCTTTACCAAAAGAATCTTGCTGTGGTTGTCGGCAAGGTAGGTGGTATTGATAACCTGGGTGATGAACGCCCATAATTTGAGCGTCTTGTTCGTTGCCTTGTGGTCAAGAACAAGGTTGAATCGAGTGACCAGCCCGGACTTCTCGATGAAGAACAATCGGCGAATGAACTCCTCGCTGATTGAGAATGAGGTCTGCCACACCTCGGACTTGCCGAGCTGTTGAAGTACCCAGTCGAGAATGTCCGCCACTTGTAGCGCATTGGAGAGATAAGCCTGATAAGGTTTATCTCGTAGCGGCTTCAAGTAATCTGATATACTGGCACTGCGTTTCATGGAATTGCACTACTTTTGTGGCGAATTGCAAGATTTCTAAGAGTCAAAACCAAAGCGTAGCAATGTTTTTGACGGCTACGTTACTCAAGGATTCCCAATTCTTTGAGGTCAGCGGTAAGCTTGTCGGATGGATTGATAACCTTGCCGTAAAGCGCGAGGATCTGAGCCTTCAGTTCCTCGCTTGGCTTTTTGGCATACCTGCCTTTGGCGAGGTTAATCCTGCGGACAGCCTTCTTGCTTTCCTCTCGAGCGTCAGCCGCCATGACCGCCTCGCCGTCGGTGCCGGTGTAGTGGTCATAGGTTTCCCAATTCGAGTGCAGCTTTTTGTCGAGAGCGATAAGTTCCTTCAAGAAAGGGTATCGCTCGCTGTCGGGGCAAGGTGCGTTGTCGAGCGAAAGCGATCTCAATTTCAGGTGGAGTTCGCGCATCTTCTGCACGATGCCGAGGTTTTCGACATAGAGAGCCTGTATCTCGTCGGGCAGCTCGTCGTGGTCGGCACGCTTGCCCTTGCGGAAATCAGCCGCAGGGTTGTCTTCTTTCAGTGACAGTCGTTTCTTGACTATCACGTCCACCTGCCGCTGCATTTCCTCGACCTGCTGATGGGTCAGCTTCTGCAAGCGGAAGTTGAGCCGTTTCTGCAACTGGTACTCGATGAACTGGGCGTTCCGTTTCGGGTTCGCCATCAGGTTGCGGTACATGATTTGGTTGCCGGTGAGTTGGAGCAACAGCAATGCGCCTTTGGCGTAGTCGCGTTGCTCCGCTGGCAAGTTGAGCCAATCCTGTATCTGCTGTGTAAATTTTGCGTCCATATTTTTCAGAGTTTGTTGTTCACATTGGTAAACCAGACAAGGTTTTTGCCGAGCGGCTGAAGCAGTCTGCGCATCGCCGCCAATGTCTGCCCCGTTGTCACAAAGTCATCATAGACGATGATGTTCGCCTCTTTGGGCAGCACATTGAGTTCAAAAACCGCGTTCACCCGTTGCTTGGTGTGGCAAAATGCCACATCCTCGTAAAACGGAATCTCCAGCATCTGACCGAGGCGTTCACTGATGAGCGTGGCGAAGTTCTTGACTTTGTGCCTACGCTTTGGCGATGTGCAGATGCACCAGTCGCCATTCTTCAAGTGAAAGCCCAGCATCTCCTTGATGACCGGGCAGATGCTCGTGGCAAAAAACTCCACCATATCAGGGTCGCCCTTGATGTCGGTGAGCGTGCGTCCGTACAAGGACTTTTGCCAGATGGAGATGAAGTTGATGTCGCTTCGGCGAGTGAGGCGCAGCTTGTAGAAGAAATCGCACCTTGCCTCGGTGGATTTATCCCACGCCTTGCGCTGCTGCACGGCAAACAAATCCTTTTGTTGGGCGCGGCTCTGGGGTGCAGCCTCGCCAAACGACAAGTCGAGGGAACTGAGGTCGGCTACAGGAAAAGTCATGTCTCGCATGATCTCCCCCATATCGACGGCAGCACCCTCGACCTGCGATGTATCGGAGTCAGCCATTCGTTAAGGAGTGACAGCATGAGCCTCTCTCCATTCGGCGATGACCTGCTCAAACTCCATAGCGGCGAGAGCAGCGTTTCCTGCGTAGTTCTCTAAGATGGTGTCATATCGAGCCTCCACCTGCTGCGGAGTCCTGCCTGTGTCGGTGGCTACTGCCGTAAACAGCTCGTCAATGTTTGCCTCCGTGTAGGTGGTGCCATTGTAATTGATGTGAGCAGTTTCGCCGGCAATCGATGCCTGTTCAGGCTGGATGATGCCGTCCTCGGTCTCAATTTTGCCGTAGTAGAAGGGAGCGGGGCACTCGTCGGTGGCTTCCACCGAGAGCGTGGTGCTGGTGGTGCCGGTAGGTCCTTGACCGAGGTCTTGCGCCACGGTCGATTTGACCTGCCAAGCCTCGCTGCCGACAACACGGTACTTTCCTCTGACGGTCTCGACGAGGAACACGCAGTCGTTGTTGTTGACATAGGCGGCAAGAGCCGAAGCCGCCACGCCCACTCCGGGGTGAACAGCGGTCAGCTTGTTCAGCTGCGTCTGACTGGGGTACTCGCCCTGCGCCTCACTGGTGAGCTGCGACTTGTCGGGGAGGATGT
>JAEEGL013053102.1_pt1 | contig 10757 bp, 10 predicted proteins | sample 9134231 | NCBI WGS metagenome assembly JAEEGL01 (sample SAMN16246548, study PRJNA631951) | gut metagenome | biome: gut microbiome; feature: rumen; material: fiber-attached | host: Bos | place: Iran: Karaj | collected 2018-10
CACTCACGGCATTTTCCCCTTGTTACTTAGGCAATCTGCTGTTTTTCCGTTTCTCCATTGTTGCTATTTGTCCCTACCGTATGAATCATTTCATGGATGAGCTGCGCCGCTTTCGCCGGATCGGCCTCCACCAAAGCAACAATCTTCTCTTTAAGCATATTTCCTTCAATCTTCGCCGGGTTAACCTTTTCTTCAATTTCGGGCAATGCTTCTTCTAATCCCGGCAACTTCTGATTCGCTTGAATCTTTTCTAGTTCATCTAAAGTCTTGGGTAAGAAGTCATCGAGGGTTTCAATGGTGTTATCCGTGACCCACAAGATGAAGGGCCGGACAACAAAGAAGAAGAAAAGGGTAATGGTTAAACCCACCGCCAAATATTTCACAATATTTAAAATCAATTGACGATTTTCTTTGGCCCTAATGATTGCTTCCGTGGTTGCTAAGTCTTGCTCAGCAAATTCCATATTCTTAATTACCAAAGTGTCACCGCGTTTTTCATTAATCCCCAGCGTACTTGCGACAATGGCCGAAAAGTTACTTAAATCAGCATCCGACCACTTTTCATAGGCCATGACTTGTTTGCCATCTTTGCCAATCACCGGTTTGCCATTTTCATTAAGTTGGGGTACCCGCCGCCCATCAATCATCACCGCTGCCGAAATCTTCTTAATGGTGGCGGTAGGTTGCTTGGAACGTACCACCTTGGCCGGAACATTATAATTACGGGTGGTTAATTCCTTATCTACTTTGTTTTTGGTTTCCGGAATACCCGGTTGGGGTGCTTCGCCTGGTAAATTACTTCGGGCCCCGGGAATCCCCTGCGGGGATGGCCGCGAACCATCTAATTTTTGAGTATTCTTAACTTCACTAAGCACCGCACTATTTTCATTATCGTATTGGGTTTGAGTGGTCACGGATTCGGTGTAATCCATATCCACCGCGATCTTCGCGATTACCTTGCCATCTCCTACCACTTTGCCGAGAATATCTTCCACTTGCTTTTCATATTGCTGCGCTTTTTTTGCTTCGAGGGCAATGCGATTAGCGGTGTATTCCGTCATCGGATCCCCGATATTTTCGGAAAGCTTCTTGCCGCGATCATCTAAAATGACCACTCCTTCATTGCGCATCCCTTCCACACTAGAAGCGACTAAGGAAGCAATGCCGCGAATTTCATTGGGCGTGAGATTAACCCCTTGATCTAACTCTAAAACCACCGAGGCAGTTGGTGGTTTTTTCTCCGCCACGAAGGGACTAGATTCTGGAATATTTAAGTGAACCCGCGCCCGCTTAACCCCTCGAATGTATTTAATGGTTTTGACTAATTCTCCTTCCAAGGCCCTTTGCCGATTAATCTTTTGCACAAAACTAGTCGTCCCAAACGATTGTTTATCAAAAACCTCGTAACCTACCGTCCCACTGAAGGAAACCCCCATCATGGCCAGTTCGAGTCGCCATTTTTCAATCATGTCGGAAGGAATTTTGATCGTCTTACCGTCATTTTCCAATTGATAAGGGATTTTTTTGTCCTCCAAGATCACCGCAATTTGCTTGGCATCTTCTCGGTTTAAATCAGTATAGAGGGCCTCAAAGCGCGTACCCACCGCCCAACGAACGACATAAATTGTACCAAAGAGAACAATGATCGCCGTGGCGGCCATGGCAATTTTTCGGGTATTAGAAAGCCCCCGATAAAATTCGGTAAAAACGGAAAGAAATCTTTCTAAAAAGTCTTGCAAGAGTGCCTCCTTTTATCAGATTTGCATCCGCATTACTTCGCGGTAGGCCTCTACAACTTTAAGCCGGATTTGATTCATCATTTTGAAGGCCAGTTCTGCTTTCTCCACCGCCATCATAGTTTCTTCGATATTTTTACTTTTGCCGGAGGCCAATTTTTGAATTGCTTTATTCGCCTCTTCTTGCAAACCATTCACGTTGGCCACCGCATCTGCTAAGAGCTCTCCAAATGATTTATATCCCGCGGATTCTACAGGTAATGCCGAAATCTGCGCTTCCTGCGGAAAAGCATCATCAATGCGGCCGCCTTCCAGTTTTTGCGAGGCACCCCATTCGACCTTGGCACTTTTGGCCCAATCGGCGGCCGAAGAAGAATTAAGAATTTGATCAATGCTGCCTAAGGTTTCCACGGGCATATTCACTCCTTAAATATTTCCGTAGGTCTAATCATTAACTTCTAATTTTAATCTCTAATTTTTAATCTTTAACCATTTAGCAAAATTACTATCTTCCAATTTCTAAGGCCTTCATGGCCATGCTTTTGGTGGTATTCATCACCGCAATGTTCGCTTCATAACTCCGGCCGGTTTCAATCATATTCGCCATTTCTTCCATCACATTAATATCAGGATAGGCCACATAACCATCCGGGTTAGCATCAGGATGGTGGGGTTCATATTTTAAAATAGGTGGCCGATTCGAGCTAATTACTTCCGTGGCATGAACTTCTTGCGCTTGGGCATCAATTTCCCCTTCTAAAATATCGGCAAAACTATCACGCGCCGGCTCCGCTCCCAAGGCCACTTCCTTCGGCCGATAAGGGCCACCCTCTATGGTACGAGTGGTGTTGGCATTGGCGATATTCGAGCTGATCGCTCCCATGCGCTTTTTATTCGCTTCCAATCCTGATGAAGAAATTCTTAAACTGGTCATTAAATCCATAAACTTTTCCTAACACCTAGTTTAAAATCTTACTTTCCGCCTAATCTTTGTCCGACCCAATCGCATACTTCATCATGCCGAGTTTTTTATTCATTAACTGAACCGCCGCATTGTACATGATCTGATTTTCCGCCATCGCTGCTAACTCCTTATCCCTTTCTACGGTATTACCATTTTCACTAACCACACCATTAGGGTCTTCATAAACATGAGGGGCCAAATTATCAAAACCACCGTTTCCGACATCGAAATGTTTTTGATCATTACTCTTCATGGATAGTTCATTATCCACATCAATCGCTCGGGCCAAGGCCTCTTCAAAATCAAGGCGTTTGGCCTTATAACCTGGGGTGTCGGCATTCGCGATATTGGAGGCCATCAATTCCTGGCGCATTTGCCGAAATTTGATTGCCGCCTCTAATGATTTAACTGTGGTATCCATAATTTAAAATTCACCTCAATTAAACGCACCTCAATCTATGTATCTTCATCAATCAACGCAAATTGATAAAGAAGGCACTGCCGTCTTCCCGATATTCGTTAATCTTGTTCCGTAAAGTTCTAATCGACACCCCCAGAATTTTGGCCGCTTGAGTGCGGTTCTCTGAAGTGTGCAACAAGGCCTTTTTGATGAGTAATTTTTCCGCTTCCTTCAGCGACATTAACCGCATCCCATCACCGCTATCTTCTTGGGGCAAGGGATCATTTTTCACTTCTTTGCTACCTAAATTGATTTCTACCACCGGTTGGCCGTTCGCTTCTTGGACTGTTTGCGAAGTGACATCGATAATTTCTTGCAAATTATTAGGCCAATAATGTTCCATAATCCCATTCCATGCCGCGGGAGTGAGGTTGACTTCTACGCCCGCTTCCGCGGCGGCCTTATGCAAAAAGTATTCTACACTGCGCTTTAAATCATCGGGGCGATCCCGCAAGGCCGGGATGAAAATGGTGTTATTAGAAAGTTGGAGGTAAAGCCCACGATAGAAACGGCCCGAATTTACTAACTTGGCCATATTCTTGGTTGTCGTGGCAATAATTCTTAAATCAATATCGTAATCTTTTAATTCATTAAGGATACGGTAAAGCTTCTTTTGCATCTCTTCGCCCAGCGCATCGATGTGTGCAAAAATCACCGTTCCCCCATTACCTAGTTCAATGGCCCCTTTCTTAAAGCGGCCAGTGCTTTCTTCCCGATGGCCTAAAATGCGATTTTCTACATCTTGCGCAGGGCCACTACAATCTACAAGTTCTAACGGCCGCAAAGCACGGTTGGAGTTTTCATGGATGTACTGGGCCAAGGTACGCTTGCCGACGCCCGCTTCTCCGGTAATCAGGACGGACGACTTCGTCACGGAAATATTTTTGGCCATGGCCAAGGTTTTTAAGATGCGCGGATCGTTGCCCAATAATTCAATATTTAGCGTGCCCATTTGACCTCCTGTCATTGGCCTAAAGTGTTCGGTTCTTTATCTTAATTAACGAAAGCTCCGAACGCGCCAAACTCTTGACGTATTCTGGAGTTTGTTGATCTTGGACTAATTGATTTAAAATATTTTCCCCTTCCTGGGTGCGAGTCAATTGAATCAAGGCCATCGCTTTTAAGTACTGGACTTGTCCTTGGTGAGTAGATCCTGGAAACTCTTTATTAAACTGATCGGCCAAGGCGATCACTTCGGGGGCCGCGGGAGTTCCTTGCTGCGCTTGAATTTCTAAACGTAAATGTTGTAACCGCTCCCGCACCGCTTGCAAATAAGGGGCGTGATGGCCGGCAATATCTTCTTCCATTGCCGCCACCACTTTATTAAATTTATCATATTGCTGGGTTTGATAGAGCGATTCCCCATAGGCGTTCAAGATTGTCGCAACATCATCAAGATCTTTGAGGGAAGTTTCTTCCGCGGCGAGATACTGTTCAAATTCGTTGGCCGCGGCCTTATAATCTTTCTTTTGAAAATCCACCATCGCTTGGTAATAATGCCAGCGATACGGCCGTGCTTTTTGTTTTTGATATTGGGCAAGCAGCCGGGCGGTTTGAGCAGTATCTTCTAATTTAATACTCTTTTGAATCGCTAATTCCAAAAGGGCCGATTTCGTATCCAGGTTTTCCCGGGGTACCCAGAAAGGAAAAGTTTTATGCAAACTTTTATCTTCTTTGGCCATCTTGGCATAAATCTGATCAAAGCCATCATATAGCCCTAGCTTCAAATAAGCTTGGCCAATCAGAAAGTTTAAGGTGGGATCCGAAGTAGATTTTGCTAGGTACTTTTCCCGATAAGTTTCCCAGATTTTGATGACTTGGCCATAATCCCCATTTCTAAATTTGGTTTTAAGTAACCCATAAATGATTTCTGCGGCATCTGCTTCCAAGACGGCCTGTTGCATTACCGTCAGTTGATCTAACTCAATCGCCTTAAAGTAGGCCAAGGCCTCAGCATAGTTGCCATCGGCCAAATATGTGCGGAGGCGCACTAACCATAAAAGATGCAAAACCCGCGCATCGTAATTGGGATGGGCGACATTCTTTTGGCCACTTTCACTTTCCAGAAAAACCCGTTGTTCCAAATCAAACTTACTCGGTTTTTTCTGCCGTACGCTCGATAAGGCCACATATCTAATCCGCGCTTCATAATTGGCATTGGGATCGACCGCCCGATCAATAGCATTCTTATATAAGGCCAGCACACTTTTTGCATCGCGATCTAAGATTTCATAGCACAAGGCCAAACGCACCCGCGCAAAACTCGCTACCGCGAGGTGAGCATCATCGACTAGAAATTGGTCGAAGAGTTTTATCGCTGATTCAAATTTACCTAAGCGGAAGTAAGCTTCTGCGGTGTTATACAAAATTGAAGCATGGATCGGCGCAACTAAACTCTTCTGATGATCTTCATAGAGTTTAACAACTTCATTACTCCGGCCTTGATGGAGATAAACATAACCTAAATAGGCCAAGCGGACTTGGGCCGGCACTAGTTTAATAATTGATTTATCTTTTAAGAACTCTTCAATCTTTTCACTTTGATCCATGGTCGCCAAAGTATAAAGCACAATTTCTGCGGCCTTGGTCGCATCCTCTACCGCAAAATTTTTCATAGCGAGGGTGTAAAAGTTGCGGGCATATTCTAAGGTGTCAACTAACGCATCCTGGGAAAGATAATAGGCAATCATGTACTTTACCAAGGCCTGCGCTAATTCATAATTTGAGGTGCGCTCATAAATTGACTTATAGATATTAACCGCCATCTTAATGGGGGCCGGATCTTTTTTAACGATATTATCTCGCAGCAACGCATTCGCCTTGAGATAATCCATTAAATCGACTTCCCCTGGGCCGTACTTTTCGGTGAAGAGTTTCATCGCCTTATGCATGAGGCCCCATTTTTCTTGGCGATAAAGATTAATAATTAACTGCAGATGCGATTCACGATCATCCTTATTGTAGTTGCGATCCGCCACCGGATAGAAAAATTCCGGGGTCTTATCTGCTAAATTGATCATTTCTGGCGGCGTGGGAGATAACGCATCATAATCCCAAATAAACGATGCCCCATAGCGAAAATCCCGATAGGGATTCGCTTCCTCTTTCTTTAAACGTTTATTAATTACATTTTGCCAGGCATCCTCATCATCTTGCGTTACAAGAGTGGATAAGGTCTTCTTTTTATCCTTCTGCACGGCCGCCGCAACGAGACCAACTTGATCTTCCGTTTTACCCACAGCTTCCTCGGCCGAGGAGGCCGTAGTAGAGAAAGAAGAAGTAGTAGTAGCGTCGGATGATGCCCCAAGGTCATTCGCCGCGACTAAGGCATTGTTGCTTTCCCCTGCTTCTGCCGATGAACGAACTGGTGAAGGGCCAGGATTATCCTCCGCTGCCGCATCATGGGTAGCAACATTTTCTCCACTTTCTTTATCCTCTTTTTCAGCGTGGTTGTCTGCTTCTAGCCAAAAATCGAGGACATATTTTTGATCACTATCCCGGTAAAAACTAAATAACTCCACCTGATCATTGGCCAAGACAAATTCAATCCGCCGAGCGGCCGCACTCTCCGTATTGCCCGGAATGACATTTACTTTGCTAATATAGGCGGATGGCCAATGATATTTATTAACTTCTTCCGTCAGTGCTTCAAATAAATCTTGGCCTAAAGTACTTAACGTAACGATCTTGCCATTTTTGGAAACCGCCATCTGCGATGCCGGAGTAAAGACATTAAACCGCAGATGGGTTTTAAATTGTTCTTGTGAAGCGACGGCGGCAAAAAGTGCCGATGCAACACTCCAAACAGCAAGAATCGTCAAAATTTTGATCGACCTTTTCATGGTTCTGAAACTTCCTGTTTCAAAAAAAGGTACCCTTAAGGAATAAGATCTAACTCCTGATCACTATTCTGTATTTTTAATTCTACCTAGTTTTGTTTTTTTTAAAAGGAATATTTTTCTCGGCGGCACAATTTGCCTGACAAAAAAATGACATCTCCTTCCCCGCACATCCCCGACGCACAAGCAAATCAATCAAGTTAATTACCCTTTGTGGCAAGATGGTTCGAGGAGATCGGATGTTGCCTGGTTGCGGAGTCATGGAAGTAGAAAAATTAGGAAGAATAAAAATTAAAAAGAATAAATAAAACAATAAATATAAAGATTGTTGAGCAAAACGGCGCGCCAGATTTGCAATAGGATTTAAGTTTTCTCCTCAACTATTACGCAGCTCAACAAGAGCAAAAAAGTAAAATTTTCCTCTGCCCCAAAGTTACGATCATTTCTACAATATCTTTATGAAACTCGCGTTAACTTTTATTTTACTCACGGGGTGGGGACTTAGTCTGAGTTCCTGTTCCTTGCTCATCCCCGAAACCAGTAAAGATAAGAAATTCTCTAGCTATCAAGCTGAACGGCCGAGTGGCTGGAAGAAGACGGCCAAGGCCAACGCGGATTACGCCTTTGTTAATCCTAAAACTTCCGCGATTATTTACACTAATTCCATCTGCGACAAGTACAGTCATGCCCGGCTAACGGATTTAGGCCAAAATATTTTACGCTCGGTAGATAAGTTTTCTGCCCCCCATCCCCACAAAACAAGCTTTGCCAATCGTGATGCTTACCGCTGGACCGGCCAAGGGTTGCTCGATGGGGTACCGATCAATTTGGATTATCTGATTGTCCGTAAAAGCAATTGCGTTTTTGATTTCGTATTAATTGCGCCAGAACTTGAATACTGGGCCCAAGATCAAACAAGTTTTGATCAATTTTTAAGTACCTTAAAAATTCCTTAAGCTTATGCGCTTGAATGCTTTAAAAGTTTATTTACGCGACCAAGCTTTACCGCTCGTGGGGCGGGTTTTCTTTCTATTTTGTCAAACTATAAAGTGCTGTGTGACGCGACCGTTTTATGGAAGTCGCTTCATCGAACAGATTAAAAAATTAGGTTTTGATTCCTTGCTCATCACCATCGTGATTGAGATCACCATGGGCCTGGTGATGACCTTAAATTTTGGCCATGGCCTCATGAAATTTGGCGGAACGATGTATGTGCCAAAATTAGTTTCTTTATCCTTAGCGCGAGAAATGGCCCCCATCTTTACCACTCTCTTAATTGCCGGCCGGATTGGTTCCGGGATGGCCGCGGAAATCGCTTCCATGGCCGTGACCCAGCAGATTGATGCCCTCCGCGCCTTAGGAACTTCTCCTATCCGCTATTTGGTGGTGCCGCGATTTTTGGCCTCCCTCATTTCCCTGCCGCTTCTGAGTATGCTGGCCTTACTCCTCGGTTTGGCCGGCGGATTATTTATTGCGGTTAATGATCTCGGGATTCCTCTCGAAACCTATATTGCGAGTGTCACAGAAACTATCAAAATGCGTGATTTATTATCCTGCATTTTAAAATCAACCTTTTTCAGCATGATTATCAGTATGGTGGCCTGTGATGTGGCATTTAACGTTGCCCAAGGAACGCAAGGGGTCGGCAAGGCCACCACTCAAGTGGTGGTCGCCAGTTCGATTATCATCATGGCCAGCGATTATTTTTTAAGTAAGTTGTTTATTATTTTTATTCTCTAGGTGAGTAATGACGGAAGGTGGGACCGCTCCGATTTTAGAAGTTAATGGAGCAAAAAAAAGTTTTGGCCAACAGGAAGTTTTAAAAGGGGTTTCTTTTAAGCTCTACCCCCATGAAACCCTTGGCCTTTTGGGATTATCTGGTTCCGGTAAATCAGTTTTACTGCGTTCCCTGATTGCCTTAGAACGTTTGGATGAAGGCCAGATTATTTTTCAAGGAGAAGAAATCCAAGATTTATCGGAAGAAGCTTTTCTTGGCCTACGTCCCAAAATTTCTTATGCCTTTCAAAATGGGGCCTTATTTGATTCGCTAACCGTCTACGAAAATCTCGCTTTTCCGCTGCACGAACACACTTCCCTCTCCGAACCAGAAATTGAACGTAAAATCTTGGCCACTTTAGATTTGGTGGGCCTTAAAGATAAAACGGAAATGCTCCCCGCTGATTTATCGGGGGGGATGCAAAAGCGGGTGGGTTTAGCGCGGGCAATTATTCTCCAACCGGAAATCATTCTCTATGACGAACCTACTTCTGGCCTTGATCCCACCAATACCCAAAAGACGATGGATATTATTAATAAAATCAAGGTCCAGGGGGCGGCATCCATTATTGTTACCCACGATATGTTTGTGGCGTTGGGCCTCTGTCAGCGGGTGATGATTTTAGCGCAAGGCCAAATCGCTTATACCGGATCGGTGGATGAATTTAAGAATGAAAATGCCGCATTAATTCAATCTTTTATGCAAAACAAAATCAGTGAGGATTAAGATGGCCCACTACAAAAATGAGCAACGCAATCTTCTTTTGGCCGGGGCCTTTGTTTCCGGATTGTTATTGGTCATGATGGCGATGATTGTGGTTGCCGGGATTCAAGGATCAATCTTTCGCAAGAAAATCACTTTATCGACGGTCGTCAGCAATGCCCAGAATTTAAAACCGGGGGCCGCGGTACAAGTCCGCGGGATTAAAACTGGGGCCGTAGTGAAAATTGATTTTGAGGCCTTAGAAAGAATCAAAATTAGTTTTCAAATCGAAGAACGCTATCGTCCCTGGGTGCGGGAAAATTCTTATATCGCAATTCGCACCCAAGGGGTACTCGGCGATAAATTCCTGGAAATCTTAGGTGGGGATGACGAGCATCCGCCGATTCAAGATCACGGCGTACTCACGACCGCCGATCATGCCGGCCTTGATAAATTTATCACTAAAGGAGAAGGCGTGTTAAATGGTTCCGAAGAACTCCTCCTCCACTTAAATAAAATTATGGCGAGTGTTGACCCCCAAAAAGTCAGTACCATCATCACCAGCTTAGATCACATCATGCTTGAATTAAAAGCGGCCGACCTCGGCAAAACCTTGCAAGAAATCCACAAAATCACTCAGCGCATCAACCAAGGGCCAGGCACGGTTCACTCCCTGATCTATGATCCTTCGGTTCACGACGATCTGCAGGCCCTCCTTGGTGGCGCCAAACGCAACAAAATGATCAAGTATTTTATTAATGAATCTTTAAAAAAGGCCCACAAATAATTTTACCGTATATAATGAAATTGAGGTATTTAGGGCGAATATTCACTGACCTCTGACTTTTAGCATGCATGCCCTAAATATTCAGGAAACAAATTTATTTTATATCTCTAAGGATGGAGATTATGCTCACTTGCAAAAAATTTAATTTGATGATGCTTAGTTTTAGTTTGTGCGGCCTTAGCTTTCCCATTATGGCCGAGGTCCCCTATTCCAACAAAGCGGCCGTAGCGGGCATAGGTTACATGCATGATGCGAATCAGGCCGCCGGCCAGCATGATGAGGTCCTGAGTAAAAAGGAAATTAAACAAAGTTCGCAAAAAATGAATAAAGAGCTAGAGAATGCGGCCAACCTATATAAGGCCGTCAAGGCCCTTCCCCCAGGTGAACGAAAAAAATTCTTTCAAAAGCATCCTGAAACCCAGGCCATCTACGAAAAAATCGCCGCCCAACGGGAAGGTAAAGATTCTTCTCCGAATAGTAATAACAACAATA
>JAEEGL013950767.1_pt1 | contig 10757 bp, 15 predicted proteins | sample 9134231 | NCBI WGS metagenome assembly JAEEGL01 (sample SAMN16246548, study PRJNA631951) | gut metagenome | biome: gut microbiome; feature: rumen; material: fiber-attached | host: Bos | place: Iran: Karaj | collected 2018-10
CATGTACAACCCTTTATAAAGTAGATAGCTATGCCTCTGGAACCAATGCTAATGTATATTCATCACTTGATAGAACAATAATTGGCAGAAGTGCCTTCAACTCACAAAATAGTAGTGTGTCAGATATGGGATATATGAGTAATATGAGATATCCATATAGTAGTCCAAGTTGGACAACGGATGCGTTATTTGCAAGTACAGCAACATGGGTAACTGATCACTATGAATTAACAGATGCTAGTGTAACAATTCCAGATATAACGCATCATTATAGTTGTAATGCAACAAGTGCTAGTGCGACATGTACATCATTAAGATATGTATATTATGTAAGCGGAACAACAAAAAACTATATAACCTTAACAAATGGTGATTTAATAGAAGATGCTTTATATAAAATGACGGGAAATGGTAGTGAAGCAGTAAAATTAAGAAACAATAGTTATGTTTTAAATCAAAATAACTCTACTGCCAAAACTGCAATAGAGAATTGGTTTAGAACGAATTTAACCGATGAAGACGATGCAAGTAAAGAAAATTATGAAGAATATTTAGAAGATGCCATTTATTGTAATGACAGAAGTTATAAGACAGTAGTAGGAAATACAAATCATCCAACATTCGAACAAAGTGGATGGAACCCCAATGGAAGTAGTTTAAAAACAACTTTATATTTTGGAACACATAATCGACTTACCAATAGCTATTATAGTACAAGTAATGTTCCAAGTATGACGTGTCCAAATGAGACAGATAGATTTAGTGTATCAAGTAGTGTAGCCCATTTAAATTATCCAGTCGGATTATTGACAGCGGATGAAATAATATTAGCAGGAGTCGGCGGAAATAACTTAGGTACATCGACTTACTATTTATATACGAATGATTGGTACTGGTCCTTGTCACCCAATTACCTCGTCAACGCCCGCGCTTATGGGTTTAGCGCGAATTCGGACTTGAGCTCCGCCCACGTGGGCATTAGTGTTGGTCTTCGTCCAGTCGTTTCACTTAAACTTGGAACGGAGTTTCTTGATGATGGAGATGGAACAGCAACAAGTCCATATGTCGTGAAATATAGTTAGTAGTTTTTATTATGAGTCTTCTTGTAATTCTGATAAATTGAGTAAAATTTCTATTTCTGACTGTAATTATATGTACTAATGTTATAGTTTTTGTGAATTAAATGTAGGTGATAATATGAATAAAAAAGGTTTTGCTATATCAATAATTTTATATTCTTTGGTTTTTTTATTAGTATCAATATTTTATTTACTTTTAGGTATTGTTAAAACCAGGTATACAGTAACTAGTAATTTAAGAGAAAGTATTATAGAAGAACTTAATGAAATTGATTTAGCTGATGCATATAGTATATTAAAGAAAGATGTAGATACAAGTACAGTAATAAATTTTGCTAATGCATCAAGTGATACAAATGGAAAAGGAGTATATATTTTACCCGGAACAGAAAATGACGAACATCCAATATATTTTTATCGGGGGGCAATCAATAATAATAATGTTGTATTTGGAGGATTTTGTTGGCAGATAGTAAGAACAACAGATACAGGTGGAATAAAGATGATTTATAATGGATTACCTGATATTTCTGGAAGTGGTAGTAATATATCTTATAACTGCGGAACAACAAGAGATATTCAGGACACAATAAGAACAACTACAGATTTAGTAGAAACTACAGGTTATTATTATGCCGATGATTATGAAATAGTTAGCACATCAGGAAACAGTGTAACCTATAGATTAAAATCAAAAAACAAACCAATAACACAAGTAGCAATAGCCGATGCAACAGAGGCATCTACAAAAATTCCAACTATTAGTACAAATTATCCATATACATGTAAGGGGACGACAGATACAGAAACATGTACAACTCTTTATAAAGTAGATAGTTATGCAAGCGGAACAAATGCCAATGTTTATTCATCACTTGATAGAACAGTAATCGGAAGAAGTGTCTTCAATTCTCAATATAGTAGTATGTCAGATATGGGATATATGAGTAATGCAAGATACCCATATACAAAGGTCTTATCATCAGAAAATTTAATATATGGAAAAGATATTGAGTGGCATACAGATCATTATTTAGTAATAGAAGATACCGCAAATACTGCATCAACGAATACAACAAAAGATGCTACACATCATTATAGTTGTGGAACAGAAACAAATAGTGTAGGAGATACTGAATGTGCAAAGGTAAGATACTATTACTATGATAGCGGTAATTATTATTATATAGAATTAGAGAATGGTGATTTATTAAGTGATGCATTATATAAAATGACAGGAAATGGTAATTCAGCAACGAAGACAAAAAATGCAGGTTATAATTTAAATCAAAATAATTCTACAGCTAAGACGGCAATAGATAATTGGTTTAGAGCAAACTTAACAAATGAAGTAAATGTAAGTACAAGTGATTATAGTGAATATTTAGAAGATACAGTATATTGTAATGATAGAAGCTACAAAACAGAAGGAAGTAGTGCAACATATATACAAAGTGGTTGGAATCCAAATGGTGGAAGTTTAACAACAGAGTTATATTTTGGAACAAATAATAGATTTAATAATAGTTGGTATAGTACAAGTAATGTACCAGTAGTAAAGAATACAGGAAGTGTTCCAAATATAGCATGTCCAAATGAAAAAGATCGATTTACAGTATCGAACACGACCGGAAATGGAGCATTAACCTATCCCGTAGGCTTATTAACAGCTGATGAAGTAATTTTAGCCGGAGTAGGAGGAAATAACTCAGGTACAACGACTTATTATTTATATACTAATGACTATTACTGGACAATGACGCCATATCGTTTCGATAACGATGATGCCGATGAGTTTGCTGTATATCTTTATCGTTTGTACAATAGCGTTGTCGTGCGCACTGAGCTTGCTCATGGTCTTCGTCCTGTCATTTCACTTAAACATGGAACAGAATTTGAAGAAGACGGGGATGGAACAGCAACAAGTCCATATGTCGTGAAGTATTATCAATAGATAGTTTAACATTATTACTGAATATTAAAGCTATTGAAAAATCATATATTTTATTATATTATTTAAGGGAGGTGACGTGAATTATGGATTTAGTATCTATTATTTTAATTATAGGAGCTACTTTAATTACGGGTGGAGCTCAAGCTTATATTAGCATTAATTATCGGAAATATAAGCAAATAATGGTTAAAAGTGGTAAGAGTGGATTTGATGTAGCTCGTGAAATACTTGATCGAAATGGTTTATCCAAGGTTATGATTTTGGAGACGCAAGGAGAATTAACTGATCATTATGATCCAAGTAAAAAGTGTGTTAAACTATCTCATGATATTTATAATGGCAAGACTATTGCCGCAGTATCAGTTGCATCACATGAATGTGGCCATGCTATTCAAGATAAAAATGGTTATAGTTTCTTAAGATTTCGAAATAGTATCGTACCATTAGTTAACTTTTCATCTAAGATTGGTTATATTGCTATTATGGTAGGATTTGCTCTTAGTATGGTTAAATTAATTTGGGTTGGTATTGCTTTTGAAGTAGTTATTTTGCTTTTTCAACTTGTTACTTTGCCAGTTGAATTTAATGCATCAAGTCGTGCTTTAAAACTAATTGAAGAGTATGGTATTGTTGATAAAGATGAACATAATGGAGCTAAGAAAATGTTAACTTCAGCAGCTCTTACATATGTAGCAGGAGTATTATCAACATTAATGGAAATATTACGTTTACTATTAATGTTTACTGGCCGTGATGACCGATGACTAAAGAAATAAATTCACTAGTTTTAGCTTATTTGGGTGATACAATATATGAAGATTATGTGAGAATGTATTTAATAAAAAATGGAATAGCTAATGTTAATGATTTACAAACTGAATCAATTAAATATTCTAGTGCCAAAGCACAAGCTTATTTTTTAAAAAAACTAATTGAGGAAAACTTTTTCTTGGAAGAAGAATTAGAAATAATAAGAAGAGCTAGAAATAATAAAAGTACATCTCATCCAAGAAATTGTGATATTATAACTTATAAACATGCTACGGCCATAGAGGCTCTTATTGGTTATTTAAAGCTAGAAAAACGAGATAATCGTATAAATGAAATAATGGAAAGTATTCTTATAAAATAGAATATTTTTTTAATAAAAACTATGGTATAATGGTAATGGGTGATGAAATGATTGTATCTGGGCGTAATAATGTGAAAGAAATTTTAAAAAATTTCAAAAAAAATAATGATATTAAAAAAGCTGTTTTGCAAAATAATTTTAATGAATTAGATATTTTGTCTTTACTTAAATCAAGAAATATTCCGATAAAATACCTTGAAAAGACAAAATTAGATGCACTTGCCAAAAATAACCATCAAGGTGTAATATTGGAAATAGGGGATTACAACTATGTAAATATTGATGATATTATTGGTAATAAAGATACTTGTAAAATAGTTATTCTAGATCATTTGGAAGATCCACATAATTTAGGAGCTATTGTAAGAACAGTAGAAGCAAGTGGAATTGATGGAATTATTCTTCCAATCAATAGAAGTGTATCAGTTAATGAAACAGTTATGAAAACTAGTGTTGGAACACTTTATGATGTTAAAATATGTCAAGTAACTAATCTTAATAATACGATTAAGTATTTGAAGAAAAAAGGTTTTTGGATATATGGGGCAGATATGGATGGAGAGAATTATTCTAATATTACCTTTGCTCCAAAATCATGTTTAATTATTGGTAATGAAGGAAATGGTATTGCAAGAATAGTAAGAGAGTCATGTGATTATATAGTTAGTATTCCAATGTATGGAAAGGTAAATAGTTTAAATGCATCAGTTGCTGCTGGGATATTAATCTATGATATGGTAAAAAAATAAATGTATAGAAACATGAATGATTATGAGATACTTTATATGGTTTGTGATAGTGAAGAAGATAATTTTGATATTTTATTAATCAAATATAGGCCGTTAATATATAAAACAGTTAAAGAATATGCAAATTATTTTAAAAAGTTTGGTTATGAAATTGATGATTTAATGCAATTAGGGTATTTAACTCTTTATACTACAGCTCATAAATATGATATTGATAATCATTCGATGTTTTATTCTTATCTAAAAAAAGCTTTAATGAATATGATAGTAAGTAATATTAGAATGAATACTACTAATAAAAAAGAAGTATTAAATAGTGCTTTATCTTATGATACACCTATTCCTAATTCTAATGTATCTTATCTTGATTTAATAGCAAGTGATAAAAAAGAGTATTTTATCGAAAATGAATTAATTATTTTTAAAAATTCAATGCCAGCTATTATGGCATATGTCTTTGAGCTTTTTTATAATGGATATGATAAAGAAGAAATTAGTATTTTATTAGATGAAAGCTTAGATAATATCAAAAAGTGTTTTTCTAAAATAAGAGCACATGCATTGACATATAAATCTTTGTTTTTTGGATAAAATATGCTATAATTATTTATTAGTTGAGGTGAACTATGAATAAAAAACAAATGATAAAGGAGCAAAAAAGATTAAAACAAGAAAGAAAAGAAGTTGAAACGTTATTTAAAGATGATAAAGATGTTTATAATGTTTTTAAAATAGCACTAGGAGTTATATTATTTATTGGTATTGCTTTTATTTTAATTAATATAGCTAATGGAACATGGAAATTAACAAAGGGTAATAGTAAGAGTACTGAAATTAATCCTCAAATGTTGATAGTAGGAACAATGTTTGAAAAAGAAAGTGATGAATATCTTGTTTTAGCTTATGATATGAAAGATGATAAAGAAGCTTTTTATGGTGCTTTAGCTGATGGTTATTCTGGTGATAAGCATTTATATTATTTAGATTTATCATCAGGTTTTAATGCTAGTTTTATAGGTGATAAAACGATTGTATCAAATGATTTGACAAAATTAAAATTTGGTGGAGCAGCTTTATTTATTATTAATGGTAATAAAATAACTAAATCTTATACTACTGAAAATGATATTATTAAATTCTTTAGTCAAAAATAGACCAATTGTCTATTTTTTTTATTTCTTTTTTTATATAATATATTTAGTAGGTGGGATATGGCAATAGTACTTGAAATAAATAATCTATCATATCAAGATTTTGAAAATATTAAATTATCTTTTGAAGATAAAATGTTTTATTCAATAATTGGGGCAAATAATTGTGGTAAAACGACGCTTTTTAAATTAATATCTGGTATTATTCCTTCAAATAGTGTTTTTTGCTGTGATGATATAGATTTGAATGAAGAGAATATGTTTCAATATATTATTAAATTAGGAGTTTTGGAAAGAGAAACTAGAGAAAGTTTTGTTTATAAAAAAGTATTAGATGAAATGATGTATCCACTACGTAATTTGGATTATAGTTATAATGATAGCTTATTAAGAATTAAAGAAGTTTTGAATATGTTTGATGTTAATTATTTTCTTGATAAAAATATTAATGAATTAAACTATTATGAAAAAGAATTGTTATTACTTATGATATCTTTACTTCATAAACCCAAAGTATTACTAATAGATAGTGTTTTAGAAATATTTCCTAAAAATATTTTTGATAAAATAATTATTGTATTAAGGAAATTAATTAGCAAAGGGTTAACAGTTATTAATTTTACTAATTCACTTAATGATGCTTATTATGGTGATAAAATAATTTTATTGGATAAAAAAAAGATAGTTGGTGAATATTCTCCAAGAGATATTTTTAATAATGATCAATTGTTTTATGAGCATAATTTGGAAATACCTTTTTTAGTAGATTTATCGATAAAACTTAAAATGTATAATTTAGTTGATAAGGAATATTTAGATATGAAAGAGATGGTTGATGATATATGGCCATAGTACTAAAAAATAGTATTTATCATATTACTATCGACTCACAAATGATTGTTGGCGTAATGGGATGTGATTATGATAAATTTTTAGCGTCTTTAGAAGGAAATAATATTTTTTATTTAGATAAAAGGGTTAGTGTTAGTAATAAAAAAGTTAGTAGTTTATTCAGTAGTAATATGGATAAAGCTATAGAAATTATTAAAGACTTTAATTTAGATAATACATTTTTAGATAAAAAAATAAATGAATTATCACATAGTGAATTAAAGATTTTAAAATATATTTTACTTATCATAAGTAATAAAAAAATAATTATTATTGATGAGCCGTTTATGGATTTAGATTATCAAAATAAAAAGAGGATTATTTTGTTAATTAAATCACTAATTAAAGGAAGAAAAACAGTAATTGTTGGCAGTATTGATAGTAATATTATTTATTCACTTTGTAAGAAAGTATTATTTATTAAAGAAAATGATTATTATTATGATGATATTAAAGTTTTTAGTAATATAAAAGTGTTGGATAAATATAATGTCATGATGCCTGATATAGTTAGATTCATTTTATTGGCTAAGAATAAAAATATTAAACTTAATTATTCTTATGATATTAGAGATCTTATAAAGGATGTGTATCGAAATGTTTCCAAAAAATAAAGTAAATTTAATATATCGTTTATTATGTCTGATTAGTTATTTAATTGTTATAGCTTTTGTTAATAGTTTAGTTACTACAATTATCTTATTAGTTTTTTTTACCATATTGGGTATTTGTGAAAAAAGCTTTCGGGATATAGAGTTTATTATTATATCATTAGCTATTTGGGGATTATGTTATTTATTTAATAACTATATATTACTAAAAATAATTTTGATTATTGATTATAGTTTTTATTTTCTTGATACATCTTATTATCGGCAAGAAGATGAAGTAGTTGATACCAAGAATTATTTAAGATTTAAAAAGAATAAAAAGAAAGGGTCAAATAATATAACAGCAGTTTATTTAACTGTTCATTTAGGATTATTATTTGTTGCAATAGTGGTGGGATAATGAGATATTTAATAACTTTTTCATATGATGGAACACTATATAGTGGTTATCAAAGACAAAATGGATTAAGAACTATTCAAGAGGAAATGGAGAAAGCTTTAAAAATAATTAATGGTGGAGTTGATACTATTTTAAATAGTAGCGGTAGAACTGATAAAGGTGTTCATGCTATGTGTCAAAAAGCTCATGTTGATATTAATGTGAAAATAACTCCATATCATTTAATGAGAGCTATGAATTCTCATTTACCAGATGATATTCATGTAATTAATGTAATGGCAGTTTCTAATGATTTTCATGCTAGGTATATGGTTAAAGAAAAGGAATATCAGTATAAACTTAATATGGGTGAATATAATCCTATTATGAGAAACTATATTTATCAATATGGCAAGAGGCTTGATGTAGAAAAAATGCAAGAAGCAATTAAATATTTTTTAGGAACGCATGATTTTAAATCTTTTACGCCAAGTAAAGATAAGAGAATTAATTATGTTCGGACTATTACTTATGCAGATATTAATGAAAAAGATGATATTTTAACTTTTACTTTTCGGGCAGATGGCTTTATTAAATATCAAATAAGAAATATGGTTGGTTATTTAATAAAAGTAGGTGAAGGAAAGAAAAAGTCTCAAGATATTCCTAAAATTCTTCTTGGAAAAGATCGTAGATTAGCAAGTATTACAGCACATGCGGAAGGATTGTATTTGACAAATGTAAGATACTAGATTATTATATTTGTTTTATGGGGGAAGTTATGGAAGAAAATAAATTTGATGTTAATTTAGCTAGGATGAATGGGGTATTAGATAATAAAACTTTAAGGTATCGTATTAATGGTTTTGCTTATGCCTGTGGAATAGAGAATGTAGAGATTCCTTCTAGTTATTCAATGGATAGTGGTAAAGTATTGTCAAATAATATTGGAGTAATCTTTAATTCAAATAAGAAGAAGGAATTACATGGACAGCCACACTATTATATTTCGGTTATGGAAAATAGTAGTCCTATAAGCAAATGTGTAACTTTAAATGGAGAGTATGGTAGTTTAACATTTGACTTTACCAACTATTATCAAAAAGATAAGTTGGATAAAAAAATAGTTGATATACCTTTTTCAATATCATTAAACAAAGTTATAAATAAAGATACTTATCGATTTGATATTGAAACAGTTGATGGAATAAGAACAAAGTTTAAGATAGGAAAATTTCATCATTTTAATGATCATACTTTACATGATGAAGTAGTTTTTTATGCTAACGTTATGGATTTTAGTACAGTGCTTAAATTAATTAAATCTTTTGCTAATAATCCAGTATTAGTTTTTGACACCTATAATGAAATAAGAAATAATAAAGAATTATTATTTACATGTGGAAATGTTAATAAAGCAATATGTGAAGATACTAACTTGGATAAACCAGTAGGTAAAATTAAAAAGATAGTTAAAACTATATTAAAAAATAAATAATTATAGGAGAGATATGGAAAATGATTTTTGTGAAGAATTAAAAAAGGTATATAAGCATAGTTTATTTGATAATTCGACTATTATTTATCAAATTAATGGTTTTATGGAAGCTTTAGGAATGAATGAACTTGAAGGTGAATTTAAGGAGTTAGGCTTTGAAGAAATTAGTTATGATAATAATAAATATGTTGCGGATACTGTTATAAAGAAAAATGATGATTATGAAATTAAAGTAATGAGATGTAAAGGCAAGAGAAAAGATTTACTAAGAATTAATGGTAATGTTGATAATATTTTCTTTTCTTTTGATAATGTTTATAGCATGAAAGACTTAAAACATGATTTCGTTAAATTTAAAGTAATTATTAATATTGGTAACAATTATTCAATGAAAATATTTAATGAAAATGGATGTACATTTTGTACATTTAAAAGAAATTATAATGATGTTTCTTTTTTTATTCTTTATCGAAATGACTTTGAAATTGTTTTAAGTATGATAATGCAATTTATTAAAAATCCAGATTATGTTATAAGTATGTATAAAAAAATACAAGATGATGTGTTTGTCAAATCAATAAGAGTTTATTTAGATGATGACATTATCGTCGATAATAAGGGAAAAATGATGGTAAAAATGTCAAATGAACAAAGATATAAAAGGTAAATTACGGCCTTTTATATTTTTTATTGATATAGTGTATTGTAGGCAGGTGCTTAAAATGACAGAAGAGATGTCAAAAGAAGAGTTTGATGAAGAATTACTAAAATATCTTGATTTTTCTTTACAAGAAATAATTGATACTACAAAGGAGGATGATGATAATGTATGATGAGTTAAAAAGCAAAAATGAAAGTATTGCAAGAGAAAATAGTCACACAACTGAAGAATTTAGAAGGCAAACTTTTACTAAAATTTCATTAGATATGTTGAAAGGAAGAATTGATGGTTATAAAAAAGGAATTATTTGATAGCCCTATTAATAAGCATTCATACACAATTAGTCAGTTAAATCCTGGTTATAAGTATTATAAAAATCCTTATGAAAAAGATGATGGTAGGGGCAATCTTCCGAATGATTATGGTGATGTTATACCGGGTTCTTTTATCGATAGTGCTTCACAACATAGATAAAAATATCGAAAAGTCATTAAATGGAGTTAAAAAAGATTGACAATTATATCTAAAACAAGTATAATCTTTATCGGTACATTGAAATTCCCTATGAAATTTGGTATTGGGAACACTAAATTTCGTAAATAGAAGGAGAAAATTATGAAAAGTTATATGCAAAAGAAAGAAGAAGTTGTTC
>JAEEGL014348069.1_pt1 | contig 10757 bp, 10 predicted proteins | sample 9134231 | NCBI WGS metagenome assembly JAEEGL01 (sample SAMN16246548, study PRJNA631951) | gut metagenome | biome: gut microbiome; feature: rumen; material: fiber-attached | host: Bos | place: Iran: Karaj | collected 2018-10
AGGAGTGAGCACTATGGAAAAGAAAGTTTATATACTGGGTGGTGCTCAGACTGACTTTGAGCGCAACTGGACAAAAGAGGGCAAAAACATGATTGCCCTGTTAAAAGAGGCTGTTGAGGACGGTTTTAAGGATGCAGAGTTTACCTATGATGAAATGGTGGCTCTGAACAAGGAAAACCGTGTGGCAGCATTTGTTGGTAACTTTATTGCAGAACAGTATATCAGCCAGGGGCACTTGGGCGCATTCCTGACGGAAGTGAATCCTGCTTTCTATGGCGTGCCTTCTGCCCGTTATGAAGCCGCTTGCGCTTCCAGCAGTGTAGCATTGGATGCTGCCATCACCAAAATTGAGGCAGGTGAGTATGATGTCTGCATTGTTGTAGGCTGGGAGATTATGAAGAGTGTTGACTCCAAGAAGGGTGGTGACATTCTTGGTCGTGCAGCTTACTATGAGAAAGAAGGTAAGGGTATTGATCTGCCGTTCCCAAAGCTCTTTGGCCGTCTGGCAGATGCCACAATTGAGAAGTATGGACTGGATAAAGAGCGTTATCTGAATGCACTGGCAACCATCTCTTGCATCAACTATGCAAATGCAAAACGCAATCCACTGGCTCAAACCCGCAAGTGGTTTATGAGTTATGAGGAAGCCACTCACCGTGGAACAGAGAGCAACCCCAATGTAGGCGGTTTGCTTGGTGTAAGCGACTGCTCTCAGGTGACGGATGGTGCAGCTGTGGTAGTGCTTTGTTCTGAGAAGTATCTCAAGGAGAAAGGACTTGCAGGAAAGGCTGTAGTGAAAGGCTATGGTCATAGAACGGCTCCTTTGCTTTTTGACAAGAAGATTGCAGATAATGCCAATAGTGAGTTCGTATTGCCTTGGACAAGACAGGCCTGCTTGGATGCATACCGCAGAGCCGGTTTGACTGTTGATGACATTGATGTGTTTGAGACCCACGACTGTTTCAGTAGCTCTGAGTTTGCTGCTATTTCCGCGTTTGAAATTAGTGAGCCTGGGAAGGAGTGTGAGGCCGTTGAGAAGGGCGTGATTGCTTTTGATGGAGCTAAGCCTATCAACCCTTCTGGTGGTTTGATTGGTTGCGGTCATCCTGTCGGAGCTTCTGGCGCCAGAATGTTTGTGGACCTCTATAAGCAGGTGACAGGTAAGGCTGGGAAGTATCAGGTGAAGGATGCCAAGAATGGTATGATGCTTAATATTGGCGGTTCTGCAACAACGAATTATGTATTTATTGTAGGAAAGGAATAAAATCTATGAAACTTGACAAGTTTAGTGGGGCTAATGTGCGAATTAGTCCTACGGCAAAGATTGGTAAGAACGTCAAGATTGGAGACAACACCGTTATTTACGATAATGTGGAAATTGGTGACGACACCATTATCTGCAATGATTGTGTGATAGGTGAACCGCTGAATGACTATTATTACCAGCCAGACACCTATGAAAACCCAAAAACTATCATTGGGACAAACTCTCTGATTCGTAGTCACACCATTATCTATGCAGATAATAAGTTTGGAGAAGGACTCCAGACAGGTCATCGTGTAACCATTCGTGAAAAAACCGTGATGGGTGTACATTGCAGTGTTGGAACGTTAAGTGACATCCAAGGTCATTCTGTCTTTGGGGATTATGTGCGTATGCATAGTAATGTGCATATAGGTCACGAGTCAAAGATTGGTAGCTACTGTTGGATCTATCCCTATACGGTATTTACTAACGACCCGACTCCTCCATCAGAGATTTGCGTAGGCCCTACCGTTGGAGATTATTCCATAGTAGCTACACATTGCCTGCTATTGCCTGGAGTGGTCATTGGTGAACACTGTCTGATAGGAGCTTGCAGTATGGTTTCCAAGAATGTGGCAGACTTTACCGTAGCTGTTGGCTCACCTGCTAAACTTGTCAAGGATATTAGAGAGGTAAAAGACCGTGAAACTGGTGAGGCTCATTATCCATGGCCTTACCGCTTCGACAGGAATATGCCTTGGCGTGGAAAGGATTACGAAGAGTGGTTGAAAGAAACAAAATAATAATATATATGATTCCATTTTTATCACTGAAAGACGTTACTGCTCTTCATGGAGCAGAGATAAACGAGGCCGTGAGCCGTGTTGTTAATGGAGGTTGGTACCTCCAAGGCAAAGAGAATGAGCGGTTCGAAGAAAACTACTCTAAGTTTATAGGAACCAAGTATACCATCGGATGTGCGAATGGTCTGGATGCCCTTATCTGGATATTCCGTGCATACATAGAGATGGGTGTGATGCAGCCCGGTGATGAGGTAATTGTTCCAGCAAATACCTACATTGCCACCATCCTTGCTATCACCGAGAATGGTTTGAAGCCTGTTCTTGTGGAGCCCAAGCTCAATACACTGGAGATAGATGATGACCTCATTGAGGCTTCCATCACACCGAAAACAAAGGCTATTGCCATTGTACATCTATATGGTCGCAATGCTTATACAGACAAGATAGGTGCTCTGTGCAAGAAGTACAATCTCAAACTGGTTGAGGACAATGCGCAGGCTCATGGCTGCAAGCATACTGATGGTCGTGTTACTGGTAGCATTGGTGATGCGGCTGGACATAGCTTCTATCCTGGCAAGAACCTTGGTGCCCTTGGTGATGGTGGTGCTGTAACTACCAATGATCCTGAACTGGCTGCTGCTGTTCGTGCTTTGGCTAACTATGGTTCCCAGAAGAAGTACGTATTCAAATATACTGGTCGCAACAGTCGTTTGGATGAAATTCAGGCTGCAGTATTGGACGTGAAGTTGAAGTGTGTGGTGGAAGATAATGCTCACCGTAAAGAGGTTGCTCATTACTACTATGAGCATATCAAAAATCCTCTAATCACTTTGCCGGACTTGCTGCCTGATGAACAGAATGCATATCACTTATTCCCGATTCTGGTGGCTGAAGGAAAACGTGATGCATTACATGATTATCTTGAGCAAAATGGGGTGGGTACTGTAATTCATTATCCTATTGCACCCCATAAGCAGGAGTGCTACGCAAAAGAGATGTGGAACATTCCCCAGTTGAGTTTGCCCATAACAGAGAAGATTGCAGACGAGGAGTTGAGTTTGCCGATTGGGCCTTCAATAAAGATGGATGATGTGCAATCCGTTGTAAAATTGATTAATAACTTCAAGCAGCCTTAGGTTGTATGTCATTTAGTTTTAGAAATTTATTAAAGAATGAAACCGTAGGTGAGATTTTTCGCTGGGGATTGGTCGGCGGTCTTGCAACGGGGATAAATTGGGGCGTTTATTGGGTACTTCAACATTGGTTAAACTACAACATTTCTTATATTATAGGGTTCGTTGTTAGTTTTGCTTGTAATTATTATTTGTCTGCAAAGTTTACATTCAAGAAGAAAGCAACAGTAACTAACGGCATTGGATTCGGATTAGCCCATCTTACAGGTTTGGGGATTAGGCTTTTGCTTCTCAATGTTTTGGTATATGTAGGCGTCCCTAAAGCTTATGCGGCTATACCAGCTGATTTAATTGCTTTACCTATACAATTCTTGTTGGTTAGATTTTCGTTCTATTTTAAATCAAAGTCATGAAAAAGGTTACAATTTTAGTTCCTTGTCATAATGAGGAAGAATCATTACCGCTTCTTTTAGAGAAGCTCCGTCAATTGTATGACACAGATCCTATATGGAGAAATTATTGCTGGGAATGGCTTTTTATAGATGATGGAAGTAAAGATAATACTGTTGAAGTACTAAGGCATTATCAAGAAAGTGATTCAAGAGTTAGTTATATTGAACTTTCACGTAATTTCGGAAAAGAAAGTGCAATGCTTGCGGGTCTTGATTATGCACAGGGAGACTGTGTTGTCATAATGGATGCTGATTTACAACATCCACCACAAGTTATTTCATTAATGTTAGAGAAATGGGAGAATGGTTATGAAGATGTGTATGGAAAAAGGAAAACCAGAGGGAAAGAGAGTTGGCTAAGGAAAAAATTATCATTAACCTATTATAAGCTCTTACAAAAATTCGTTAGATATGATATGCTTCCTAATGTTGGAGATTTTAGACTCCTTGACAAAAAGTGTGTAGAGGCATTGAAAAATATGCGCGAGTCTGAACGATATACGAAAGGGTTGTTTTGTTATATAGGTTTTAGGAAGATTGGAGTTGAGTTTGAAACACAGGAGAGAGTTGCCGGGCAATCATCAATGAGTTTTAGACAACTGTTTGGCCTGGCTATCGATGGCATTGTGTCTTTTACTACTATCCCTTTGAAAATTGCAACACTTATAGGTCTTTTTGTGTCAATAGGTTCATTTATATATATGCTATATGTGTTTATTAAGACCATTATTTTCGGAGACGTAGTACAAGGATTCCCTACACTTTTGATTATTATCTTATTCTTTAGTGGAGTTCAACTTTTAACTGTTGGTATTCTTGGAGAATACATTGGTCGTGTATATAATGAAACAAAGAGACGTCCTACTTATATAATAAGAGAGTACAAAAAAAGTAATTTAGAAAGGGACATTAAAAATGATTAGATATAATAAGATTGAAAAAAGATTTACTATTACATTCTGGTCCACTCTTATATTTGGATTCCTCGCTCATGGCATGGCACTATTTAATAAATTTAGTGTTCATGATGATATTTCCTGTTTATTTTCACGGGGAAGTGGTTTAGGTAGTGGCCGTTGGGTAATTTCATTGATATCTAAGTTAACAAACTCTCTTTTCGGAGTCGGTGACTTTAGTTCACCTCTATTGAATGGTGTATTTGCCATTCTTTTTATTTCGTTTAGTGCATGTTTATTAGTCTGGTTTCTAGATATTAAAAGGCAATTATATTGCTTTTTAATAGGCGGAGTGATGGTTTCATACCCAATGACCGCAACCTTGTTCGGCTACATGTTCACTGCTGACATTTATATGTTGAGCTTATTATTGGCTATCTGTGGATCTATAGTTATATGTAAACACAAAAAAATTGGGGCTTGGTTATTAGGTGTTGTGCTATTGGTATGTTCTGTAGGTATTTATCAGGCATTTATACCAATAGTTTTAACTGTATTTTTAATTCATTTAATCAAGTTATTATTAGAAGAATCGTTTAGTTGGGACGAGTTCTGGAAAGAGGGCATGAGATTGATTGTAACTTGTGTTTCATTCATGATTGTTTATTTTGTAATAAACAAAGCTTTTGTTTTATTATTCAATTATGAACTGGATACATACAAAGGTGTGAATGAAATTAGCCTTTCACCAATAGATTATTTATCCAGAATCCCTATCGCATACAGAACATTTTTTTCTCCAGATGATAAGCCCGAGATTTTATATCTTTTTGGCTGTACAAAATATGCTTATTATGTCGTTTGGGCATTGTCTTTTATATTATCCGGGGTTCTAATTATCAAGCGATTCAGAAAAGATCTAACTAAATGCTTGTTACTCGCATTTTTAGTTTTTCTAATGCCATTTTGTACTAATTTTATGTATGTGATGTGTCCTGATGAGATTATTACATCACTCTTGCAATTGTATGGAACGGTTATGTTGTTTGTGTATAATATATGGCTTCTTCAACTTCTTTCTTCTCCCTGGGATAAAAAATTGAGAATAATTAATGTGGGGAATATTGTTCTTATCATGTATTTAATATTATCCTTTGTGAGGATTGATAATCTTTGTTACCTTAAGGCGGCATTTACTCAACAGCAGGCAATTAATTATTACAATACGCTTGTTACAAGAATTAAGAGTACAGATGGATATAGTGATTTAATGCCGGTAGTTTTTTATGGTAAATCAAATATAATGGATTTATCAATTAAGGATATTCCCGAGTTTGAGATTGTCAAGCTTGCACCATACGGTAGTTTAGAATACTATATAAATGACTATGCGAATCTGAAATTTATGCATCTTTGGTGCGGCTATGAACCATCAATAGCCAATAATATTGATACTTTACAATCTGATACTATTTTTTACAATATGCCTTCCTACCCTAAGGCGGGTTCAATACAGATTGTAAATGATGTGTTATATGTAAAATTAGGTGATAAATAAAATGTTTTGTGGGTGTAAGATTTTGAATAATGAATGTAGAAATTAAACCAAGAATATCGGTTCTAATTATCTGTTATAACCAAGAGAATTTGATAAGACGTGCTTTAGAATCATTGATTGAACAGAGGGATTATCTTTTCGAGATTTGCATTAGTGATGATAATTCCCAAGACAACACCTGGAACATCCTACTTGAATACCAAAAATATTATCCGGCGTTAATTAAATTAAATCGTAATAATCCGAATTTGGGTATTTTCCAAAATTACGAGAAGGTTTGCACTATGCCCACGGGGGAAATAGTTTATTTGATGGCGGGCGACGATGAGGCTGGTAAAGATTGGTTTAAAACAGTGCAGGAGTTTATTTCCGAGAGGAAAATAGATTATTTTAACGAGTTGTTTTGCATCTACGGAGATTATAGATGTATATATCCCAATGGTGACTCATTTGTGTTTCATAATAGCCTAGTAGTCAAATCTAATAATCTATTAAAACTATCTCTCAGAGGATTAATTGGAAGTAGAGGTTGTTGTTATAGTCGAAAGATTATGGACAACTTCCGTAAAGTTAGTCAAGGAAGATCACATATTGCAGAGGATGCACAAGACCGACAATTACAAATTTTTAGTAAACATAATTATTACATCCCTCATGTAGGTAGTGTTTATTATGCTAATATAGGTGTTTCCGCTCATTTGGATGAGAAAACAATGAGAGAAAGAGCAAAAATACGTCCGTATGCCATTTCTTTGTTTCAATCCTGGGGGTGTGAATTGGATAAAAAAGATTTAATATATTCATTAGAATTCTTCCCTGCATACGAATGGATGTTATTTCAACCTAGAATTTCAAATATATTAAAAGTATTATATCTTTTTTTCAAATGTTTAGATCCCCAAATTAAATCGAATGGAGTAATATTAAGGACTGTATTCTTTGCCGTTTTGAGAAGACTGCCTCACAAAAAACCGATTGTCTTTAATTAATCAGAGTTTTTACACTAAAGAAATTAGGGGTTAGATCTTTTGTTATCATTTCTTCCTATCAATAATATGCCAAAACTTCTTCAAATAAATGTTGATTCCGCTTTATATAGCTGCGGAAAGATCTGTGAAAATATATCTATTGTTGCACAATCACAAGGATGGGATACATATATCGCATATGGGAGAGAACGTAAGGGTGGTGTTAATAAAGAAATCAAAATAGGTAGTAAGCTTGATGTCTACGAGCACTATTTTGAACATAAATTATTAGATCGTGAAGGATTGGCGTCTAGAAGAGCGACGAAGCAGTTGGTTAAAGAAATAAAGAAACTTGCCCCGGACATAATTCATCTTCATCTAATTCATGATCATTATTTAAACTATAAAATCCTTTTTTCATATCTTTCTACAATTAATACACCAGTGGTTTGGACTCAGCACGATAGTTGGAATATTACAGGCCATTGTTATCATTTTGTTTCAAAAGGTTGTGAAAAATGGAAAGTATTATGCAATGATTGTCCCTTAATACATGAGTATCCATATTCGCTGATGGATCGTTCTAAGAAAAATTACCTTGATAAAAAAAAGTATTTCAACTTAGCTAATAATTTAATAATTGTTTCTTGCTCCAATTGGTTGGACAACTTTATTAATCAATCAATATTAAAAGATAATATACATGTAGTTATTCATAATGGCGTTGATTTAACAAGATTTAAACCAACTTGTTCGAAAAATCCAAACAAGTTTAGGATAATTGGGGTGGCGTTGCCTTGGTCAAAAGCAAAAGGTATAGAAGATTTTTTTACCCTTAGATCCATGTTACCAGAGTCTGATTATGAAATTATTATGGTAGGGCTTAATAAAAAACAAATGAACGAGCTTCCAACTGGCATAATTGGCATAGAAAAGACTCATAATGTTGAGGAACTTGTTGACTTATATTCTTCATCTCACGTATTTGTTAATACGACTTATGCCGATAATTTTCCAACTACAAATATAGAAGCCCTTGCTTGTGGAACACCTGTGATAACCTACAAAACAGGCGGTTCCCCGGAATCCATTAATTCTACAACCGGCGTTGTTATAGAACAAGGAGATGTAAATGCTTTAGCAAAAGCGATAATAAATTTAAAAAATCATCCTTTATCGACAGAAGCTTGTAGAAAGAGAGCTGAACATTTATTTAATAAGGATAATTGCTTTAAAGAGTATATTAAATTATATGACGAATTATTGTCAAAAAATGCCAATGGTTAAAATTTCTATAATCACAGTTACTTTTAATCGTGGAGGTGTTATACATGATGCGATTGAGGGGGTATTACGTCAAAAATACAAAGATTACGAGTACATCATAGTAGATGGTTCTTCAAAAGATAATACTATTGATGTGGTTAAGTCATATGAGCCCAAATTTGAGGGGAGGCTAAGATGGATTAGTGAACCCGACAAAGGTTTATATGATGCTATTAATAAAGGTATTAAGATGGCGACGGGAGATGTGGTCGGAATCATTAATTCTGATGATTTTTTCCATCGTGACGATGTGTTTAACACCATTGCTGAAGCCTTTGAAGATAAAAGCATTGAAGTTATATTTGGTGATGAAAGACTTATAAAGCCTGAAAATCCAGATATAAACTACCGCTTTGAGCAACCTTGGTATTTTCGTCCATGGATGTTTCGAATTGGACTTGAACCACCCCATCCAACATTCTATGCACGTAAGGAGATGTTTGAGAAATATGGATATTATAAAATGGGGTATGTAATCTCCGCAGATTATGATCTTATGATGCGTTTTATGTTGCTACATAAAGCGAAGTACAAATATTTAAACCACACAATACTAACTTTCAGGGTTAGTGGCATCAGCACCGACAGCAGTAATCGCTTAATGATGAATAGAGAGCAGGTACGAGCTTGTAAGGAAAATGGTATATGGACATGCCTTCCTTTGATTTACTTAAAATATTTTTTCAAAATACCAGAACTATTTATAGGGAAACATAGAAAATAATATGTATAAGTTTTTTCTGAAAAGATTGATAGATACAGCGTTTGCTATTTTTGGATTATTACTCTTTGGATTACCTATGCTGCTGATAGCAATCTGTATAAAGTTTGATAGCAAGGGGCCAGCTCTTTTTAAACAGGTTCGCTTAGGAAAAGGCATGACCCCTTTTACTGTGTTTAAATTTCGCACGATGTGCGACCACGCGTACGAGATGGGGGGTATTGCAAAAAGCTCAAACGACTCAAGAATAACAAAAGTAGGTGCTTTCTTACGGAGAACAAGCCTGGATGAACTACCACAGATGTTCAACATTATTAATGGTACGATGGCCATCATTGGCCCGCGACCAATACTTGACTGGGAGTTTGAACCGTACAAGGACAACCAGGAGTACTGCAAACGCTACAATGTCAAGGCCGGTATGTTCTGCACAGTAGATGTTGACTATAGGGCCTCTGCTGACAGAGACTTGCAGTTCAAAATGGATGCAGAATATGCGGACAATGTATCTTTTGCATTGGATGTGAAGACTTTCTTTTCCATCATTAAGACTGTGATTAAGGGAGATAACGTGTACGTAGAAGATAATAAATCAGATAACAATGAACAATAGTTATAACGGACATCTATGTATAGTGTTCGCTTTGGAACACTATAACCCATTGAATATGATTCGCGCATTTGGCGAGAATGGTATCAATCCTGTGTATATATCTGTGAAGCGTCGGTATGAGGTGGCTACACGTAGTAAGTATATATCCAAGCTCCACAGAGTGGATTCTGTAGAGGAGGGTTTTGAACTGCTGATGAAGGAGTACGGCAATCTGGCGGCAGAGACAGGTAAGAAGCCTTACATTGTATTCTCTGATGATAAGTCAGTAGGATACTTTGACCTTCACTATGATGAGTGGAAAGATAAGTTTATCACCTACAATGCTGGTCGCAACGGACGCATCAATGAGTTCATGGATAAGTACCAGATTCAGCAGCTGGCCAAGAAGCATGGATTCAATGTTCTGGACAGCTATGTGATTGGTAAGAATGACCCGCTGCCTGAAAACTTGTGGTATCCAATCATCACCAAAGATATATCTCCCAATTCCGGTAGCTGGAAGTTTGATGTCTATATTTGCCAGAACGAGCAGGAACTGAAGGATGCCATCCAAAAGATAGAGAGTCCGCTTATTATGATTCAGCATTTTGTGGACAAGCAGAATGAGATGGCACTTGAGGGTTATACCATCAATCACGGTAAGGAGATGCAGATTATCACCCAAATGATGTGGAAGTACTTGATTCAGGGTTACTACAGCCCATACCATGATGTCTGCATGTTTACGGACAAGGAGATGGAGAAGAAGCTCCAGGCTATGTTTGAGGAGATTGGCTTTGAGGGCGTGTTTGAAGTAGAGTTCCTGATAGATAAAGATGGAACATACTACTTTATGGAAACCAACTTCAGAGCTTCCGCTTGGAACCCCACCTGCAAGTTTGCTGGTATGCCACTGGATTACCTTTGGGTAAAGGGTATGGAGAATGGCTACATTGATCCTGCAGACCGTAAGGAGTTTGAACCGTTTACATCCATGAGTGAGGTGATTGATTATGGTAAACGCGTAGAAGGCGGTATGGTGAGCATTGCTGAATGGCTTCG
>JAEEGL014614786.1_pt1 | contig 10757 bp, 8 predicted proteins | sample 9134231 | NCBI WGS metagenome assembly JAEEGL01 (sample SAMN16246548, study PRJNA631951) | gut metagenome | biome: gut microbiome; feature: rumen; material: fiber-attached | host: Bos | place: Iran: Karaj | collected 2018-10
GTATGAAACAGATGCGTAAAAACGGTGAAAAATATTTCTGTATGCCGATGTTTTCTTTCAGCGAAAAAGCGCCCGAAAAACAGAAGGACGAAATGGAAAAAATTTTTAAGTATGTTGAAGATTTCTTCAATGACTTTACCGCCGAAAACAAGGACACCGTTTATTTTATCGAATCAAAATATGAAATAGACGAAAAGAAAGGGATAACGACAATTACGTTTCGCGGTGAAATAACCGATAAGGAAACAGGCGAGCTTGTTCCTTTTGAAGAGGTTATGAATTTCGCGAGTATCGTTACAAAGAATATTGATAATCCTGAATCCAACGAAACCTTCTATTTTAATGAAGAATAGGAAAAGGGGAGTTCGTAAGAACTCCCCTTAATCTTTATTTATTATTTATTCAGTATCTTAAAAATCTCTTTCTGCGCTTTTCTTGCCTCGGGTATGGGGTAGATAACAAAGACGTGATTCATACCCTCATATTCGCGGTAGTCAAGCGAAACGCCCGCGTCAATGCACTTGTCTCTGAAAATGCGCGCGTCGTCAATAATCGCCTCGTATGTGCCGTAGAACATTGTAATCGGAGCAAGGTCCTTTAGGTTGCCGTACATGGGACTTACTCTGTAATCGTGTACATCGGTTGAGCCCGCCCAGTTTTTGCCTGCCGTTCTTAAGAATTCGTGCTCCAGTGACGGGTCAAGCTTTTCAAACTTATCCCTGAAAGGTGTGTCCATACTCACATCAAGCCAGGGGGAGAGGAGAATCATTCTTTTCGGCTGAGGCAGACCGATTTCATTTAAGTATTCGCAGAACGAAAGCGCCAGCCCTCCGCCTGACGAATCGCCCATAAATACAATGTTCTCGCTCTGACCTTCTTCAATAAGAGTGTAATAAAGCTTTTTAAGATATTTATACGTGTCCTCAAAGGTGTGGTTCGGCGCTTTGGGATATATCGGCATTATTACCTCATAATCCGTTTTGGTTGACAATGCGTCGCAGAACCAGAAATGAGGCGGCAGCGGCTGTTCGCAGAATGCGCCGCCGTGAAGATAGATAATCTTCTTTTCCCTGCCTCTGTTAAAAAAGAACGTGTCAACGCCGTTAAGCACTCTCATTTCGGTTTTTGAACGGTAGGGGAACGGCACGGCTTTAAAGGACTTGCCGTTTTTAACCCTGAGTTTTTCAATGTATTTGTCGCGTTTTACCGGGTCGCCTACCTTCTTCTTGTAACCACTGCAGCCGATTGCAAACGCCGCAAACGAGCTCATAAAGCTTCTCATTTTTTCACCTCTGAAAATCAATAAGTCAATCCCCCTGAAAAGACAGGGGGATTAATTAACGTATTATTCAACCTTCTCGACAAATTTGTCCGAAAGCCAGGCCTCCTCGTTATTATACATAATCTTAACCCAGCCGTCGGCTGTACCGAAAACTTCTATCTGAGTTCCGCTTTCAAATGTGCCGAGGACCTCACTGTCCGTACTCGGCTCTTTTCTTATTCTGAGGGGGTCGCCCGCAGTTTTTACAACGTAAACCTCACCGCTCTCAAGCTCGGTTACCTCAACCTTTTCGGTTGTCGGCTCCGTAGGTTCTTCCTTAAGGAACTGCTCATCGGCGCAGTTTACCAGGTCAAGCACCTCGGCCTCGGAGAACTTTCTGATGGTTGCATCCGAGCCGTGATGGATAATAAGAGCTGTAAAACTGTCCTGAAGATGCTTTTTGAGTACAAAGTTGTTGTATCTTGCATAAGTCGCAACGCTTTTGAATGTATTCGTTTTAATGCTTGAGGAATAAACGCCGATATTCTTGTAGCTGAGCTCGTTTATTTCACCCAGAGCGTTAAGAATGCATACGGTGTATTCGCTTATAAGCGTTTCGCCCTTGTTGGCGTCCTCGGAAGTGTCGGCGATAACATAAATGCTTTTAATTAAGCCGTCGCTGTCGGTTAACTCAAAGATTATTCCGACGCCGAGATTGTCGATATAACCTACGTAATCGCTCATACCGTCTATATCGCCGAAATAATGCTCGGTAAGTTTGTTGTATTCGCTTGTGCAGTTCTTTTTGAGCGACTCTTCTATCTTGTTTTTAAGCTCATCCTTATCGGTCTTAAGAACGTCAAAATCACTCGAATACTTTTTGCCCTTTATCCATTTAAGAGCAAGATTGCCGCTCATTTCGGTCTGTTCCTCGGGCTCCTTTGAAAATACCGAGCTGATTTTCTCTCTTATGCCCTTGTTTGTGAAGATGAATACGGCGCTGCCTGCGATTACTGCGATAATGAGCAGAAGGCAAATAAGCTTTATAAGAGGTTTATAACTTCTCTTATGTCTGCTTGAAGTTCTTTCTTTTTTATTCTTTTTCGGCTTTTCCTCCGACTCGAACGTGATTTCCTCCAATTCGGATTTTCTTCGTTCTCTTCTCGGCTTATGCCTTTCCTCCTCTTCGTCGTCGTCGATGGGATGCAAATCGGGTATAATCTGATATTTGCGGATTCTTTCCGTCATGGAAAGCTCTTCGGCGGGAGACGGTTCTTCGGCAACTGTTTCGGCAGGTTCCTCAACCGTATCAACCGCTGATTCCTCAGTCTCGTCTGATGAAGGAGCTCCTACGAATTCGGCAAGCTCGGTCATATACTCAAACGACGGCTTTTCAACTGTCGGTATGTCAATATTGCTGAACGAGGGCTTCTCCTCAGACTCGGTTGCGCTCTCTTCGGTTGCGTCGGGTAACGAATCCTCGCTCTGTTCAAAAGCAGATTCCTCAACATTGACGGTTTCAATTATCTCGGCCGCATTTGATTCAGTCTCTTCAACCGGTTCTGCAGACGGCTCCTTCACCACCTCAAATGATGGCTCTTCGACCGGTTCGTATGCCGGCTCTTCGTCTGAATCCCTGAACACCTTGAATGAAGGAGCGTCGTTTGCCGCGTCAAAGCTTAATTCATTTGAGCCGACTTCGTCTGAAGCTTCAGCGTTTATTATTTCTTCAGCTGAATCTGTTTCTTCGGTTATTTCGTATTCTTCAATGAAATGACCGCAGTTAAGACAGATTTTCTGATTGTCTTCAATTGGATTTCCGCACTTGGGACAGTTTTTCATTAGTAATCACTCTCGCAATTTATAGTGTGCCAAAAAGACTATTTACCTTTTTATCATACCATATATTGCTTTTTTCGTCAATAAAATCCCTTATTAATTTTCTGCTATATTTAGGGGATTCAGTTGTGAATAATTTTCTCTGTTATTAATATGTCTTTACCGCTGTTATGAGTATATTGAAATATAAAAAACAAACCCCGAAACAGATTTCTGTTTCAGGGTTTATAAAAGCTGTTAACCGTTGTTCTCGGTTGCCTTTTCGGCAAACGACTCATTCAGGTACTGCTTGTCAGCGCAGTTAACAATGTCAAATACCTGGTCCTTCGCAAGCGCGTCAATAGTCGCCTGGTTGGTGTGGTTTATTATGAGCATTGTGTAATCGTCGTGAACGATTTTCCTGAGCATGAAGTTATTGTACCTTGTGTAGGGAGCAACGCTGTCAAAGGTATTGACCTTAATGCTTGAAGCATAGATGTCAATATTATCGCTGTCCAGGTCCTTGATTTCACCGAGTACATTAAGAATGCATGCGCCGTACCGGCTTATAAGCATCTGGTCCTTGCTTCTGTCATCGGAGAAATCCATAACAATACAGATATTCTTGACTAAATCGTCCTCATCCGTCAGTTCAAAAATTACGCCTACGTCGTTACTGTCGATATAACCGATGTTGTTGCTTGTAGTGGCAATTGAACCGAAATCATGCTCCTCAAACGAACTGTTCTTGTTTACGCCGTTTTTCTTGACTGATTCAATAATCAAGTCCTCAAGTTCGTCTTTGTCAACTTCAAGAACGTCAAAGTCACTTGAATACTTTTTATTGTTAATCCATTTCATTGATAAATCGCCGTTAACCTCGACCTGCTCGGACGGAGCGGTAACTTCCGGTTTATTCTTTCCGCCGCCCTTACTCAGAGCGACAACCGCGATTATTGTAATAACTACAACAGCTGCAACGGCGCCGATGATAATGAATTTTTTACTGTTTCCGCTCTTGGGCTTAAATGCAATGTTCTGAGAGCTTGCCGCCTTTTTCTTTGCCGCAGCGGCGTCTTTCTGAGCAGCAGCCGCATCCTTTTTGGCTTTGGCAGCATCTGCAGCGCTCTTCTTAGCATCCGCATCGGCCTTCTTTTTAGCGCTTTGCTCAGCCAGTTTCGCTTCCGCCGCAGCTTTTTTCGCCTCGTATGCGGCTTTCTTCTTAGCTTCCGCATCCGCCTTCTTCTTGGCGTCCGCCTCGGCCTTTCTTGCCTGCGCTTCCGCTTTCCTCTTGGCGTCCGCCTCGGCCTTTCTCGCCTGCGCCTCGGCCTTTCTTGCGTCCGCCTCGGCTTTTCTCGCCTGAAGTTCAGCTTTTCTCTTTGCCTCTTCTTCGGCCTTTCTCTTGGCTTCCTGCTGGGCTTTTACTTTTGCCTCTGCCTCGGCCTTTCTCTTGGCTTCGGCTTCTATCCTTTTAGCTTCAAGCTCGGCCTTTCTCTTGGCCTCCGCCTCTGCTTTTCTTGCTTCTAATTCGGCTTTCTTGGCTTCAAGCTCGGCTTTTCTCTTTGCCTCGGCCTCTGCCTTTCTGGCTTCCGCCTCTGCTTTTCTTGCCTCTGCCTCGGCTCTTCTCGCTTCTGCTTCGGCTTTCTTCTTGGCCTCGGCTTCTGCTCTTCTTGCTTCTGCCTCAGCTCTCTTTTTAGCTTCCGCCTCGGCTTTTCTTGCCTCTGCTTCTCTTCTTCTTGCTTCGGCTGCCTCGGCTTCGGCTTTTCTTCTTGCCTCTTCTTCGGCCTTTCGTGCCTCAGCTTCGGCTTTTCTTCTTGCCTCTTCCTCGGCCTTACGCGCAGCTTCTTCTCTTCTTCTTGCTTCGGCTGCTTCAGCTTCGGCTTTCTTTCGTGCCTCTTCCTCAGCTTTTCTTCTTGCCGCTTCTTCGGCCTTCCTCTTGGCTTCGGCTTCGGCTTCCGCCTTTCTTCTGGCCTCTTCTTCGGCTTTCCTTCTTGCCTCGGCCTCAGCTTCTGCCTTTCTTCTTGCCTCGGCTTCTTCAGCGGCCCTTCTCTTTATTTCGGCTGCTTCCGCCTCGGCTCTTCTTCTTGCCTCGGCTTCTTCAGCGGCTCTTCTCTTGGCTTCGGCTGCTTCCGCCTCGGCTTTTCTTCTTGCTTCGGCTTCAGCTTTTCTTGCCTGGGCTTCCGCCTCGGCTCTCTGCTTTGCAAGCGCGTCGGCCTCGGCCTTTCTCTTTGCCTCTGCTTCGGCTTCCGCTTTCCTTCTCGCTTCGGCTTCGGCTTCCGCCTGTTTCCTCGCGAGGGCATCCGCCTCGGCTTTTCTCTTTATCTCTGCGGCCTCTGCTTCGGCTTTTCTTCTTGCCTCGGCCTCTTCAGCCGCTTTTCTCTTCGCTTCGGCTGCGTCTGCTTCGGCTTTTCTCGCCTGAGCTTCCGCCTGCGCCTGCCTTTGAGCAGCTATTTCAGCTTTTCTTTTTTCCTCTGCCTCGGCGAGTTTTCTCTTCTCGGCCTCAATGATTGCCTGCTTTCTCGCTTTGGCCGCTTCTTCGGCTTGTTTTTTCGGGTCAGCCGCTTCAGCCGCTTTTCTTCTTGCTTCTTCTTCGGCTCTTTCCCTTCTCTTTTCTTCGGCTAAAGCTTCGGCTTTCTTCCGTGCCTCTTCGGCAGCTTTCGCCTTGGCCTCTGCCTCGGCTTTTCTCTTTGCCTCAACTACGGCTTCAGCTTTCTTTCTTGCCTCTGCCTCGGCTTTTTTGAGTTCCTCGGGCGACATGGAAGCGCCCTTGGAAGCATCGGTCTCCTTGCCGTTTCTTGAGGCGAGCTGGTCGAATTTATTATAATACTTGACATTATCGTCTTTCTTGTCAAAATCAACATATCCGATACTGTCTTTTTTGTCATTGAAAACAAGCTTTTTGTTTGCAGTGGCGTCGAAATCAAACTTATATGAGCTTTTCTGACCGGCATCAGTTTTAGCGGAAGAGCTGCTGGAGCTTCCGCTTTTCATAATAGTTCCGCAAACCGGACATACTCTTTTATTGTCTTCAACCGGATAACCGCAGTATGGACAATTCTTCATTAAAAAATCACACTCGCAAAAATATACGTACTGAAAAAAGTAATTAACGTCTGTTAGCAATAAATAATAATACCATAAAACACGCTTTTCGTCAATAATTTTTGCGGTTTTAAAACAGTATTTTTACAACCTTTTTTTCATCAACAAAATATTGTGGAATCACTTGTAAATATGGCTATATAAGGTCTTTTCCTCTTTTAAAAGCTCAAGCTCGTTTGTAACGCTGTGATAGCCGACTGCGTATCTTCCCTTTGAAGGATTAAAAAGCGAATACTCGCTTATGGCGTTTTCAAGCCGTGATTCAATATCCGCGCGGGCTTTTATTTTTTTCGGCTCGTCAGCCGGATTATGATTGACTTCTTTTACGACATACGGCTCTTCCATAAGCTCAAGACGGCCTATTTTACCCTCGTTTTTGAGCTTGAGAGCGGCAAGTCCGAGGGCTCTGTGGTCATGATGCTGAACGGACGCGTCATTCGGATACATTGTGCCCACATAACTGTCCCTGCCAAGCAAATCAAGGTATTTTACTATGATTTTTCGGGCGTTTTCCTCTGTCAGATTTCCGTCTTTAATTCTGTTTTCTTCAATAATTATATTATTTCTTTTAACTCCGAGATCTGCGCAGCTTGAAAGGAATTCCCTGTCTCTTGCCGCTATAAAATCTTCAAGGGAAAGCGGGAAAATATGTCTGTTCAGGCATTTTTCACAAATGCTGCCGTCGTTAAGAACCGTTCTTATCCGTGAACGTGAGCCGTCCGTGCATAAAACAACATAAACGTCAAATCCGTTTTTTACGCCCATCGCAATGCTTATGCCCATTGTGAGAATTTCGTCGTCCTGATGGGGAACAAAATAAATGATTCTTTTGCTCTTTTCCATAGCCGTAACCCTTTCAATATCCCTGATTTATAAAATTATCTTACCATAAAAAAACGGGACAGGCAATATGCCCGTCCCTTATAAATACTGTCAGTTTATTCCGGTAACGGTTCCGGGGCGACCGTTTCTTTTTCCGCTCTATCCATTCTGTAAATGATAACCGTTAAAACGGTCGTTGCAGCCAGAAGTATCAGCTCAACTGCGAAAATGGGAAGACTCTTTGCGAGAACGACAAGCGAAGCGTCAATCGCGAAGTGAAAGGCGACGGCAACCAGATAAAACAGCGGCTTTTTATACCGTACCGCCCTATAGACGAGATAAGAAAGACAAAGCTGAATGATAAAGGCAAAAAGCCGTTCAGCACCCGCTAAAAGATATTCGTATGCAGGTGTTGCTGAAAGAGCGGACAGCTGTTCCACAGCGGCATCCTTTTCATTTTCACCGACGGTTGCAAACAGTTTGTCAACCTGATTAATGTTAATCATAATTGACATCACTATATTTGAAAAACCGCCCATAACACCGACAAGCAATGCCTCCGCTCCGCCGTGACCGACGCCGAACATCAGGGCGTTCTGTCTGGTCAGGGACTTTTTCATAAACAGCTTCATTGTAATCAGACGGCCCGTTTCTTCAAAAAGAGCCGCCGCAAGTCCGCCGTACAGTGCATAAAGCCAGATGTTACCCGTCAGATTTTCACCGAAAATGTGAAATACAACCTGGTGAAGTATTGTTTCAAGTACCAACGCAAATACAACAAACGTGCCCGCGCCGACAAGCACCGAGTTTTGTTTGCAATCAGTTTTTTTACTTACATAAATGAAAGCAATAATCGGTATAAGCGTTACAAAAACAGTATTAGCCGCCATTGCCGCGATTGATGTTACGGGGACGGTCTGAATCATTTTTTATCACCCCAAACTTCTACGCAGTAGCTTTTTTTGCCGCATTTCGGGCAAACGAGTTTTCTTGTCTTCGGGGTATGACTCGCAAAGAACATCTCCCTGAATTTCGGCTTGAACTGTTCATGACATTCAGGGCAGATATATTCGATTTTCTCGTAATAATACTTTGAGAAAATAATGCCGAAGGGAATTGCGAGCAGTACATAGATCGCAATGCAAGGCCACCATATACCCCTGAAATACCACAGTGCTATTGAGCCGCATTCAAGTACAAAAAGGGGAATGGCAATCAGTACCGTTGTAAGGCGGAATTTCCCTAATTTCTTATTGTTTTCCATAGTGTTCGCTATGTCGAAGATATTATTGACCTCAAGCTCGTTTGAAGAATCAATTTCCTTTTTAAGTTCGGTTATTCTCTCCAGCTTTTCCTGATTCTTCTCAAGCTCTGTTTTAAGCTCCGCCTCCTGCTGCTCGAGCAGAAGTGAAATAACGTTTGCGGGTTTTTCTTCCGAAAACAGCTTTGAAATCGAGTCGATGGAAAAACCGAGTTCTCTTAAAAAGCAGATTGTTTTCATCTTTTTAAGGTCTTCGTCGGAGTAAATGCGCCTTCCGCCTTCAGTCAGCGCCGACGGGGTGAGAATTCCCCTCGAATCGTAGTACTGAACGGTACGCACCGTAACCGAGCAAAGCTTTGCGAGCTCACCGGTTGTATAATGTGACATAGCTTTTCACCTCCTTTGCAATGTAATTTTACTACATTACGTTACGTCATAAGCAATACCTTACGCAGGGTTATTTTTAATTTTTAATGATTTTCCATTCTTTTATCAGTTTTTCAAGACTGTAAACCGCGTTTGCGGGACTTGTCGAGGGCAGACAGACCGCTTTTATGCCTGTTTGTTTTTCAAGGTATTTTCTGTAAAGCTCGTCGGATTTTTTGCCGTTTGTAAAAATGCGCTCTATACGGCTTTCTTCCAATATATGTTTAATGTCATTCGGGACGGCGTTTTTAATACTGCTGTCAGCGGAGCCTGTTATCTCGCACGAGTGAATAACATCCCAGGCAGCGATTCCGTTTCTTAAAAGAAATGCTTTTTTATCCTCAATGCTTTCAGGAGTTTTTTCGCCGAATACGGCTGCAACCACACGCCAGAATCGGTTCTGAGGGTGACCGTAGAAAAAGCCGTATTCCCTTGATTTTACTGACGGAAACGAGCCGAGAACAAGCACTCTAGAGTTTTCATCATAAACAGGGGGGATAGGATGTATTAAGGTTTCACTTTTCATTATCTCACCGCCGATATAATACTATCTGATTTTACCGTGCAATTCCCTTTTACAGCAATGCGGTATATACCTCTTCGCCGCCGTTGACGAACACCTCAAGAAAGTCACCGTCTCTTATGCAGGAAAGCTGTTTGATTTCACCCTGAAAGACAACATCATCTCTTCCTCTTCTTTTGATGCGAAAACCGTCCTGAGTGCGTATGATAGACGGATCAGAGTCTTTCAGAAATCCTCTGACCTCTTCAACAGGATATGCGCAGATTTTTCCGTTATTCAATATGATTTCACGAGGTACGGACATACACCCTATATCCCGCTCGCGGTAACCTGCGTATGCCCACCCGGGAATCCACGAAAGCAGAATTGCGCGCCCCTTCGGATCACGGAAAATCTGCCCTGCATACTGGTCGGGACCCCTATCAACTTCGCCTGTTGCTTCGGCAATAAATCTGCCGTTTTTGAATGAGCCCAAAGATATTGAAAAACTGTGACTGTCTTCACGGCAAACGGAAGCGGACAGAAGATATTTATTTCCGAAAGGCAGAAACGAAGGGCATTCCGCAAATTTAGCGTTTTCCCATTCCCGCATCACACCGCAATATTTCCAGTTAAACAGATTATCGCTTTCATAGAGCAGTAAGACAGCGGTTTGCTTTTCACGGTTTCCCGAAGCCATAACGCACCAGTATTTACCTTCTGCGAAGCAAACGGCAGGATCGCGGAAATCGGGAGAACCTTCCGGCGGAAATGCTCCAATCACGGGATTGCCCTCATATTTTTTAAAGTGAATGCCGTCCGTCGAATATGCAACGGCGACCGCCTGCGTTTTATCCTTGACACATGCATAAAACAGGTAAAGCACATCGTCCTTTACCAATGCAGTTCCCGACCAGCAACCGTCAATGTCGTAAGGCTTGTCAGGGAAAAGTGCAACAGGCAGTTCCTCAAAATGAATAAAATCCTTTGTCCTTGCATGTCCCCAATGCATGCTTTCATGCCACGGAGTCTCAAAATTCGGGGAATGCTGATAAAAGATATGATAGTACCCCTTAAACCGGACCAATCCGTTCGGGTCGTTTATCCAGCCCTTCGCCGGACGGTAATGAAACGAAGGATTTGTTACAGGGCTTTTGTGAGACATTTATTGTACCTTCTTTAAAATACTGTAATTTCATTATATAGCAAGACGGATAATATTTCAATTCTTCAGTGATATATCAGCGTGAACCAAGGTACGATAAGAATTGTCTGCATCATTCCTTGCTTTTCTTTTGGCGGGATGTGTGCTATAATGAATCCGACAAATCGAAGTTTAATGAGGTGCTTTTATGAATAAGAATAACAATAATAACAATGAAGACAATAACAAATCCGGCATTGCGACTGGCATGAGTTTTGGTATGTGTATAGGAATTGCAATCGGAACCGCAGTCGGAGTCGCAACAAAACATATCGGTTTGTGGTTGCCTGTCGGTCTTGCGATAGGCACTAGTCTCGGTATGACCATAGGTATTATCAGCGGTGGTAATGGCGATGACAAA
>JAEEGL014891485.1_pt1 | contig 10757 bp, 5 predicted proteins | sample 9134231 | NCBI WGS metagenome assembly JAEEGL01 (sample SAMN16246548, study PRJNA631951) | gut metagenome | biome: gut microbiome; feature: rumen; material: fiber-attached | host: Bos | place: Iran: Karaj | collected 2018-10
GCAACACTTTCACAATTCCACATTTCCAGAGCCGCCCTTACGGGCATTCCAGAGGCGACTTGCCGCGCAACATGCGCGACGAGCCGCCTTGTGTGTTTTGCCTCTGAACTTCAAACTCCAAACAACCAATTTCAAACAAACCGCCCGCATGGGCAACAACGAAAAAGGAGAAGTCCATGACAACAGGAAAAGCACTCGATGGAAAGCCGTATGCGGGAAATCCGCACGTTGCGCCTTCGCAATGCTACGGCGGCACAGGCCGGTTTGACGAGGGGGAAGTCGCATCATGCACCGCAGAAGCTTCGCTTCGGAGGGTACATTGCCGGAGGCAACCCGAAGCTATGACCCGACCGCAGGTCGCTTCGCGAAGCGAAGTCGCTAGAGGTCTGCGCGCAAGCGTGTGCGCGGCAACGCCGAGGCGTGGGTCTCTACTCTACAAAGAGAGTATAATCAACAAAATAATTGGGAGGCATGGTTTGTCCGTTTCCCTTCTGGTACTGTCACTCTTAGTCTATGGTACGGCGTTTGCCGCCTCAGACAAAACCATGAACTGGTGCGGCTGGCGCGTGAGTACCACGTCGACTGCGGAGGCAGACAGGGACCTGACCACGTTCCGCAACTGGTTCGCCACGGACAACCCTCACGGAAACAGCGACGGCTACTGGTGGAATGTTGGAAACATGACCTCGGCAACGACAGGTTCGTGGGTGAATCCGAACACCTGGGGTACGAAAATCCTCGCACAGTGGAATCAGGGCGGATGCGCATACGTCGATTCCGTCATCACCAATGTCTGCGAGATGCGCTTCGGCGCCTTCAACTCCTACAATCCCGTCCTGCGCATTGACGAAGGCGGCACCATCTCGAATGTCAACATCCAGGTCGGAGGATTTTATACGCCCAAAAGCAGTCTTGACACTGGTGGCAAAGGTGCGCGTCTGCACATCAACGGCGGCAGCCTCGTCATTGGACATACGGCAACCACCATTGACACAGACGGTCTGACGGGACTGAACATCGGGCAGGGACCGAGCGGCGAGGGCGGCGTCTATATGACTGGCGGCTATCTCGAAACGAAAGCGCCGCTCTCCGGCTACTCGAACGAGGTTGGCAACCGCTATATCAGGATCGCTACCAAGAATGGCGGAAAGGGCTGTTTCGCTTTGACGAACGGAACTGTCAACACAAAGGACATCGTCTATGCAGGGCCTCTACTCTACAACACTACACCAGCTTCGGATGCGCGAATTGTCATGGCAGGCGGCGAATGGACGGCTCATCGGTACTTTGTCCTTCGTAATGGGGGCTCGTTCGAGATGACAGGCGGCAAGTTCGACGCCACAGTGATGCAGGTCTATGCCGGCGCGACGGCGAGAATCTCCAGCGGCGAGATGACAGGCGCGATTTCGTTCTACAACAACAGCGATCCGACCGACAAGTCGAACGTCCTGAACATTACGAACACGGTCGTCCTTTCCGGCGGTACGCTGAACCTTACGAACATCGTGACGGCGACGGGCAAGGGTTGGCTGAACGCGAAAAGCCCCGCGCGTTTCGTGCAGACGGGCGGCGTCCACACGAACGTCAACTTCTGGGTCGGGTCGGGCCATTCGCGCTACGAGATTTCCGGCGGAACGCTCTACACGACCGGCACGTGGATCGGCGGCAACATGCCGTTCTTCTTCCGCATCCAAGGCGATTGCGAAGTCTCCGGCAAGGCGTGGGCGTGCAACGACGTCGCGTCGAATCCCGGCAACTGCCTTCTCGAACATGTGATCGACGGTGGCGTCGTTTCGCCGATGACTTTCCGCGCAAGCAACGCCCGCCAGGCGCACGGGCATCAGCGGTTGCGGCCGCTCGGCGGCATACAGGTCGTTTCCACCAACTTCTTCCCGCTTTTCCGCTTCAACCGCGGGACTTCGGCAAACAACAGAACTCTCAGAAACGATCCGATGTCAGACGCCGACGACGGAATCGCGACATGCTGGGGTACGTGGCCCGACGCGACGCTCTGGACGCGCGATCCTTTCAATACGGTTCTTCCGGCAAGCCGCGATGTCGAGAAAGTTTCCGGTTTCGGCGACAATAACGCCGTGTGGGGAACGCAGGACGGCACGTACTACGACACGGGCTGCACGTTGAACGAGGCGGCGAACAAGGGAACGCTCTCAAAAATCGGCGGAGCGTCGACGTTCGACGCGACGCCGATGGGATACCTGAAGTGGCCGAACGCATCGACGAACGGCATCAAGGGCGCGAAGATGGCGATGAAGGTTTCCGCGCCGGAGGGCGGGACGCTCGAGGCGGCGCTTGCGAAGGTGTGCGAAGGGCTTGAAGAGGCGGGCTACGGCAGCGTCGCCTCCGATGCGTCGGCGGAATGGAACGTCTCGTTCACCGTGCCGACGGAGAGGATCCCGGCGCGCAGCGCGAACGCCGCGCTCCTCTTCGACTTCACCGAGACGCGCGTTCCGGCGGGCGGCCTTACGGTGGACATGACCGCCGCGGACCTCGTCACCGTCACGAACGCGCTCGTCTCCGGCGTGTCGTGCAAGTACGACGGCCTTCCGGGCTTCATGGTCATCGTCAGGTGAGAAAGATGAAACGAGAGAGACGGTAAAATGAAAGAGGTCATCAGACATGCGCTCATCGCCGCCGCGTGCGTGGCGGCGGCGGGAGGCGCGTTCGCGGAAATCGCGATCCGCTCGGACTATCCCGGCGGGAATGTCACGGTCGAGAAGATCGACGAGGCGGCGGGCGTCGTCGTCTTGCGGCCGGACCTGCGCGACACGGAGGGCAACTGGTTCCACTGGGACTTCACGCTTTCAGGCGCGGCCGGGCGGACGCTCCGTTTCCAGTTTCCTAAAGGCTATGACTACCTTTCCTCCCTCGGTCCCGCGATCAGCCGCGACGGCGGCAGGTCGTGGCGGTGGCTCAACGACGACGGACGCCGCCACGAGCCGAACAACGCCTTCGACTACGCATTCGCGCCGGACGAGTACGAGACGCGCTTCGCCGTCTCCATTCCCTACACGCAGAAGGACTGGGACGCGGCGAGCGAGCGCTGGCGCGGCAGGGAGGGCGTGGCGTTCGGCGTCCTCTGCAAGTCGCAGAGCGGACGGCGCGACACGGAGGTTCTGCGCGTCCCGTGTCGCCGCCCGGGCGGGGCGAAGTGGCTCTACGCCTTCACCGCGCGCCACCACGCCTGCGAGACGACGGCCAGTTACGTGATGGAGGGCGTCATCGACGAGCTGCTTTCCGGCTCGCCGGACGCGGAGTGGATCCGTGACAACGCCGACTGTGTGTTCGTGCCGTTCATGGACAAGGACGGCGTGGAGGACGGCGACCAGGGGAAGAACCGCCGCCCGCACGACCACAACCGCGACTACATCGCCGGCCTCTATACGTCGGTGCGGGCGTTCAAGGAACTGCTCGTGCGCGAGTCGCACGGGAGGCGGATCGTGTTCTTCGACCTGCATTCGCCGCACGTGAGAAGCCACAAGGCGTGTCCGGAGCAGGACCACGCCTTCACCTTCGACGGCTTCATGCCGGACAAGAACGCGCGCATCATGGAGTTCCGACGCAACTGGGCGGATGCGCAGAGGGGCGGCGCGCTCGCCTATGACGGCGCGTACGACCTTCTCAAAGGGGTGTCCAAGAACAGGAAAAAGCACGACGACGACATCGCCAAGGGGCTTTCCACCTCCCGCAACTGGGTGCAGGACCTCTCGAACTGCCACGTCAGCATCTGCTGCGAGTTCGGGTATTCGTTGTGCGGCGGCGTGTTCACCCGCGAGGGCGGCCGCGGACTCGGGCACAGCCTCCTGAAGGCCGCGTCCCGCACGGTGCGCAACCCCGCTGGACATGCCGCCCCGCCGCCGCCCAAGCCGTCAAAAGCCGATCTCGCGAAGCCCTTGCGCGTCGCGGTGTACTGCGGCGACGGCGCGTTCGGCGGCGGCGCGATCCGGTGGATCCAGATGCCGCTCTTCATGGACAACGCCGTTTCGATCCCCGTGGACGGCGCGGCGATACGCGCCGGGGCGCTCGACGGTGCGGACGTGCTGGTCATGCCGGGCGGCGCGGCGCATCTCCAGGCGCGGGAACTCGGCCCCGAGGGGCGCGCGAAGATCGTTTCCTTCGTCCGCGCCGGCGGCGGCTACATCGGCACGTGCGCCGGATGCTACCTTTCGATATCGCCGCACCTCGACTACCCCTACATGGCCGTCGCACCGTACCATTGCGTCCGAAAGGGCGACCCCGGCGAGATCCTCTCTCGGAACGTCGAATTCAACGAGCGGGCGAAGGAACTCTGCGGCATCGAGCCGGGGCGACATGGAATCTACTACCACGGCGGCCCGGTGATGGTCCCGGACAGGCGCATTCCCGCAGACGACGTCCGTTTCGAGCCGATCGCGTTCTACGTCGGCAACCGGAAGGCGGACGGCACGCCGCTGGCTCCGGGCGACGTCGGCAAGATCGCCATTGCGGTCGGCGCCGTCGGGGAAGGACGCATGTTCTCCTGCGCCGTCCATCCCGAAAGCATCTTCAACGACAACGCCGACGTCATCAAGGGGGCGTTCAAGTATGTTTCCGGGCGCGACGTGAAGATCGCGCTTCCGGATGTCTTCGCCCCGAACAAGCCCAAGGCGATGCTCGTGACGTTCGACGGATTCGGCGTCCCCGTGGCGAAGACCTTCCTGCGCCTTGCGGAACACAGGGATTTCTCCGTCGTTCCCGTCGCCGTCTCCAAGATTTCGCAGACGCCCCTCGACAAATACGCCGTCATCGTGTTCCCAGACGGAATCGGTTCCGCAAACCGCGACAAGGAGGCACTGAAGCAGCTCAAGGCGAACGACGCGAAGCTGAAGGCGTTCCTCGCGCGCGGCGGCAGGATCCTCGCCTGGGGACGCGGAGCCGGTCATCTTGAAAAGGCTGGGCTTGGCTTTACCCGCGCGAAAGACGGCGCAGAGGCCGTCGCCCTCCTTGCCCGGTGGCTTGGCAAGGAACCGTGATCGGTATCGGGGAATCTGCGGGGACAGTCCCCGCAGATTCACTTCCATTGCCGCACCATCCGTACTTCCGCGAGATGCGGCCAAGTTCCACGGACTCCGCGATGCGGACGAAAAGCCGCTGGTTGTCCCCTTGCGCACACAGGGCGGACGCGTGGCGATAGTTCTGTCGGGAACTTGGGAGACCTCGGAAGAGCGAAAGCGAAACGAGGAGTCGGAGGAATCCATAGTAGCGGGGAAGCGGGGCAATGCCCGTGGAGCGAAGGGATTCCGCGTGTAAAAGGAAACGTCTGGAATCGAAAGAGGGAGATCCGATTGTCTGAAAAGACCTATACGGAAGAAGAAGCCGCGCATATCGCCGCAAGGCGAGGCCTGCCGCGCTTCGTGAAGCTCGCCCTCAGACAGGAAGGACTGTCGAGAAAGGCAAAGGAAGAACCAAAGTAGGTTGGGGCTTCTGATGCTGAGTCGCAAGAGGTATCGGCAATGACAGTTTCACACGGGAAGCCGTATGCGGGAAATCCGCATGTACGGTTTGATGAGGGGGCGGGCGTACCCGGAAAGGGACGCCCCGCCCTACTCCACGAGTAGGAGTGGTGGAGTAACGGATTTTTGCGTTGCGAAAACAGGGTGACCTGTTTACGGCAACGGGCAAGTTAATCCACCTGCTTGACCGGCGCAAGACGGGAAAACAAAAACTTTTCATAATTGACAAACTGTGCAGGTGGGGTATAATGTCAAATGTGATTTTAAGGGATACCAGCGGAAGTCATAGAGGTTCCCCAAGAAAGCAACGTTTCAAACAGTAAATAGGACACGGCAATGAACATGAAAAAACTGATAGCAGTCGCGGCGGTCGCCGTGAGTGCGATGGCGGCGGTTGGAATGCCGTCGGCATGCCACGCGGGGATCCCGGACGGGATGCAGTGGGGCGTGACGTTTGGCTTCTATGCCACGAACGGGTACTTCGGCTCCGTCGAGGCGAAGGCGGAGATCGACGCGATCGCCCGTGCGGGTGCGACGTGGGTGACGGTGGTGCCGACCGTATGGCAGGACACCTGCTCGTCTTCGTTCCAGTACAAGCACTTCGCCCTCACGCCGAACGACATCGAGCTCATGGACGCCATCGACCTCATCCACGCCAAGGGCATGAAGGTCCAACTGCGCCCCATGCTCGAGTGCAAGGACGGCATCGGACGCCTCGGCGTGTGGATGATCGCGGACCGTGAGCGCATGCCCGGACGGTCCACGCAAGCGCGCGGGAAGTGGTTCGACTCCATGGCCGCGCGCAGCGCCTACTACGCGCGCATCGCCGAACGCACGAAATGCGAGGCGTTCTGCCTCGACAGCGAACTCGACCGCATGGTTGAGGAAAGCGGCAAGTGGAAGGCCGTGATCGCGGCCGTGCGCAAGGTGTATTCCGGGCCGGTCACGAGCTGCCACACGCTCCACACGGGCGTCGTGGACTTCAAGAAATGCCTTTCCGACCCGAACCACTGGTTCCATTCGCTCGACTACCTGACGATCAGCTACTATTGTCCGGCGCGGACGAAGTCCGACAAGGGGAAGCATCTTTCCGTGGAGGACATGATGGCGCGTCTCAAGGGCGCTCATGCGGCGATGCAGGCGATCGCGAAGGCGACGGGCAAGCCGATCGTGTTCGGCGAGTGCGGCTGTGCGTCGATCAAGAACGGCGCGGCGGCGCCGTCCGGTCTCGACGTGAATGCGCCGCCGGACGAGGCTGAGCAGGCGAAATACATGGAGGCGCTCTTCCGCGTGTTCGCGCACGAGGAGTGGTGCAGGGGTTTCCATTGGTGGAAGTGGGACCAGCACTCGTCGCGGAAGAAGGGCGTGACGCGGGAGCAGGTACGCGTGCGGGACTTCACCATCAAGGGGAAGAGAGCCGAGAAGGTGTTCCAGCGCTGGGCGCAGGAAAAGGTGGATGTCAAGGAGACCAAAGAATGAAAAAGATCAAACTGTTGACAGTCGCAGCTGCCGCAGCCGTTTCTGTGGCGGCATTTGCGGACATACGCGCCGCTGGCGAGGCGGACAAGGTACTGACCGAGGGCTGGAGGTTCGCGAAGGACCCGACGCACACGCTGGAGGCGTCCGGTGTCGATTTCGACGACTCCGCATGGGAGGCGGTGCGCGTTCCGCACGACTGGGCGATATCTGGCCCGTTCGACGAATCCGCGCACGGCGGTTCGGGCAAGCTGCCGTGGAAAGGCGTGGGCTGGTACCGGCGGGCGCTGACACTTGACGCGGCAGACGCCGGCAAGTCGGTGTTCCTCGACTTCGACGGCGTAATGGCGTCGCCGGAGGTCTATGTGAACGGACAGAAGGCTGGCGGCTGGGACTATGGCTATGCAAGCTTCCGTGTTGATGCGACGCCTTACGTGAAGTTCGGCGAAAGGAACGTGATAGCCGTCCGGGCATCCACACTGGACCATCGGTCGCGCTGGTATCCCGGTGCGGGCATCTACCGCAAGGTCACGCTAAGGTTGCGAAACAGGGCGCATTTCGCCTATAATAGCATCTTCGTGACGACGCCGAATGTGTCCAGGGATGCGGCCACAGTGCGCGTGGCGTGGGAACTTGAGGGGGCTGTCCCGGCGGGCGCGCAGGTGGAGGTGTCGCTTCATCCGGGCGGGGCTCATTTTGCTGGAGCCGCCTCGCAGGGGAGCCTTGAGGTGCGCATCGAAAAGCCCGCGTTGTGGGATGTTGAGACGCCGAACCTATACGAGGCCGAGGTCGCGCTTGTGAACGGAGGACAGACCCTCTCGCGCGAGCGCGTGCGTTTCGGCATCCGGTCGATCGCGTTCCCCGTCGCCACGGGAAGCCTCACGAACGACTGGGCGGCGAACGGATTCCACCTGAACGGACGTCGCGTGCAGCTGAAGGGCGTGAACCTCCACTCCGACCTTGGCTTGCTCGGCATGGCGTTCGACAAGTCGGCCATGCGCCGCCAGCTGGCGTTGATGAAGGACATGGGCGCGAACGCGTTGCGTACCAGCCACAACTGTCCCGCGCCGGATGTGCTGGACCTCTGCGACGAGATGGGCATTGTCGTGTGGGACGAGTGCTTCGACAAGTGGGACGGAACGGCGGGGCGCCGGAAAAACGAGAACCTCGAGGAGTACGTGGCGAGGAACCTGCAAGCGTTCGTGAAGCGCGACAGGAACCATCCCTGCGTCGTGATCTGGTCGATGAGCAACGAAATCGGCGAAGGTGCGAACGGACTCACCCGCGAGCGCTGCAGGTTGTTCCGCGAGAAGATGCGCGAGTTTGACACCACTCGTCCGATCGGCAACGGAAATATATATTTCATGTCCCATCAGAATGTGCTGGACAAGGAAATCTATGCAGACCTCGACATCACAGGATGGAACTACGGCGCATGCTATCGTCCAGTAAAGGCCAAGTATCCCGCTAAGCCTATTGTCTATTCGGAATCGGCGTCCGCCTTCAGTACGTACGGATTCTATCTCAACCCGCCCCCAGATGGAAAGCGCAACTTCGCGAACAACCAATTCCAGGTGGATTCCTACGACCACAACGCGGGGCCGGACATTGCGGACGTGGAGTTCAACTACATGGAACAGGACCGCTATGTGTGTGGCGAATTCGTGTGGACGGGTATCGACTATCTCGGCGAGCCGACGCCGTTCGCGAAAGAGTCGCGTTCGTCCTACTTTGGAATCGTCGATCTCACGGGCGTTCCCAAAGACCGCTACTACCTCTACCGCAGCCACTGGAACAAGAAGGACGAGACGGTCCACATCCTGCCGCACTGGAACTGGAAAGGCCACGAGGGGAAGAGCGTGCCGGTGTACGTCTATACGAGCGGCGACTGTGCGGAGCTTTTTCTCAATGGACGCTCTCTCGGAATCCGCAAAAAAGGCGAGAACGTTTTCTCGAAGCAGAGGAATCTGCTTGCAGGCGCCAGGGTGTCCGCCTCCTCAACTGAAGTGGATAAGGGAAATCTTGAGAAGTACGCGACGGATGGTGACGGCACAACGCGCTGGTGCGCGTGCAGCAGTCATTTCCCCGAATGGCTCCAGTTCGACATGGGCGAAAATCGCACGTTCTCGACCGTGACGATAGACTTCGAAGGCGACTACAAGAAATACGCCTACGAGCTGCAGGCGTCGCTAGACGGAAACGTATGGACGAACGTGTTTGCCAAGGAGAAGGGCGGCGAGGGAAGGCCCGTGTTCGAGAAGCCCATAACGGCGCGGCATCTTCGCGCACTCGTGACGGATGCGAATAACGGCTGGGCGTCGATTCGGGAGATATGCGCATACGAGGCACGTCTTGACGTGCCCCCGTATTCCTCCTACTACAACGTGTGCGGGAAGTACCGTCTGCGTTGGTTTGACGTTCCGTACGAGCCTGGCGAGCTCAGGGCCGTGGCATATCGCGGCGGAAAGCGCATCGGCGAGACGGTAATGAGGACAGCGGGCGATCCTGCCGCGTTGAAGTTGACGGTGGAGCCGAAGCTGGCGGATGATCCTGGCGCTCTCGCATGGGTGCAGGTGGATGTGGTGGACGCAAGGGGCGTGCGCAATCCCCTTGCGATGAACCGTGTGAACTTCAGGCTCGATGGTCCGGGCAAGATCCTCGGCGTAGGCAACGGGAATCCACACGAGTTCGAGGCGTTCACGAAAACGGCCTCTCATCCGCTCTTCTTCGGCAAGGCCATGGCGGTGGTACGACGTGACGGCCCAGGTGAACTTACGTTGACGGTCTCATCCGAGGGGCTTACCCCTGCCCGTGCCGCGATTTGGTGATAGAGGGAAATTGAGACTTGTCCCGCCGCGCGGTGTATGAGATAATATCCGTGGCCGTGGAGGATGTCGTTTCCTCTTGGCTGGCAATGTCGCAGATTGAAACAGGAAGAATGAAGATGGAAACGAAAGTCGGTTTTTTCAGCATCGGGCTGGATACCTATTGGGCGCAGTTCGAGGGACTGCGTGACCACTTGCTGGGCTACCACGCACAGATCGGGAAGCGCCTCGCGGAGAAGTGCGAGGTGGTGGACGCGGGGCTCGTCGACACGCCCGACAAGGCGCGCGCGGCGGCCGGGCTGTTCGCGGACGCCAACATCGATGTGGTGTTCCTCTTCGTCTCCACGTACGCGCTCTCCTCGACCGTCCTGCCCGCCATCCCCAAGGGCGCGTTCGTGGTGGTCCTGAACGTCCAGCCCGTGGCGCAGCTGGACTACGCTGCGTTCAACGCCATCGGTGACCGCGGCGTGATGACCGGCATCTGGCTTGAGCACTGCCAGGCGTGCAGCGTGCCGGAGATCGCCTGCGTGTTCAACCGCGCCGGCGTGCGGTATGCGTTCGTCACCGGGTGGCTGCAGGATCCCGAGATGTGGCGCGACGTGTCGGGGTGGCTGGACGCCGCTCGCGCCGTCGGCGGGATGCGCGCCAACAGGATGGGCGTGCTCGGGCACTACTACTGCGGGATGCTGGACGTCTATTCCGACCTCACGGCGCTCTGTGCGGCGTTCGGCACGCACATCGACCTCCTGGAGATGTGCGAGCTGCAGGCACTGCGCGAGGGGGTGACGGAGGAGGACGTGTCGGCGAAGATCGCCGAGTTCCGCGAGCGGTTCGACGTGCCCGCGAGCTGCGAGCCGGAGGAGCTCGACCGCGCCGCGCGCACGGCGATCGCGCTCGACCGTCTTGTGGCGAAGCACCGTCTCTCCTCGATGGCCTACTACTACGAGGGACAGCCGGGGAACGCCTA
>JAEEGL016106348.1_pt1 | contig 10757 bp, 5 predicted proteins | sample 9134231 | NCBI WGS metagenome assembly JAEEGL01 (sample SAMN16246548, study PRJNA631951) | gut metagenome | biome: gut microbiome; feature: rumen; material: fiber-attached | host: Bos | place: Iran: Karaj | collected 2018-10
GAATTTAATAAAAATATTATTTGTTTAATCAATAATTAGAGGTACAATATATGTAAGTGGGAGTTTGTCTTGGCACGAGTGAAAGGAGAAACATATGCTTGCTACGTTGATACCTCTTTTTGATGACAAAATGACTGTGTGTGCTTATTCTGTATTTGCACGCAAAGAAAATCTCTTTTTAAACCCCGAGCTCATGGCTGGCGCAAGATTTGACGGAGCTGGAACAGTTCACGAACTTGAAGTTGTCAGCAGTATGGGTGTCTCTACACTTACTGGCGGCAAAGAAGTCTTTGTCCCTATCAATCAGTTTTCGCTTTTTGCAGAAATTTCCCTTCAGTGCACAGTACCTGCAAACAAGGTTGTGCTACTTATGGATAATTCAATACAGCCTACAGAGGAATTTGTAAGAAGGGTAAAAGAGCTAAAGGAACAAGGCTACAAGATGGCCATCCGAAAGCTCCCCATAAGCAGCTTTGAACCTTACAAGGAGATAATTGCAAAGTGCGACTACATCCTTCTTGACCATGTAAAGATCGATATCTCAAAGGCTAAGATCTACTTCAAGAAGCAGTATCCATCCATCAAGCTCTGCGCTGTAAACGTCGATACCCAGGAACAGTACGATGAGCTTGTTAAGGACGGCGGATATGACCTCTATGAGGGACGCTTCTTTAGAATGCCAATAACCACTACTGAGACTGAAGTAAGTCCTTTAAAGGTCAACTACATAGAACTTTTGAATGTTGTTAACGCACCGGATTTTGATCTTACTGAAGCGGCAGATGTCATTGGAAAAGACCCTGCTCTTGTAATATCTCTTTTGGAGATTGTTAACAGAATGGCTCTTAATTCAGAGATCACTTCTATCAGGCACGCTGCAGCAATGCTCGGACAGAAGGAACTTAAGAGATGGATAAACACGGCCGTTACAAAAGAGCTGTGTGCAGATAAGCCTAGTGAACTTATCAGGCTTGTAATGATAAGGGCTAAGTTTGCAGAGAACCTTGCATCTGAGTTTGAACTGGCTATGCAGGCTCCGGAATTGTTTATCATGGGACTTTTCTCAGCCCTTGATCGCATGCTTGAAAAGACCATGGAAGAAGCTCTTTCAATGGTTCAGGTTTCCAAGAATGTCAAAGAAGCTCTCCTTGAAAACAAGGGTGATTTTGCACCTGTGCTAGAGTTTATCAAGTGCTATGAGGATGCTGACTGGACTGAGGTTTCAAGGCTTCTTGTCCTTAGCAAGATGGATATGGACAAGATCTACGAGGCATACCTTGGAGCACTTAGGTGGTACAGGGATCTGATCCCAGCTTAAGAGAGGTTTTTTAGCTGGCACCATGAGGGCAGTCTATGATTAGTTCAAGAGGCATCGGAAGCGTTATCACCTTCAACCTTGCAGCTGTTATCATTGCTGTGACCTGTCTTTTTTACACACTGGTCATGCGTAGAAAGCTAAGGCTGAAGAACAAGCTTTTTATAGCAAATATAATAATAGTCATTGTCAATGCTCTGACAGTAATACTGGGGGACCTGGCAATGAGCAGTGGGCTTGCGGTTAGCAGCAAGCTCATTTTGGCCAATGTCCTTCAGTTTATCTATTATTTGACCCACTATGCCATTGCGCCTTTCTTTGCGATGTATATAATCCTTGTCTGCAATGTTTCCTACAGATTTCCCCAGCGGGCAAGGGTTTTTCTCATTTTGCCATTTTACATCCTAGAGTTCTTTGTGCTCACAAATCCCTTAACTCACCTTGTCTATACCTATGACACTAGTCTTAATCTTCACAGGCATTTTGGTGTTTATCTGGCCTATATCCAGGCTGCCTTTTACATTCTCTTTGCAATTGTGGCATTGCTCCTATATTGGAACACTCTAAACAGACTTAAGAAGATAGCACTTCTGTATTTCTTTTTCATAGTCGTAGTTGGAACTTTGGTCCAGATGGCGTTTATTGACATCAAGTGCGAGCTTATGTGCGAAGCTATTGGTTTTATGGGTATCATGATAGTCCTTGAAAATGATGATGACAGGATCGATACTCCAACTGGTGCATTCAACAGAAACGCATTTACCTGTGACATAACCAGCTATTTTAAGTACGGAAGAAAATTTCATGTGATCTGCCTCAGGATCGTCAACGCAGATGTATATCGCAAGATCACAGGATATGAAACCTTTGAAAGAGTTTTGGCTGCAGCCGTTAACTTTGCAAGCAACCAGAACAGCAAGATAGATGTGTACAGGTCTTCAGCTGACAGCCTGATGGTTGTGTGTCCTGACATAGAATATGATGAAGCAAGGCGCATTGCCAGTTCGCTGTTTATCGAGGCCAATGGAGACTGGCCTGTAGAGGGCAACAGGATACATCTTAAAACTGCGGTGCTGCTTGCTCAGTGCCCGGATCAGTTTAGCGCACTTGATCAGCTATATCTTTTGTCAGATTCAGCATTTGAGGCGTCAGATGAAAAGGTACTTTGCGGCAGCGACCTTAACTTCCTTTTAAGAAGGGGAGAGATTGAGAACGCTGTAAGACGAGGAATCAGGGAAAAGAGCTTTAGAGTATACTTTGAGCCAATCTATAAAAAAGAAGATCTTTCAATCTGCGGAGCGCAGGCAACACTAAAATTTGAAGACAATGACCTTGGGGTCATAGAGCCATCAGAGTTTATTCCGATAGCAGAGCAGACAGGTATGATCGAAAACCTGGGCTGGTTTGTCATTGATGAAGCCATGTATTTCCTTGGTGGCATGACTCAGGAGCTGGGTCTTGAATTTATTGAGATAGGACTTTCTTCAGTTCAGCTCATCAAGTCTGATTTTGTACTTAAGACCAGGACTTTACTTGAAGAACACGGCGTTGTGCCTTCTCAGATAGTCTTTGATATAACAGAGTCCGCAGCAGCAACCGACCAGGACGTGCTTGGAAATGTCATGAAACAGCTTGATGAAGACGGCATAAGATTTTTCATGGATGAGTATGGAACTGGTTTCTTTAACATGCAGTCAGCATCATCACTTATCTTTGAGGGTGTCAAGATGGATGCCGGGCTTCTTAAGATGGTCGGTGATCAGGGCCAGAATAAGATAATCCTTGAGAACAGGCTTAAGATGATGAACCAGATGGGCAAGAAGGTTGTTCTTGACCACATCGATTCCCAGGAACTTATGGATATCACATCGGGTATCAAGTCTGATTTCTTAAAGGGAAGCTACTTCTCAGAAGCTGTTAGTAAGACTGAGTTTATCGCGATCCTTCGTGCAACTGAGCTTGCAAAAATGGAGGAGAGAAGAGCTAAGGCGGCCAATGACGCCAAGAGTAATTTCCTTGCAAATATGTCCCATGAGATCAGGACTCCAATAAATGCCGTACTTGGCATGAATGAAGTCATCCTTCGTGAATGTCAGGATGAAAAGATACTTGAGTATGCCCAGAACATTGAAGGTGCGGGAAGAACTCTTTTGTCTCTTATAAACGATATCCTGGACTTCTCCAAGATCGAAGCTGGCAGCATGGAGATCCATGAGGCGGAGTATGACTTTAGCACCGTTTTAAATGATATTTTCAACATGGTGCACATCAAGGCAGAGCAGAAGGTCATCGATCTTGTTTTTGATGTTGATGAGAATATACCAAATTCCATGATGGGCGATGAAATGAGACTTCGTCAGATCATGGTAAATGTCCTTAATAACGCCATTAAGTACACCTCCAAGGGAAGCGTGACCCTAAGGGTAAAAGGGGAGCGCAGTTTTAACGACAGGATCATCCTGCACATAGATGTAATAGATACAGGTATTGGAATAAAACCAGAAGACAGAGTGTCGCTGTTTGACAAGTTCAAACGTCTTGATATCGACAAGAACAAGACCGTTGAAGGAAGTGGCCTTGGCCTTGCCATCACCTCATCGCTGCTTGAGCTCATGGGCGGAACCATCGACGTAGAAAGTGAGTATGGCAAGGGCTCTACCTTCAAGATGTCACTTCCTCAAAAGATAGTTAAGGATGTTCCGATCGGAGACTTTAAGACAAGGCTTCAGTCTTCACTAAAAGAGAGAAAGACCTACAAGGAGAAATTTACTGCTCCAGATGCACGTATTCTTGTGGTTGACGATACGCCAATGAACCACGTGGTAATAAGGGAGCTTTTAAAGCACACGCTTCTTCAGATAGAATCTGCAAGAAGCGGGCAGGAGTGCCTTGAGAAACAGCACAGTAAAAAGTACGACCTGATCCTTTTGGATTATCGAATGCCAGGAATGGACGGTATTGAAACTCTTCAGACCATGAAGAAGGATGACACTTCAGAAAACCTCGAAACTCCTGTCATAGTCCTTACTGCCAACGCTATATCCGGAGCAAGAGAGAACTTCATCAGGGAAGGCTTTGATGATTACTTAAGCAAGCCTATAGAGAGCGATAAGCTTGAGGAAGCCCTTATTAAATATCTTCCTAAGAGTAAGGTTTTACTTAGCGCTTCTTCTGATGAAACAGAAGTTGAAAAAGCACCAAAGAGTCAGGAAGAGATCCCTGATTATCTTCTTGAACTTGAGAAGGTTGATGCAGAGGAAGGACTTAAAAACTGCGGAAGTGTGGACAGCTACTTAAGTATCCTTAAGGTCTACTACGAATCAGCAGAGATGACACGAGACAACATAGAATCTGCCTATGCTGACAAGAATCTTAAGGACTATACAAGCTATGTGCATTCTCTTAAGAGCACCTCAAGGACCATTGGTGCCACAGAGCTGTCCAAGCTTTCTGAGATGCTTGAAAAAGCAGGTAATGAGCACGATGTGGATACCATAGAAGAGTATCACAACGAGCTTTTGAACCTCTATTCCATAGTGATCTATTCATTGTCTAAGATCCCTGATTTTGATGAAGGAAGCCTGGATGATGAGGACGATCTAAAAGAGCTGATAAGCAAATCCCAAATGATCGATGCATATCAGACTATTATCGAGGTGAGCAAGTCTCTTGACTATGACACCCTTACCTTTATCCTGGATTCCATAAAGAAGTACAGGCTAAAGCCACAGGATAAGGATCTGGTAAAGAGGATCGGGGATATGGCTTACAAATTGCAGTGGGAAGAGATCAGTGAGCTTGCGCAGGCAGGACTAAAAGAGCTACAGGAGTAAGATATGTTTAATAAAAAGATAGTGCTTGTAAGAAATGAAGAGACCTTTCTTGTAAATGCCATTAAAAATGCTATGATCGCGGCCAAGTATACAGTGGTGGAATCTACTTATTCCATTGCTGACCTTTCAAACAAAAAAAGTGGAGCCAATCTCATAGTTCTTTATACTGATTCCGAGTTTGAAGAACATAGAGATGCCATGGTCTACTTTAAGGACCTTTGCGTTGAGGAAAGGATGATCATGATGGTCATTGGAGATAAATTTGCCTTTGACCTGGTGCATCAGTATTTGCCAAGTGAGGATATAGCTTTTGAAGTCACAAGGCCTCTGGAAATGGGAGATCTTATGAGCAAGATCGCCATTGCCACCGACGATGAATTTGAGATGCAGAGAAGAAAATGCATCCTTATAGTTGATGATGATCTTACTTTCCTTCAAATGATCAGAGAATGGCTCAAAGACACCTACAGGGTTGGAATGGCTAATTCAGGAACGCAGGCTGTGGCATGGCTTGCCACCAACAAGGCGGATCTTATCCTTCTTGACTATGACATGCCTGTCCTTGATGGACCAAAGGTAATGGAGATGCTTAAAAGCGAGTCTTTCTCAAACTCTACTCCTGTTATGTTCCTGACTGGAAAAAACGACAGAGAGAGCGTTACCAACGTTATTTCCTTAAAGCCTGTTGACTATCTTCTTAAATCCATTTCAAAGGACAAGCTCCTTGCGACGCTTGAAGCATTCTTTAAATCGAGGAAGAGTAATAAATGAACTACGCTGTGATAGGTGGATTGTCATTTAGAATAGCGACTGCACTTATTTGTGTTACCTGTATTTTTTATACGGCTGTGATGCGCAGATCAAGTAAAAAACGTCTTCGCAGCCGCCTTTTCCTTGCCATGCTTTTGATTATCTTGATCAATTGCATGACAGGACTTGTATCCACCTTTGTGGCGCCATCCGGACTTCCCTATACCATTCGACTTATAATCACCTACTTTTGCAACTTTTTATACTATCTTACGCACCTTGCACTTATTCCCATATTCTGCATCTACATCATTGTGGTGTGCGAGGTATTCCACAAGTTAAGTAAAAGAAAAATCCTGATCTTTTTAGCTCCGTTCCTTATCCTGGAGCTTGTGGTCCTGACAAATCCCATCACTCATTTCTATTTTTCCGTTGATGAAAACTTAAATTTCGGAAGAGGCACAGGCCTTTATATTGCCTACATAGTATGTATTGCCTATGTTCTTTTTTGCGTGTATCTGATCAAGCGCTTTTGGAACACCATGAATAACCTTCAGAAGGTTGCCATGTTCTATTTCATGTTCCTTGCTACAAGCGCTACCATAATACAGATGCTGTTCCCGGCTGTAGTGTGCGAGCTTATGGGTGAAGCTCTTGGCCTTATGGGACTTATGATCATGATAGAAAGAGATGACTACAGGCTTGACTACAGGACCAATGCCTATAATAAGTCAGCTCTTTTGCATGATATGAATGTTTATTTTGGGGTGAAAAGAGATTTCTATGTAATATGCGTAAGAGTCATAAATGACGACCTTTACAGACGAATTGTAGGTCATGAAGGGTATGACAACCTTATGGCTGAGATCGCAGATTTCCTTGAAAAGCTGGACGACAGATATGACTCCTACAGATCAAGTGGAGGAAATTTCTTTCTTGTTTGTCCGGAAGCTACCAAAGAGGACGTTGATGCGATATTATTAAATATCGAGGACAGATTTAAAAAGAGCTTTTCAGCTGGTGGCGGTATCACCAACGTTAAGATAAAGGTTCTGTGTGCCAAGTGCCCAGATGAGCTTAGTGACGCCAGTGATATACTTTTGCTGGCGGAGGCTGAACTTGAAAACATCGACAAGATGGTGCTTCAGGGCAATGATCTTGATTTCATCTTAAGAAAGATCAGCATTGAGAAAGCTATCACCAAGGGAATGGCAGAGAGTAGTTTTAAGGTCATGTATCAGCCGGTGTATGACAAGAATACTCATAAGATTGCCTCAGCAGAAGCCTTTCTTACACTAAAAGAGCTTGAAGCATTAAGGATAAGTTTTCAGGAATTCATGTCTGTTGCAGAAAATACAGGCTTTGTTACTGAGCTTGAATTTCGAATGATAGATTCTGTATGCAGGTTTATAAGTGAAGGACTTGCCCATACAGTTACCACGAGATTTTCCATTGTCATTCACATCATGTCTGTTCAGGTCCTTACCCATGAGCTTGTTAAGAGGGTAAAAGAGAGCATAGACAAATATAAAGTGGATCCAAAGTTCCTGGTGTTTGACGTGGGCGATACTATAGCCATGCAGGCGGAGGATGAGCTTGAATATGTCCTTGATGAGTTTAGCAAGCTTGGCCTTCCATTTGTACTTGCTACTGACGATGCGGGACTACTTGGCCTTGACAGCCGCATAGTTGCCAAGTTCGACGGAGTTTCCATCAATGTAAAAAAGCACTACGAATCTGTACACCGGGGACAGGAAGACATCATCCTAAAGAACAGGACCACAATGATAGGTCAGCTTGGCATGATAATGATCCTCTCAGGGATAGATTCAGAAGAGCTCTATAAAAAGGCAAGCAAGGTCAATGGAAACTTTATGGTTGGTACTTATCTTGCAGGACTCTGCTCAAAGAATGAGCTCCAGAATAAATTCTGGCACGAAGATACATTTAACAGGGAATGGTAATTACTAGTTTATGAAATACGTATATGAGACACATCTGCACACTGTAGAGGCAAGTGCATGCGCAAGGACTAAAGGGGAAGACTACATTGATTACATGAAAGGCCTGGGATATTCAGGGATCATTGTCACAGATCACTTTTTTACAGGAAACAGCTGTGTTCCCAAGAATCTTTCATGGGAGGAAAGGGTAAATATCTACTGCAGCGGCTATGAGCACGCACAAAAAAAGGCAGGAACAGATTTCACAGTTCTTTTTGGGATAGAGTATAACTTTTTTGGTGATGAGTTCCTTATATATGGAGTAGATAAGAAATGGCTCTTAGATAATCCTGATCTGGAGGATCGAAGCGACAGATACAGGATCTACCACAAGGTACATGAGGCTGGAGGAATAATGATCCAGGCTCACCCCTACAGGGAGAGAGGGTACCTTTCTGAGATCAACATAACTCCGGGAGTAAGTGACGGCGTGGAAGTGTATAACGCTGCCAATCCGGACGACCAGAACGCAAGAGCCTATATGTATGCAAAAAGCCGGGGATTTAAGATGACCGGAGGATCTGATATTCACTATTTTGGCCAGCCTGACATGGGTGGCACAGTCTTTGATCATCCTATAAGGTCTATAGGGGAGTTTGTATCAGCATTTCAAAATGGGGAGGGAGTACCCGTTTATAAAAAGAATATAACAAATCCAGACATGGACTTTGCACCGGTTGATGGTAATAATATCCTTACGGAAACCGATAAGAGCCCAAATCTGGAGGTATTCTGGTACTAAAAAATAATTGGAGGAAACACATGGAAAAGTGGGCAAGACTTAAGTATCAGCCAGGAATTGCACTGTATGAAGATGGACAGCGCGTAACTGGAAGTAAGAGGCATATTGAAATTGCCAAAAAAGCAGCAGACGAATCGATAGTTCTTTTAAAGAATGAGGGTGTGCTGCCTCTTTCAAAGGAATGCAAACTGGCCTTATTTGGTAAGGCCAGCTTTGAGTACGTCAAAGGCGGCGGAGGATCAGGAGATGTACATTGCAGGTATATCCATTCTCTCTATGATGGCCTCAGGATAAGGGGAGTAGAAGTATTTGAACCTCTTATTGATCTTTATAAGGACGAGCTTAAAAAGCAGTATGATGAGGGGATTGTTCCTGGCATGACAGAAGAAGTTTCTGTGCCAGAAGCTCTTTTTGACCAGGCAGTTGAGTTTACGGATACTGCACTTGTTGTGATAAACAGATTTTCAGGAGAGAGCTGGGACCGCAGCAACATCTCCTGCGACAACGAATTTAATCCCTGGCCTAAGGGGCTTTCCATGACTGAGGTTTCAGGAAGAGTCTTCCCTGAAGGGGATTTTTATATCACTGAAAAAGAAAAGGCGATGATAGAAGGCGTTAAGAAGAGATTTAAAAACGTCATCGCAGTTTTAAATATTGGCGGCGTTATTGACTGCAGGTGGATCGCAGATGACGACGATATAAATGCTGCTATCTACATGGGACAGGGCGGTATGGAAGGAGGACTTTCCTGCGCGGATGTTCTTCTTGGAAACGTATGCCCATCCGGAAGACTTATAGATACTTTTGCCGGTGAGCTTGCAGATTATCCATCCACAGAAGGATTCCATGACAGCTTTGACTATGTTGATTACAACGAAGATATTTACGTTGGTTACAGATATTTTGAGACTATAGAGGGTGCTTCTTCAAAGGTTGTGTATCCCTTTGGCTTTGGCCTTTCCTATACATCCTTTGAGACTGAAGTTGTGTCATACGGACCTATGTCTGATGGCTTTACCTTCACAGTCAAGGTCACCAATACAGGCAAAGTCCAGGGGAAAGAAGTGGTTCAGCTTTACTTTGGGGCACCGCAGGGACTACTTGGAAAGCCCAAAAAAGTCCTTGCAGATTTTGAAAAGACAAAAGAACTTGTGCCGGGAGAATCAGTACTTCTGCCTCTTTCAGTAACTTTTTACCAGATGTCATCCTATGACGACCTTGGAAAAGTAAAGGAGGCTTCCTATGTTCTTGAAAAGGGAGTCTATGAGTTTTTCATAGGATCTGATGTTAGAAGCGCACAGAAGGTAGATTTTTCCTATGGCCTTGAAAGCGATGTAGTGGTAAAAGAGCTTACTCATAAGCTTAAGCCTGTATCACTTAAAAAGAGAATGTTAGCTGACGGAAGCTATGAAGAGCTTCCGACAGGTCCTGATAAAGATATTAACGAATGCATATTTGAAAAGATGGAGCCGGGAACAGAGGAAGCACTGACTCCTGTAGTTAGGGCGGTTGAGAGTCACTATCTGACACAGCCCTACAAGGAAGGCGCTGTTACATTAGCAGATGTTGCTGATGGTAAGGCTACTTTGGACGAATTTGTATCTGGACTTCCAATAGAGAGACTTATCGATATCCTTGGCGGTCAGCCAAACACCGGAGTTGGCAATGTCTTTGGCTTTGGAAATCTCCCTGAATATGGTGTTCCAAACGCTCAGACAGCAGATGGTCCTGCAGGTGTAAGGATAAATCCAGAAACTGGAGTACTTACAACAGCATTCCCATGTGCTACATCAATTGCCTGCACCTGGAACAAGGATCTTGCAGAGGAGATTGGATTTGCAGGTGGCGAAGAGGTTAAGGAAAACAACCTCTGCGTATGGCTTACACCTGCCATCAATATCCACAGAAATCCTATGTGCGGAAGGAACTTTGAGTACTATTCAGAGGATCCATATCTTACAGGCCGCATGGCAGCAGCTATGGTCCGTGGCATCCAGAAAAACAGAGTTGGTGCCAGCGTTAAGCACTTTGCCTGCAATAACAAGGAGACCAACAGAAAGCACAGCGACTCAAGAGTATCAGAAAGAGCTCTTCGCGAGATATACCTTAAGGCC
>JAEEGL016977372.1_pt1 | contig 10757 bp, 9 predicted proteins | sample 9134231 | NCBI WGS metagenome assembly JAEEGL01 (sample SAMN16246548, study PRJNA631951) | gut metagenome | biome: gut microbiome; feature: rumen; material: fiber-attached | host: Bos | place: Iran: Karaj | collected 2018-10
CCCTCTTGCATCAAGAGCAAGCGGTCTGCGGTTTCGCATGAAGTCTCGATTGTTTGGATGAGCCTGTCGCTTTTGTCGATTCGCAAAACCGCCCCGGAAGAATCGAGTACAAACCATGCAATAGAGTTTTGCTCGATCTGGATGGGCGACGCCGCAACGGAAATGTCGATCGACAGGGAAAGGCCGATCGAGTCATAAACGCAGATCCTTTTGTTAATGGAATCGAGGATGGCAACGCTTCCGTCATCAGCGACGGAAAACGAATCGGGCCCACGGCCTTCGAAAGAATTATCAAACGGAATATCTTGAGCCGGGACCGATAGTACCAGAGAAAACAAAGCGGTTTCAGGAACACGCTGTGAATGTAAGGAAGCAAGAACACGACGGGAAGGGGCGGAATCATCGACAGCAGAAACTTCGGTCAGACCGGCATATATCCGCTCTTTGGGCATCGCATATCCTGCCCCGCAGAATATCGCGAGGAATACGAACGCCGCAACAATAGCCGAGATCCGCTTCAAATGAAAGACCTCCATAAATTACTGTTCACATAAAGTATACTTAAGGGGATACCCAATGTCAAGAAAAAACGAAAAACCCTTTGCGCGGAGCGGGAGTTTGGTGTATAATGCAATCGTGAAAGTCTATGTTTGCAAGGACGGTTTCCGATGAAAAAGAAATGGATCATAATCATTGCGGTCCTGGCGGTGCTGGCCGCCGTCTGCATCACGCTGGCGGTAGTATCCGGACTGAAAGCCTCGCGCCCCGCGGAGGTCAAAAGGAGCGAGCACAGCCTGACCTACTTCTATGCCGACGAGGAAGGCATGACGCGCTTCTTCTTCGACGACAAGCTCCTTGACGACAAGATCGCCGGCAGGGTCGATTCGTTCCTCTCCTGCGACGGTTCGGTCGGCATAGCGAGAGCGGGCACCGGTCTCTACCGCATCGACGGGGACGGCGTGCTTCTGATCTATCCCGCGGGCGTGCTGCGCGCGGCGCTCTCCCTTGACAACAGCGTCATTGCGTTCACCACTTCGACGCAGCTCCATGTCTACGATCACGGTACGGGGAAGCTTTCGGACGTGAAGCCCGAGGGCGTGACCGGCGTTCCCGCGGTCGCGGTCTCCAACGACGGCGGCACTGTCGCCTACACGGTAAAGACCGCGGACGGAAAATACGAGGCTTATTCTCTCATAGACGGAGAGAGCAGAAAGCTCGCCGACAACGCCTACGTGCTCGCGGTCTCCGACGGTGCGAAGATACTCTGGTACGCCGAGCCCGACACGGCGTCCCTCGTTTGCCTTAAGAACGGCTCGAAGAAGAAGGTCGCGGAGAACGTCTCAGGCGCGGTCGAGTTCAACAGGGACCTCACGGAGGCGATATTCGACGTCGCTTCCGTCACTCACGCGAGCGTGAACTTCAAAAAGGCCGAGGTGCTCGTCAAGGACGCTTCGGTATTCTGCACCGGATCCGAATGCGGCTCGACGCAGGGCGGCGACGCGGCGGAGAGCTCGGTCGCGGACGCCTCGACGCTCTTCAACTGCATCTACTATCAGAGCTTCAGCTCCTCGAAGGATCCGAAGGCCAGAACGACCTACAACGTCTACTACATCGACGGCAGGCGCCACGTGAAGGAGCTTGCTCTCGGCGCATACCAGTTTGGTCTGACCGCCGACGGGAAGACGCTCTCCTGCCTCGTGGACGACGTTCTTTACACCATGAAGCCGAACGATCCCGCCACGGCGGTAAAGGTGGCGGACAGCATCTGGTCATACAGCATGCTGAGGGACGGATCCGCCTTCTTCTGCATAGGCCGCGACGTTACGCTCTATCTCGTCGAGCCCGGCGCGATGAGCCCTCTGCCCATCGCCGAAAACGTGACCTACACCGCAGTCACGGGCGACGGACGCTGTCTCTATATTTCCGATTTCAACGACGAGACGGGCATGCTCTGCTCGGTCGGGGCGCATACCCCCATAGTGACCGTGATGGAGGGCGTCGCCTACGCCGAGACCATGAAGAACGTATCCTTCTGCTATTCCGCCCTGTATGAGGACTCTCTGGGCAATAAGGTCTACGACGTGTATGCGAGCCCCAACGGGACGGATTTCGAGCCGGCCCTTTACGCCGTACTCAAGAACAATACCGAAGATTGACGGAGAAGCTTATGAAAACCATTAAAAGGATAGTTGCAGCAGTCATGCTCGCCGCGCTTTTGGCGGGATCCGCCGCCTGCGCGAAGAAGACCGCTCCCGGAGCGGTGCTCGGATCCAATATCGCGAGGGTCTATACCCCGGCGGACAGGACGTCGCGCTTCATTATGAATGGCACGGCGCTTGAAGGCTCGGTCACGGGCAAGGCGTATTTCGACGCCTCCGCCGACGGCAAGACCGCCCTCGCCTGGGTCGATTCGGTGCTGTACTTCGTCTCCGAAAAGGGTGTCGACAGCCTCGGCACGGACATCGGCGTCGCGGAGATCTCCTGCGACGGCGGTTCCGCTCTGTTCCTCGAGGGAAACAGGCTTTTAAGATATTCCGTCGAAACGAGGAAGTCCGAGGTCATAGACGAGGGCGTAGCCGAGCTGATCCAGTTCGCGTTTTCGCCGTCGGGCGAAAGCGTTATGTACACCGCGAACTACGAGGAAGCGCCGGGCGAATACCGCACGAAGCTCTATAAGGGAGGCTCGCTCTCCCCCGCTCTAACGAACAGGAACGCCGTCGTTCTCGGCGTCAGCGACGACGCGAATACCGTCTGGTATTACGATATTTCCGCTCACGCGCTCTGCGCCGACAGGAACGGCGAGCGCACCGAGGTCTCGAGGGAGTGCGGCGCGGCTACGAACTACAATTTCACGAGCGATCTCGGCGAGGTAATATTCTCGACCGCAGACGACCGCGAGGTGTTCTACAGGCTCAAGGACGGCCTCACCGCCGAGCTCGGCGAGGGCTTCGGCTACAGCCTCAAGACCGACGTTTACAGCATCAACAAGGTCAACCTTTTCGCCTATATCAACGAGGTCGAGAGCTTCCTCGACGGGTTCTATATGCTCAGGAGAAAGGGTACGGAGGGTTACGTTTACTCCCTCGGATACCTTGACGGAAGGGGCAGGGCAAAGCTCTTTACCGAGCAGGCGTTCAAGTATCTCACCGCCGCCGACGGCTCGCGCATACTCTGGCTCGGCATCGACGGTCTGTACGCCGCTGGGAAGGACGGCAAGGCCAAAAAGCTTGCCGAGGAGACAGTGGACATAATCGACGGGGGCGACGGCAGGACGGTCTATTATTTGACCTCGGCGCGTTCGCTCTGCGTGATAAAGGGCGGCGGATCGCCCGAAAAGCTGGATACCGGCGCAGAGAAAGCCGCTGTGTTCGGGGAGGAGATCTGGTACATAAAGGACTATAAGAACGGCGAGGGAACGCTTATGAGGATAGCGGGCGGAGCTCCCGAGGAGATGCTTCCGAACGCCGCCCGCCTCGACAGGCGCGCCGGTCAGCTGCTCATATACACCGACCCCATGAGCGACGGCACGAGAACGGTCTATACGCTCTGGATCTATACCGCGGCGGGGCTCAACAAGATCGCCGAGGGCGTGGAGCCGTGACCTGCGGAGACGATAACGCCGAAGACCGGGGATAACGCCGGAGAGCGGTGACGAGGGGTAAATACAGTGAAAATCCGTAAGGATCTTCAACCTTGTATCTCCCGCTTGTCTGCCGTAAGCGTGTAAAAAGAGGAGTTTCCTTCTGGAAACTCCCCGGGAAGGCCTTTGGCTGCAGGCTCCGGACTCTCAAGCGCCTTCGGGCGCTTTTTTCTTTTTCCTCTCCGGGAGCTGGGCGATGACGACGGCGGCGAGTATCAGCGCGCAGCCGAGGTATTCGCGCAGGGCCATGCGCTGATGCAGGAGCACGGCTCCGGCTATCACCGAGAAAACGGACTCCATGCTGAACAGGAGGGACACGAGGGTCGGGTCGCCGTCCCTCTGGGCGACTATCTGCAGAAGGTATGCCACGCCGCTGGAGAATATCGCGACGTACAGCAGCGGTAGCAGCACGCCTTCCATGCCCGTGAAAACAGGCTTTTCGAATATCATGCCGACCGCGGAGATAATGCCCGCGGTAACGAATTCGCCTATGCAGAGGTCGATCGAGCCGAGCCCCTTTGCGAAACGGTCTATGAGCAGTATCTGCACCGCGAAGGCAAACGCGCACGCGAGCGTCAGAAGGTCGCCCAACGAGAGCGGTCCGCCGCCTTTCTTTATCGAAAGGAAGTACATTCCGACGAGCGCGAGCGCGACGGAGGCCCAGAACAGCGGGCGGACGCGCTTCCCGAGGAACAGCCCGCCAATGGGCACGAGCACAATATAGAGCGCGGTTATGAAGCCGGACTTGCCCGCGTCGGTGCCGAGGCTCATGCCGGCCTGCTGCACTATGGAAGCGAACGCGAGCGCAGAGCCGATCGAAAGGGACGCGGCAAGCAGTTTTTTGATATAGCTCCGCTTCTCCTCACCCGTCTTTCCCGTGAAGCCGCGCTTCTTTCCGACCGCATACATGACCGCCTTGACGCAGAGAAGGAACGCGACCGCGATAAAGAACCGCAGCGCGTTGAAAGTAAACGGACCGATGCTTTCGGCGCAGGCGTCCTGCGCGGCGAAGGCGGTGCCCCATATCACCGCCGCGAGAAGCGGCAGCAGCGTCTGTCTGAGCTTTTCTTTCACATACCAGATTATATAGCAGTATCATTTTATTTACAAGCTTTTTACTTGCAATCGATTGGTCTTACTGCTATAATGATATACAGCAATGTACGGCCATTTTTATGGCAGAGAGAAATCCGGAAGGGAATATTAAGAAAATGCCCACTGTAATCGAAAGGATAGCAGCCGCGGAAGCGGACGCCGACGTCATGAAGCGCAATGCGCAGGAAGCTGCGAGGACCGCGGTCGCTCAGGCCGAGGACGAGGCCGCCGCTTCTTTGAAGATCGCGCGCGAGGAGGCGAAGGCCGGCCTTGCGCTCGCCGCAGCTATGGCCGAGAAGGAGGCCGTAACCGCCGCGGCGCGGCTCGTTTCGCAGAACCGCCTGAACGCCGACGTCGTCATCGCCCGGGGCGAGAAGCATATTCCCGCCGCAGTCGAGGAGATAATGCAGCATATCTGATCCGCACTAAGGAGTTTTTATGATAGTTCCGATGAAGCACGTATCGCTCTTCGCCCTCAAAGCGGACGAAAAGCGCATAATGAAAACGCTTCAGAAAAACGGAGTGGTCCAGATCGTCAAATACGAAGCCCAAGCGCCGGACGACGAGGCGCTGAAAAACGCTTCGGGGCTTTTTAAGAGCGGCTGTGAGGCGGAGCTCAGCGAGGCTTCCTCGAACGTCGCGCGCATTAAGGCCGCAATAGGCAGGCTCACCGTCTATATGAAGAAGGACGGGCTTTTGTCCGCCGCTCCGGAGTATTCCGAGGAGGAGGTCGTTTCGTGCGTTCCCGAAGCGCTCGCCGTCTGCGGGGAGCTCGATGGGCTTCTGAAGGATATGACCGCCCTCCGTTCCGAAAGGGACCGCTGCTCGGCGGCGATAAAGCAGCTCGCGCCGTTTGCGGATATGGACGTGCCGCTCGAATCGATCAGGCCCACGCGCACGGCTTACTTCCAGACCGGTCTCATAAAGGCGGAAAAGGCCGAAGCGCTCCGCGAGGCCGGCGTTATGATCGACACCTACGGAGACTCCGGCCGTGTCGCTGCGCTCGCCGCAGTGCCGAAGAGCTGCCCGGAGGAGACGCTTGCGCTTCTCCGCGAGGCGGGCTTCAACGAGGTCTCGCTGCCCGACTACACCGGCGTTCCCGCCGATAATCTCGATATGCTCGTTCAGGAGTCTTCCGCCGCGGAGCTGGCGCTCGAGGATAAGGCCGCCGCCGTGGAAGCGCTTGCGGAAAAAGCGCCCGCGCTCAAGAAGGGCCTCGACGGAGCGCTCATCGAGGAAGCCGCGGCGAAGGCCAAGTGCGAGCTCTTCGCGACGAGGGAGACGTTCTCGCTCGAGGGCTGGGTCAGGTCGGACGAGGCGGACAAGCTCGAGGAGCTCATATCGGGTGTTACCTCGGTCTATTATCTCGAGATGAGGGACCCCCTCGACGAGGAGCAGCCTCCGACTTACTGCAAGAACAGCAAATTCTTCGCTCCGTTTGAATTCATTACCAATATGTACTCTCCGCCCGATCCGAGGGGCTTCGATCCGACCGTCGTCATGGCGCCGTTCTACCTCCTCTTCTTCGGGCTCATGATGGGCGATACGGGCTACGGCATAGTGATGTCGATAGCCGCCGCCCTCTTCATAAAGCTCAAAAAGCCCGAGGGCGGGACCGGACAGGTCGCGAGGATACTCTTCTGGGGAGGCCTTTCCACCGCGGTGTTCGGGCTTCTTACGGGAACGTTCTTCGGCATGAACTGGTACGACCTCTTCGGCGAGAGCTTCCCCTTCCCGATACTCGATCCGATGAAGGATCAGATGACCGCGATAATCGTCTACTGCGCTCTCGGCTTCGGACAGATAATCGCCGGCATGATTGTCTCGATAGTCCTTCATCTTAAGAAGGGCGACTGGCAGACGGCGATCTTCGACATCGGCTCCTGGCTCATTATATTCGCCGGAGCGGGACTCGCGTTCGTGCTCAAGGGCGGGGCGGTCTATATCGCCTACGCGCTCATTGCGGCGGGCGTGCTGATGCTCGTTGTTTTCGGCGGCAGAGCCAAGAAGGGCTTCGGCCGCGTGATAGGAGGCTTCGGCAAGCTCTACGACATAACGGGCTTCCTCTCCGACGTTCTGAGCTATTCCCGAGTCTTTGCTCTCGGTCTCGCGACAGGCGCTATGGGATACGCGTTCAACCTTGTCGTGAGCGTGGTCAAGGATATGCTGAAGGGCATACCCGGCGTCGGAGCCGTTTTGAGCTTCATAGTCGCCGCGGTGCTCCTCGTGCTGCTGCACGGCTTCTGCATTGCGATAAACGCTCTCGGCGCGTTCATCCACTGCGCAAGGCTGCAGTTCATCGAGTATTACAACAGGTTCTACACTCCCGGCGGCAAGCTCTTCGCTCCGCTCGGGATCAAGACAAAATACAACAAGGTAAAATAATTTTTAAGGAGTTCAATATGAAAAAGTACAGGTTCACAGCCCTCGCCGCAGCCCTCGTCCTCATGCTCGCAATCGCGGGTTCCGCTCTCGCGGCCGCCGCTCCCGGCGGAGGCGACGCGCTTACCATCGGCGCGGCTCCCGGTGCGCCGGCTCCGGTCGACAACACTCCCAAGGGCTACCTCTGGGCAGCCGTAGCTGTCTGCATCGCGATAGTGCTTCCCGGCATCGGCTCTGCGCTCGGCGTAGGCATGGCAGGACGCGCAGCGGCGGGCGTTTCCGCAGAGGATCCCGAAAAGGGCGGAAGCTGCCTTATATTCGAGCTTCTTCCCGCGACCCAGGGTCTTTACGGCTTCGTTATCGCGATATTCATTGCGGTCGGCTGCGGAATACTTAACCCGAACGTCAGCTTCATAGATCTTCCCACCTCCGCGGGACTCGCCTTCTTCTACGCGAGCCTGCCCATCGGTATAGTCGGTCTCGTCAGCGCATACTTCCAGTCCCGCGTCTGCTGCGCCGGCATAGGCATTGTTGCCAAGCAGGGCAACGGCGGCATGGGCATCACCTACGCGATCATGGTCGAGCTCTACGCGATTCTCGCTCTGATCATCTCCATTCTCATGGTCGTCAACGTTCCCGTCGCGGCCTGAGTCCGGTAAAACGACATGGAAAACAACAACGGAGCGGATAAGCTCATAACAAGCATTCTCGAGGAAGCCCGCGAGCTGGCAGCCGCATACGAGGCGCAGGCAGCCGCAGACATCGAGACGATAAAGGCGGACCTCGACGAGGACCGCGAAAAGCTCCGCGACGAGTTTGCGCAGAGGGCTCAGGCAGAGCGCGCGGATATCATCAAGCGCGCCGAGACCAACGCCGAGCTCGACTGCCGCAGGGAGCTCCTCGAGCGGAAGCACGGGGTCATCGCCGCCGCTTACAGCGAGGCGGAAGCCCGTCTCAACGCCCTTTCGGGCGGGGAGCGCGAGGACGTGCTTCTTCGCGTGCTCAAAAGGGAGTGCGAGGGCGGCGAGACCGTCTGCCCGGCAGAAAAGGACAGGGAGACGCTTTCAAAGCTCCTGCCCGCCTGCGGGATAGAAGGGCTCGTGCTCGGCGAGACCGCGCAGGGCGTCGAGGGCGGATTCGTCGTCGTGGGCGCGAACTTCGTGAAGGACTGCTCCTTCAGGGCGCTCATGGAGGACGTTAGGGCGGAAACGCTGACGACCGTCGCGGCGATACTATTCGACTGATCAAAAACGGAGTTGTTTATGGCCGAAAGCCTTATCAACAGCATAGCGAGACTGCGCGTCATCGAGAAGAGGCTCCTCTCGAAGGAGTTCGTCACGAGGCTCGCAGGCGCCGAGAGCTACGAGGATTCCGTGAGGATGCTCCGCGAAGCGGGCTTCGGCGCGGCGTACGCAGGCGGAGGCGACGAGCTCGAAGGGCTTATCGCCGCCCATCTTGCAGAGACGTACGCTCTTGTTTCGGAGCTCATGCCGAAGAGGCTCGCGTTCATTACTGACGTGTTCCGAATGAGGCACGATCTCACCAATATCAAGCTTCTCTACAAGACGAGGCTCCTCGGAGGCGATCTTTCGTCCGCCGCGCAGGATCCAGGCGGCGTCTTCGACTGCACCGCTCTCTCCGCGTCGATTGCGAAGGGAGATTACTCCATGCTCCCGAGGAAGCTCGAAAAAACGCTTGAGGAGCTGGACGTTCTCACCTATAAAAACCCCGACGCGCGTCTCGTCTCCGAAAAGCTCGACGGAGCCTATTTAGAATACGGCCTCGGGCTCGGGAACGCGTTCGTGCGCGCGTATTTCTCCGCGACGGCGGATTTCACAAACCTTATCGCGATAACCCGCGGCGCGGGCTTCGTGCCGTGCGGGGAATATGATGAAAGCAGGCTGAACGAGATCGCGTCCGCGCTCGCGGAGACACCGGAGAAGATCCCGGGGCTTTTGAAGACGCCGTTCGAGACCTCCCCGCTCAAGGAGGCGGCAAAGGCCGGCTTTGAAAACTATCTGAAGACGAGGAACGCATCCGCGCTCGAGAAGGCGCGGGACGAATACCTCGTTTCCCTTGCCGCAGGGGGCAGGAGCGATATCGACAGCCCCGCTCCGATAGTAGGCTTCCTGCTCGCGCGCGAGCGCGAGGCCGAGGTCGTGAGGCTTATACTCACGGTCAAGCGCAGCGGCATTTCCATGAACGCCGTCGACGAAAGGAGTCTTGTCCTCTATGGCTGATATTGCGATGATAGGCGATAAGGATTCTGTCCTTCTCGGAAGGGCGGCCGGGCTCGACGTGTATTTCGAGACCGACGGCGCGGCGGCGGGAAAGCTCATAGACCGCCTCGCGAAGGAGAACACGAGGGTGATATTCATTACCGAACCGGTCTTCGCCGCGGCGAAGGAGACCGTCGACCGCTACAAGTCCGAGACGTTCCCGGCTCTGATACCGATCCCCTCCGGTTCCGGAACGACCGGCGTCGCGATGGATAATCTGAGAGCAAACGTCGAAAAGGCGATCGGCGCGCAGATACTATTCTGATAATCTGTTTGAGGTATTAACATATGACAAACACACACGGCACCATAGTCAAGGTCGCAGGTCCGCTGATAACGGCGGACGGCATGGCCAACGAAAAAATGTATGACGTCGTACAGGTCTCCGAGAAACGGCTCATAGGCGAGATAATCGAGCTCCGCGGCGACCGGGCTTCTATCCAGGTTTACGAGGAAACGGGAGGCATCGGCCCGGGCGAGCCGGTCTATTTCACCGGAGCGCCGCTCTCCGTCGAGCTGGGGCCGGGACTCATCGAGTCCATATACGACGGCATACAGAGGCCGCTCACCGCGCTGTTCGAGCAGGCGGGGTCGAGGATCACGAGGGGCATCTACGCTCCCGCGCTCGACCGCGAAAAGCTCTGGGCGTTCGTCCCGACCGCCGACGTCGGAAAGACGCTCACGGGCGGCGACAGGCTCGGCTGGGTCCAGGAATCCGGCGCGGTCAGGCATTACATTATGGTGCCGCCGAACGTGAAGGGCAGGCTCAGGAAGCTCGCCCCGGAGGGCGAATACACGATCACAGACGAGATCGCCGTGCTCGAGACCGAGAAGGGCGAGATCTCCCTCTCCATGATGCAGAAATGGCCCGTCAGGCGCGGCAGACCATACGCCGAAAAGCTTCCGCCGAACGAGCCCATGATCACCGGACAGCGCGTTATCGACACGTTCTTCCCGATCGCGAAGGGCGGCGTCGCGGCTGTCCCCGGCCCCTTCGGGAGCGGTAAGACGGTCGTTCAGCATCAGCTCGCGAAATGGGCGGACGCGGACATCATCGTCTCCGTCGGCTGCGGCGAGCGAGGCAACGAAATGACCGACGTCCTGAACGAGTTCCCCGAGCTCGTCGACCCGCGCACCGGGCTTTCGCTGATGAAGCGCACGGTGCTCATAGCCAACACTTCCGATATGCCCGTTGCAGCGCGCGAGGCGAGCATCTATACGGGCATCACGATAGCGGAATACTTCCGCGATATGGGATATAAGGTCGCGATAATGGCGGACTCCACCTCCCGCTGGGCGGAGGCTCTGCGCGAGATGAGCGGCCGTCTGGAGGAGATGCCCGGCGAAGAGGGCTATCCCGC
>JAEEGL017455580.1_pt1 | contig 10757 bp, 7 predicted proteins | sample 9134231 | NCBI WGS metagenome assembly JAEEGL01 (sample SAMN16246548, study PRJNA631951) | gut metagenome | biome: gut microbiome; feature: rumen; material: fiber-attached | host: Bos | place: Iran: Karaj | collected 2018-10
ATTTAACATTAAGACCTGTTATGGCATATTCCACCGCAATATCGCATGCCAGATTCCACCAGTCACGGTAAATATTCGGCGAGACATACATATGCTTGAAGACACAATGGAAAACCATATGCAGATAATCACGCACCGACAATTCCTTTTCCTGCATATATCTCGAAAGAATATATTTGGGATTGTAGAAAAGATGCTTGCCGTCCGTACCGAACATAGTATTGTCCAGACACAACTGATAATTAAACTGAGCCAGTGCAGCATCAAGGAATCTCAGATTAACAAGCAACGTGTTGCGCGACAAAGTGAGAACATCACATGCAAGCTTATTCACTTTTTGAAACTCTTCAAACATGTCTTCCATGCGATTCCCTCCTTCGCTTTATCAGATAACATCAAATTTCAATTTGTTCTCCTTTGCATACTCATGTGCATAGGAATTCTGTTTCACTTTCAGTGTTGCAGGGCAATTCTCAAATGCACCCCAATAAATTCTAGTTACACTATTCGGAATTTCAATACTCGTTAATCCTGTGCAACCTTCAAACAGGAATCGGTCTATTACTGTCAAGCCAACAGGAATATGTATCGCTTTTAAACCGACACATTCTTTAAATGCTCCACCATGTATTGTCTTCACACTATCCGGGATTTCAATTTTGGTCAAGCCTGTGCAACCACTGAAAGCATCGCCACCTATTTCAGTTACGGAGTCCGGAATAACGATTTCCGTAAGCCCTGTGCATCCTTCAAATGCATTCCAGCCTATTGTAGTTACACTCTTAGGAATTCTGATTTCTGTTAAACCCGTACAACCCGGAAAGCCGGATAGATAAGTCACACCATCGGGAATTGTTATTTCGGTAAGCCCTGTCCAGTCTTTAAATGCACCATTACCAATGGTGGTTACGCCATCAGGAATATGTATTTCCGTTAATCCGGCACAACCCGCGAATGCATCTACTCCTATTTCGGTTACACCATTGGGTATCTTTATCTCCTTGAGTCCTGTGCATCCCGAAAAACCCGATAAACTAGTTACAGCATCAGGAATACATATTTCCGTTAATCCAGTACAACCCGCGAATGCATTTACTCCTATTCTGGTTACACCATCCGGGATTTTAAACTCAGTTAACCCTGTACAACCATCAAATGCATAATCACCTATTTTTGTTACACTATCTGGAATTGTTATTTCTGTTAAGCTTGTACATCCCTTAAAAACATAACCATCAATTTCAGTCACGCTGTCAGGAATGTTAATATTAGTTAATCCTGTACAACCTTCAAATGCAGAACCGCCGATTTTGGTTACGCTTCTTGGAATTCTAATATCTGTCAATCCTGCACAATCATGAAAAGCATCTTTATCAATTTCAGTCACACTGTCAGGTATTTCTATTTCTGACAAACTTGTACAATTGTAAAAACCGGACAAGCATTTCATTCCATAAGGAATTATTACTTTCTTCAATCCTTTACAACTCATAAACGGATGAGAGCCTAATTTGGTCACACCGCTTGGTATACTTATTTCTTCCAAGCTCATGCAACCGATAAATGCATGCATACCTATTTCGACGACACTGTCAGGCAGGCTCACACTTTTCAAGCCTTCACATTCAGCAAATGCATCATTACCTATTTTTATCACACCATCAGGGACAACAATTTCCGTTAAACCAGAACACTTTTCAAATACAGCCCATTCAAGCACGGTCACTTTTTGGGAAATCAGTGCTTCTTTCAATCCTTGACAGCCGCTGAAAGCTTGTTCCCCTATTGAAGTTACGGAATCCGGAATAATTATACTCTCCAGTGAAGCGCAGTTATAAAAAGCTTGTTTGCCGATTGAAACAATGCTATTTGGTAACAAAACAGCCAACAGATTTGACTTATCCCTGAATGCTTTGTCACCTATTACTGTTATCGCTTTCCCATCTATTTGTTCAGGAACAGCAATGTGTTTTTCATAGCCCTTATATTTGTTTATACATAGAGTTCCATCATCCAGTTCCTTAAATGTGAAAACCTTTTTGTATTCAGCGTCCGTCAACACCTTAGGCCCTTGCTGAGTTTCAGTTTCTTTGTTATCAAGGACTTTTTTAACCTTTGCTGCAACAGAATACTGTTCAACTTTATCTTCCGAATATTCCTTCAGTATTTCAATACAATCCGCATTGCCTTCATCGCAAACCAGTTCAAGCATTTCATTATAAAAAGTAGCAATCGGAGGCTTTGCGTAAAGAAATGCTTCTAAAAGATTTTTGAAACCGCCGCGAACCATTATTGAAACCGCGCCTATGAAACAATATTTATTGACATATTCTTTAATAACCGGATACTGTTTAGGATCAATTTCACGATCTTTTGAGAATCTATCAATATATAAGTCAACTCCCAAATTATCGTTTTTGCCCTTGTCATCAACATAAATTTCTTCTAAGTCAATGTCCGAAGGCTCCAGATTTGCCCATCCTGTATCCAGCATTGACTCGCTAATAACCTGCTCGGAACGGATGTATTCTATCGCCTTTTCAACTCCGTTTGCGTCAGCAAGATCTGAAAAAGCAATAACACTTGAAGCCGCCAGCAGTTTTCGTGTTAAAAATGTGATTGGATAAATCGGGCTTACATCTTCATCATACTGTAATGTATGTTTGTCGCCCTGAAGAAGTAAGTAATCAATACATCCTGAAACAGTTTTTTTGTTCGCTTCCTTTGTAAAAACAAAATCCAGTTCAGCAAAGTGCTCTTTACGACCCGTAAAAGGTTTTGTCACACCGACAACTTCACCGAATTGACCCGTTGTTTTTGCTTCCGACAATTCCTGTGCATAAGAATAAATCACATCTTTACCGACAATAGCCACGTCATCTTCCTGAATCGGAAAACGGCAGGCATAATTGAACATTTTTCCATTGTTTAACTTCAGTCCTACTCGAGTAAAGCTTTTCCCTATTTTTGTAGAAAGACACCAATTGTACTGTTCGGGATTGCTTGTTGTGTTGATTGTTCTGTAGTTGCTATAGTCCATTTCTACACCTCTCTGTTAAATAATTGATACTAAATCACATGTTTATGTTTTACAGTATGAAGCCGGAGTTTGTTTCCTCGTTTTGGCAAGCGATTCACACCAGTTCAAATTTTATGCCGTTCTCCTTTGCATACTTATGTGCATAAGAGTTTTCTTTTACTTTTAATGTAGCATTGCAACCTGAAAATGCATAGTCGTCTATTTTAGTCACGCTGTTCGGTATTTCTATATGCGTCAAGCCTGTACAACCTTCAAATGCACCCTCGCCTATTCCAGTCACGCTGTTTGGTATTTCTATATGCGTTAAGCCTGTGCAACCTCCAAATGCAACTGTACCGATTCCAGTCACACTATTCGGTATAACAACACTTTCTTCTAATCCGATATATTTATTTAACACGCCATTTTCAATTATAAAATCTTCAGGCCTGCTCATATTAGTCCTCCTGATTTGCTCTAATTATACTTTAATAATAAAGCATACCGCATACTCATTACAAGGTAATATGGTGATAATCCTCTAGTCTGAAAAAGTTAAGTCCCATTAATGGTATATGATTTTTATCGATACTATGTTAGAATGTATCTAATCTGAATGAGGGGGATTATTATGGATAATTTCGAATACAAGATTAAGAATGATCAGCTCGGTGAAATTGTACAGAGAGTTATAAATAACAATTTCAATCTCTCTGAAGACACGGACAAGAAAACAATGGGCGAAGAGCTTATTGTTATGTTTGCTTCTGACATGGCTTTTAACGGTTTCTATAAGGCCGGTGTCTCTTTGGACTTTGACTATGATTCATTGGGGAACCTCGCTGCTGCGATGAGACCGAATCTTGACGGTTACAATGAGCAGAACAACAACTGGGAAGAAAGCCTTATCAGCCTGGCAAAAAGCCTGGCAGCATATCTTTATTGCCTCGGCATGAACGAGCACGACGCTCCGTTTGACATAAAAGTTGTCCGCACTGCATTGACTCCCCCGGATTATAATTTCAACCGCCCTCTGTGGGCCGATTGCCTCGATGTCAAAATAGGCACCAAATCCAAAGAAAACTTCCTGGATGCCGCTGTCAAAGGTGTCAAGATTATCGACAACGGCAACGAACGCCTTGGCATGATTGATGTCGGTCCCTTAATTGAAGCCTATGAATCTGCCTTCGGAATTGATCTTAATGACTACAATTTCACAAGTTTCGTTACACCGATAAACTAAAGACTAATTAAAAAGCAGGCTTGGTTCCAAGCCTGCTTTTTTTAGTTATTCATTATAAAGTCAATATTTCAAACTGTCATTTTAATCAAACAATTTCGTATTTCAAATCATTCTCTTGTGCATACTTATGTGCATAGGAGTTTTCTTCGACTTTTAATGTAGCATTGCAACCTTCAAATGCATAATAGCCTATTTCAGTCACGCTGTTTGGTATTTCTATATGCGTCAAGCCTGTACAACATTCAAATGCACGCCAGCCTATTTCAGTCACGCTGTTTGGTATCGTTATTTCAGTTAAGCCTGTGCAACCATCAAATGCACCCTGGCATATTTCAGTCACGCTATTTGGTATTTCTATATGCGTCAAGCCTGTACAATCATAAAATGCACCATCGCCTATTTCAGTCACACTGTTTGGTATCGTTATTTCAGTTAAGCCTGTGCAACCTGAAAATGCATCCTCGCCTATTTTAGTCACACTATTCGGTATTTCTATATGCGTCAAGCCTGTACAACCTCTAAATGCATAATCGTCTATTTTAGTCACACTGTTCGGTATTTCTATATGCGTCAAGCCTGTGCAACCTGAAAATGCATGATCGCCTATTTCAGCCACGCTGTTTTTACCAATCTTTTCCGGTATAACCACAAATGAATCATTACCTTTATATTTATTAACAGCGTACTTGTCATCACCCAGATTTCTTAATGTGTAAAGTTTTTTATAGTCAGCTACGCTCAGAGGTTTAACACCTAATGATTTGTCCTCTTCTGATTTATTTAACCTCTCAAGTTTTTGCTCTGCTACCATAACTCTTTCAGCAACAGAATACTGTTCAGCTTTATCTTCCGAGTATTCCTTCAACAGTTCAATACAGTCTGCATTGCCTCTTTCACACACCAGTTCAAGCATTTCATCATAAAAAGCAGCAATCGGAGGCTTAGCATAAAGAAATGCCTCTAAAAGGTTTTTGAAACCGCCACGGACCATTATTGAAACCGCACCTATGAAACAGTACTTATTGACAAATTCTTTAATAACCGGATACTTTTCAGGATCAATTTCGCGTCCCTCTCTTACTATATTTAAGAAGCCGTATTCCAGATTGTTGCTTTTGCCTTTGTCATCTACATAAATATCTTCCAGATCAATTTCTGCATAACTTAACGCATAATCAGTGTCCAACATCGTATCGCTGATTACCTGTTCGGAGTGAATACATTCTATCGCCTTTTCAATTGCGTTTCTATCAGCAAAATCAGCAAAAGCTATAACACTTGAAGCAGCCAGCAGTTTCCTTATCAAAAATGTAATCGGATAAACAGGTTCTACTCTCTGACCATACTGCAAAGACTCACCGTCTCCCTGAAGAAGAAGATAGTCAATACAAGCGGAAATCGTTTTTTTACTCACTTCCTTCGTAAAAACAAAATCCAGTTCTGCAAAATGCGATTTTTGTCCGGTAAAAGGTTTTGAGACGGCAATGACTTTACCAAACTGACCCGTTGTTTTTACTTTTGATATAATCTGGCAACTAGAATAAATTACATCTTTTCCGACGATAGCCACGTCATCTTCCTGAATCGGAAAGCGACAGGCATAATCATACATTTTACCATTGCTCAGTTTTAAACCTACCCGCGTAAAGTTTTTCTCAGGCTTGGGAGAAAGACACCAATTGTACTGTTCGGGATTGCTTGTTTTGTTGATTGTTCTATAGTTACTACAATCCATTTTTACACCTCTCTGTTAAACGATTAGCACTAAATCACATGTTTATGTTTTACAGTATGAAGCCGGAGTTTGTTTCCTCGTTTTGGCAAGCAATTCACACCAGTTCAAATTTTATGCCGTTCTCCTTTGCATACTCATGTGCATAGGAGTTTTCTTTTACTTTCAACGTTGCGGGGCAACCATCAAATGCACCCCATTCAATGCTGGTTACGCTATCCGGGATTTCAATACTTGTTAATCCTGTACAGCCGTCAAACACAAATCGGTCAATTTTAGTTAAGCCATTCGGAATGTGTATCACTGTTAAACCAGCACATGCTTTGAATGCGGCAGTGTCTATTTTGTTCACACTATCCGGAATAACAATTTCTTTTAATCCTGTGCATTTTTCAAATGCAGCACAACCTATTCTGGTTACACTGTCAGGAATCACTACTTTTGTTAATCCAGTGCAATTATTAAATGCAAAATCACTTATTATAGTTACGTTGTCAGGAATTACAATTTCTTTTAATCCTGTGCATTTTTCAAATGCAGCACAACCTATTCTGGTTACACTGTCAGGAATCACTACTTTTGTTAATCCAGTGCAATTATTAAATGCAAAATCACCTATTTCAGTTATACTGTCAGGAAAACTGATTTCCGTGAGTCCTGTACAACCTGAAAAGGCATATAATATAGCAGTTACACCATTTTGAATTTCTATTTCCGCAAGGCCCGTACAACCTGAAAATCCGGATAAAGCCTTAACATTTTTAGGAATTTCAACATGTGTTAATTCGGTACAACCTTCAAAAGCCTTATCGGTAATTCTTGTCACACTATCAGGGATTCTAATTTCCGTGAGCCCTGTGCAACCTGCAAATGCCCTATCACCTATTGTGGTTACTCCGTCTGGAATTACCATTTCCGTAAGTCCCGTACAATTTGTAAATCCAGATATTGCTTTTACACTTCCGGGAATTTCAATATGTGTTAATCCTGTGCATCCTTCAAAAGCTTCAGGACATATTTTAGTCACGCTATCAGGAATTCTAATTTCCGTGAGCCCTGTGCAACCCGCAAATGCCCTATCACCTATTGTGGTTACTCCGTCTGGAATCACCATTTCCGTAAGTCCCGTACAATTTGTAAATCCAGATATCGTTTTTACACTTCCGGGAATTTCAATATGTGTTAATCCTGTGCATCCCTTAAAAGCATCGGAGTCTATTTCTGTAACACTGTCAGGAATGCTTAAGTGCGTTAACCCGGTACAGTCACCAAAAGCATCCCGCCCTATTCTGGTTACGCTGTTAGGGATATCAATATCAGTTAATCCTGTACAGCCTTTAAATGCATCGGAGTCTATTTCCGTAACACTATCAGGAATACTTATTTCCGTAAGTCCCGTACAGCCGGAAAAACCGGATAAACTGGTTACACTGTCAGGAATTCTTACTTCTGTGAGTCCAGTACAACCTCTAAATGCCCAAATATGAATTTTAGTTATGCTATCCGGGATTTCTATCCCTGTTAAACTTGTGCACCATTTAAAAGCTTCAGATCGTATTTCAGTTACACTTTTTTTACCTATCGTTTTCGGTATAACGACAAAAGAGTCATATCCTTTATAGCCATTAATAGCGCACTTATTATCACCCAAATCTTTCAATGCGAATATTCTTTTATATTCAGCAACACTTAGTGTTTTTGTGCCTAACACCTTGATTTCTTCAGATGGCTGTGATCTTTCAATCCTTTTTGATCCTTCTTTACCAAAAGAAGCCTTGTAGTCAATCAAAATATTCTTTTGTTCAATATCATTTTCACTTAAACCTAAAATAATGCCATCAATGTCCGTAACAGGAATAATCCGCTCCGCAACCATAACTCTTAAAAGATTAATATAACTGCCAAAGTACTGATACAATTTACGTTTCTGCTTTTTTATGTAAGACAAATAGAATTCTTTTGTGCTTTGTTCAATAGTATTCTCTTTGAAATACATCTCACAAAATCCCAAAGCAAAACGTCTCTTCATGTCAGGAGAAGCATTTTCATCAAATTCAGCATTAATGAATACAGCCGCATTATCCGGGATAATTTTTGGACTCACTGTTTTTGAGAAATTATCAGTAAGTTCAATAAAACTGATGTTTATGCAACCTTCAAATGCATATTCACCAATATCGGTCACACTGTCAGGTATTTCTATATGCGTTAAGCCTGTGCAGCCCTTAAATGTATACTGATTAATTTTAGTTATTGTGTCAGGAATCTCTATGCACGTTAAACCAGTGCAACCTCTGAATGCATATTCGCCAATTTCAGTTACACTATCAGGTATTTTTATATGTTTTAAACCTTTGCACCCATCAAAAGCATAATGGTTTATTTTCGTCACACTGTCAGGGATATTTATCTCAGTTAATCCTTCACAATCTCGAAAAGCACTATAGCTTATTTCAGTTATGCTATCCGGGATTTCTATTTCCGTTAAGCCTGTGCAACCATCCAAAATAATTTCGGTTACACTATCCGGGATTTCTATTTCAGTTAAACCTGTGCAACCATGCAAAATTATTTCGGTTACACTATCATGAACCTTAACTTTCGTGAGCCCTGTACAATCCGAAAAGCCGGATAAAGAAGTTACACTATCCGGGATTTCTATTTCAGTTAAACCTATACAACCTTTAAATGCTTCATAACCTATTTCAGTTACGCTGTTCGGTATTTCTATATGCGTCAAACTTTTGCAACCTTCAAATGCCTCACTGCCTATTTTAGTTACACTGTCCGGTATTTCCACATGTGCCAAACTTGTGCAACCTTTAAAAACACCAGAAAACCCACCGGAACCGATTTCAGTTACACCATTTGGTATCTCTATGTGCGTCAGATTTGTACAACCATAAAATGTATAATCACCTATTTTGGTTACACTGTTCGGTATTTCCACATGTGTCAAACTTGTACACTTTCCAAATGCGCTAGGACCAATTTTGGTCACACTATAAGGGATTATAATTTCTTTTAAACCCGTGCATTCATAAAAAGCTTTAGAGCATATTTCAGTTACACTATCAGGAATTACTATTCCCTCCAGGTTTTCGCACCATCTAAATGCATATTCACCTATCTTATTAACATTATTAGGAATAGTGATACATTTATCTGAACCGTAATAACGTGTTAACACACCATTTTCAATATTAAAACTCATACATTGTCCTCCTGAGGTAGGCATATACTTTTTCGTAGAAATCTTTGTAGTCTTCGTTGCAGTTTATTTCAAAGTTGAAGTTTTTTGATGTCACTTCGTAGGTATTAAGCAGGTATTGTTTACAGGTGTCTTCAGGGATATTGCCTTTTTCTCTGGGTTTCCTGTTTTCAATCGGATTGAAGAATACCGTTCGACCGTGAGATTCAGTATTGTATTTGCGTTCAAGGAGCCACCACAAATCCGTTTCGGAAAAATCAAGACCAAAGCCCATGAAGTATACATCGCCGAAGATAAATGCATCCAGCCAGCTGTTGAACTCAAAGGGTTCCTTTTTGCTCATTGATTTCCTGTAACGGGGTTCATTCTTGTCAAAGTAATTCTTGTAGTAGAAAAGAAGATTGCCGTAATAATACTGGCCGATTATCATACTGTCCGCTTTTCTCGCTTCGCCGTGGATATGCCAGACCTGATTGTCACCGACAAGGTTAAAGGTGTTAATCAGATACTTCCTCTGAGGATTGTCCACTCCGGTTGTTGTAAGCAGCTTTTTGATGTCGTTTTCAGTAAGCGGACTTTTATTCAGTAACGCTGATTCTATTTCATAGCTGTAGTTTGTCGTGAGGATGTAATCAAAGCCGAGCGCGGCAAGACGATTGATTGCCTTCTGCAGATCAGGGTTGCAGCAGGCAAAAGAACCGAAGTTGTCTTGCCGCTGTTTCCTCATCTGCTCAGCAAGTTTTCCGTCCGCAAGCATTGCGGCTTTGAGAGGCATGGGAAGTTCATAGTTTTTGGCGTCTTCCGGAAACTTTTTCTTGTTCTTTATTCCATTCAGAAAACCATTCCAGCTTGGTCCGCCGTATGCCTGGCATACTCCATTGCCGAGAAATAGTACCTTGGGTCTTTCTCCTTTTGAAACATTGAATTCTTTAGCCGCAATTCTCATGATCTGCCTCGCTGAAAACATTATATTAGCACTATAGTTGTCCAGTACACTTACTATTATTTATAATACATAATTGGTTTTTGTATTTCAATAATGATGGTGGGTGTTGTCCTGAAAATGGGACTGGGTTTTCGTTATAATATTGGTGAGATGAAAAGGAGGAATTGATATGCTTGAAATCAAGACAAATCCGGAGGAAGGTTCCTGCGAAATGTCGGTAAGCGGCAATGTCAAAGACATTATGTACGACACGATTCTCATAAACGATTCCATACTCAATTTCCTGTATGAGAACGATGAGGAGGCGGCGGTTTTCCTGGCAAACATTTTGGTGGAACACCTTCAGGAGTTCCTTGACGGTAACGTTGAGGAAGTAACCGGTGCCATGAAGAAGGAAATACAGGTTCACGTTGACGGCGACGCGCTTGAAGCCATGAAAGCGCTTATAGACGCGCAGAAGGGCGATGCAGCCTGAATAAGTTTTAAAAAGACCGCTCGTACAGTACGAGCGGTCTTTTTGTTTTGTGTGAACGGTTGTTATTGTGTGAGTGTGGGGTCTGCATCGCCTTGGTTGGTTTGGTTTATGGCGGTGAGGGTTTCGTTCAG